>ERZ857955.2865-NODE-2865-length-10508-cov-3.006505_pt1 | contig 10508 bp, 11 predicted proteins | sample MGYA00519956_ERZ857955 | MGnify/ENA primary metagenome ERZ857955 (study PRJEB31778, sample SAMEA3449378) | human gut metagenome | biome: human gut; feature: human-associated habitat; material: faeces | place: United Kingdom | collected 2010/2012 ...
GTGTTGGCAAAGCTGATCGGTCGGGCTTGTCCGCCTCATCCCCGAAAAAGAACCGGTTGAAGTCCTTCGTTGTTGAGGCTGCAATTTCTTCAAGTTGGCGCTGGGATAAAATCATGAGTATTTGTCCTCCTTTGCTTCGACAAACCACTTATTACCTTCATGAAAGAGGAACGACTCCTTTCCTCTGATCATGACCGTGTAGCGGATGCCGCCACCCCCAACCTTGTTGGAGCTGGCGCGGCATTTGTACTTGAGCTGTTCGATCTGAAAAACCCTTCCGTCTTTCCATCGGATCAGCATCGGGATGATTGTTCCCTCTTCATCGACATCCAGATTGACTCTGACGTAGGCTTTTCTGCATTGCAGATTGTTCATAAGCGTCCTCCGTTCCTAAAAAAGTTGCCTGCTTCCGACACGAATTTCGCCAAGAATGTTGACACACGCTCTGTTCGTGTGGTATCATGCTCACGAACGAAATGTTCGTGTAGGCACAGTATAGCACGAACGCAATGTTCACGTCAATGGAATTAACGAAAGTTCTGTTCGTGTTCGCAGAAAATTTTAGAAAGAGGTGCCTTATGGGATTCAAAGACAGGCTAAGAGAAAAGAGAGTGGAAGCCAACCTGACACAAGCCGCTCTTGCAGAAAAAGTCTCTGTTACTGCGAGGACAATTCAAAATTACGAGCTGGGCAGTCGAAAGCCAACAAAATATGAAGTCGTGAAGAAAATCGCTGAGGCTCTGAATACAACGCCGGAATATCTTCTCGGCAACAGCGGAATGCTCGTCCTTGCCGCACAGGAACAGGGCGGCGCAAAGGCAGCACGGGAAATTGACGAGCTGGTGAGCGAGGTTTCCGGTATGTTTGCAGGAGGCAGTCTCAGTGAAGACGCGCTGGACGGCGCGATGCAGGCTCTCACCAGAGCCTACTGGATTGCAAAAGAAAAGAACAAGAAGTACACGCCGAAAAAGTACCGGAAAGAACAGACGGAAGAGTAAGTCCGGTTTTTGGTACAGGCTGTTTGATATAATGGTTATCCCCGAAGGGAGGTGGCGCGATGAACGCCGAACAACTATCAAAAGTCGGCAGCGATCTCGTCCGACGCTGCGGCACAAGAGATCCTTTCCAGATTGCAAACGCGCTGGGTATCAATGTCATGGACGATTGCGAAAATCTCGGATCACTCAAGGGTATGTACTGCATCGTCAAAAGAAACCGTTTCATCTTTCTCAACAAGGATTTGAGTCCTCAAATGAAGCGGATTGTCTGCGCCCATGAGATCGGTCACGACCGGCTGCACCGTGCGCTTGCAAAAAAACATGGCTTGCAGGAGTTTGTGCTGTATGATAGAAACGGGATTGCAGCAGTAGGGACACTCTGCAAACACGCAGGACTGATATTTCCAGAAGGGGCGATGAAAGCGGCAAGTACGGCATTCCGGTATAATGCCCTCGCAGCCGCTATCGAAATGGGAATACGGCGTTTCCTGCATCAAGGCGTCAAATGCCTTGGCAAAATCGTTTGTGTTCATTGCCTTGACCTCCAATTTGGCAAAAAATAAGCCCCATTATTGTTCTGCTATGCGCAGTGCAATAACGGGGCTTTGCTATACGAATTATTCTGTTGTATCAAGTCTATCAAGAAAACTTTTGATGAGCAGCGTGTGCTTCCAAGTTTTTCGTGTAATGTCGAAGCTGTACTGAGAAACGAGGAAATCTACGAGGCTGATCTTTGGTATAAGGAACTTTCCGGAGATATTGAATGATTTGAGCTTCTTGGCGTTGCACCAGCGATGAAGCGAAGTATCGCAGTAGCCGATTGCCTCAGCCACTTCAACGATAGTCAGCAGATCACCGTACTGACAAAACTCGTCTTCCATGTATTTTCGGAAGCTGGCTCGTTCCTCTTCGGACAGCCTCGTCAGTTCATTCCGATAGGTGACACGCGAATTGTAATGACCAGACCGTTCCTGATACCAGCGATCCGGTGCGCGATAGACTTCCGGGTGAAGCTCCCGGTCAATCAAATAGAAGATTATATCGTCGGTGCGGATTGTGTACCGGCGAGTTTTCTTGCCCGTATCTTTGCACGGGACTAAACCGTTTTGCAGAAGGTGCAGAGCAGTTGCTTTGCTGATATGGGCGATCTGGTAGAACTGATCTTTCGAGACCGCCTCAGGGTATTTGCGACGGATGGATTCGTAATATTTCATGCTTTCAGTCATGCGGATAACCACCTTGATTTTGATGTTCGGTATCGGTAGGTGTCATCTGCACTGGACTGTGATTTCTCCCCGAGTTCTCCCCATCTTCTCCCCAACGGGCTTTTTTCTCCCCAAAACCGGATTTCTTTCGAACTCCTTGCTCTGTCTGGGCTTTCGGGATTTTCGACCTTCAAGGGCGGAAAAATGCTGATTTTTCAAGGGTTTGCAAACTCTCGCATTGTCCGTGAGTTTCCGCCGTTTTCCTTCAAAGTCCGGATAGCGACTCTAACTCGAAATCAGTTGTGCCTTCCGGCACCGTGGGTTCGAATCCCACCCATTCCGCCAGAAAAAAGCCATTGTCGTCATGACAATGGCTTTTTTGGCAAAATAAATTCTTTGGATTTGTGAAATATTGCTTCGTCCCCCAAGGGGATTTGCTTCGCGGCACATAGGATTTATTTCATTTCATTTGATTCGTCAGAATCAAATTTCACAATGCCGGAACGGCATTATTTCACTCGGCGAAAGCCGAATTTCACTGAAAACTTTCTATCTTGGAGCTGCCGGTTATTCGCATCAAGCCGAATTGCATGCCCGCCCCAAATACCTCCGTAAAACACCCCCAGCAGAGCACCAACTCTGCCGGGGGTTCCTGTCAGACTGCATCCTAGTCTGCATCCAATGGTGTAAGCGGAATATCTGTGAGACGGTAGCAGTACACATGCTGACCGGTACTCGCACAGAGCCAATCCTCGGTGAGCAGGGGATAGGACTGGACGCCGGTTTTGGGCAGCGACAGCTGCTGAGTCAGGTTGACCCAGGCATTCTTCTGATGGTTGACGAGATACACCGTGCCGTCCACGGCGGTCAGCAGGCTGACGGTATCTCCCAGCTTTAGAATGCTCAAATCCGGAGAGATGGAATTGGCGGGATAGACGGTGCCGCTGGCGGTATCCAGCAGCTGAAGGGGCATATCATCCGAGTCTTCATAGAGCCAGGCTTGTCCGAAATCCGAGGTCTGATTGGGAATTCCGCTAACGGCTCTTTGATAGACAAGCCCGCCGGCGGACAGATTATAGGCATACATGCTGGTGGAAAATTGGGTGCTGCCTTCTTCCTTGGGCGTGGAGCTGCTGACCCAGCAGAGGAACGTGTCGTCATCCGCCCAGGTGCAGCTGCCCTGCACGGTGAGCTTGGTGTTGGGATCCTCTGGCTCCGGAATCTCCGATTGCAGCAGGGACCAGATGTCCGTCATGGTGCCGGCGGTCAGATCGCAGACATACACCACCTTGGCGCCGGGGATAATGGCGTCGCCGGTGCCCACAGACAGCGCGGTGCTGGTGGTGACCAAAACACGGGTTCTGGCACGGTTAAATGTGAAGCCGCCGAAAAAAGTCTGGTGCAGCAGCTCCGGCACGTTTGCCAGAGGATCGGAAACCTCGCCGGTGAAAATATTGTAGAAAAACGGATAGCGAAGCCCGGACGCCTGAGCATCATCACGGACAATCCACAGCAGCACCGTATCGGCACTATTCGGCACCGGCTCGGCAACGGCAACCCGGGGCTCTATGACATCTGTAGGACGCGTCCCATATCGTTCATAATAATCCATTTCGCCCATGGGCTCTCCGTCCACCAGCACATAGCGGTTCGTGGAGGTGTTGTTGTGGAACACCAGCTGACCGTCCACAACCGCATAGTCCAGGTCTACTGTCCAGCTGCCATAAAGCTCCACGGTGGTTTCCAGATGGGTGGTATCCAGAGGAACAGGACCGTCGTCGGTCATGGTATAGTAGCTGCCGCCAGCCAAAAGCAGGTTTCCATAACTATAATAGTCGGTGCTGTCGGCGGCGCAGTCCAGAATCGCATCCGCAGCAGCTGCCGCTGCCTGATCGGCGGCAGCCGGCGCATCGGACAGCTGGGGATAGAGGACGGCAGCCGGCGCATGGGTGGCGCGGGCGTCTTCTGCGGCGCTGTCCTCCGATGGAAGCGCTGTGGAAACGGAGCTTGGTTCCGGCGTGTTATCCTGCTGCAGGGAGTTACCGGAGGACATGCCTTTTTTGGCGCCAAAGCCCCAGAACAGCGCTCCGGTAATGCCGACCACCAGCAGGAACGCCGCGGCAATTCGCAGGGGACGGAGCAGCGGGGGCTTTGCAGGTGCAGGCGCTGGTCCATGCGCTTTCCGGGATGGACGGTTGGAGGCTGCCAGTGCGGCGCCCTCCTCGCCGTAATAGTGGTCCATAAGATCCATAATGCTGATTTTCATTGGGATACCTCCTTCCCGAGCACCCTAGCCAGTGCTTTTCGCCCCCGGACCAGCCGGGAACGGACGGTGGAGCTGGGCATATGCAGCGCTGCGGCAATTTCCTCTGCGGTTTGCAGGCAGTAATAGTATCGCAGAAAGATTTCCCGATCCTTGGGACGCATGCGCCCCAGCGCCTGCTGAATCAGCTGCTCCAGCTCCCGCTGCATGGCGGCGTCCTCCAGATTTCCCATGGGGTCCGGCAGCTCCACCAGATCCAGCGACATGGGCAGGGGCTTTTTGCTCCGCAGCAGCGTTTTGGCACGGTTCCGCGCGGTGGTGCAGAGATAGGGCTTCAGCTTTCCGTGAATGGCGTCGGCATGATTCCAAACGGCATAAAACGTGTCCTGTACCAGCTCCTGAATGTCCTCGTGGGTGCCACATTTTCCGAGAATTCCGGCGACGATGGCGTATAAATAGCGGCCATATTGCTCCATCATTGCCTGCAGGGCGTCAGGATTCTGCTGCCGAAGTCCACGGAGTATCTTTTCGTCGGTCATGGCATCACTTCCTTTTGTTATCATATCATAAGACGACGAAAAAGCGAAAAGTGATGCATTCAGGATTGTTTTTCTTCCTGGAAGGTCGGAAGACAACCCCCACTTGCAATTTTCCCGGCGCTATGGTAAGATGTTCCGTGTACTATGCCCAAATGGGCGAAATTTTCGATGGAACGGCGCTGGACGGAGGAACGCAGCATGTCTAAGCTTAAGCAGAACATTCAGGAAAACGGCGGCTTTCAGCATTGGTTTGTCAATGTGTTTTGGTATCATTATAAATGGCCCCTGCTGATCGGCGTGGTGGTCCTGGGGATTATTGTGTTTATTACGGTGGATTCTCTGAGAAAAGAGCGCTATGATACCACGGTGGTCATTGCCACGGATTATTATGTGGATGAAGCGCAGCTGGACGCACTGGATGATGTTTTGAAGCCCGTGGTGGGGGATCTGGACGGCAACGGCAAGGTCAGCATCAACTACGCGGTGCTCTATGTGGGCAACACGGAGGTTGGACGGCAGAATCAGGAGCGGATGTATCTCTACATGTCCCAGGAGGACGTGGGGCTGTATCTTATGAGCCAGAACGTGTCCGATGCCTATACCAATCCGGAGCTGGAGTATTTTACCGACAGCCTTGCCGATTTGGGGCTGCCTGCCGATGAGGATAATCCCGTCCGTCTGAGCCTCAAGGACAATTCTGTGCTGGCGGCATGCGGCATGGAGGATATGTATCTGTCCATTATGGACTTTACCACGGTCAAGGGCGATTCCACCGCGCGGAACACTCGGGACGCAGCGGTGAGCATGGCGCAGGCACTGATCGACGCCGGTGCTTCCGGTGAGAATTCGTAATAGCGAGGGGTGCTGTGCAGGTTCGCAGCGCCCCCTTGATCCATACAGGGAGGGAACCACACCATGAAAATCCGCAGCATTGCCAGCCGGGAGCGGCGAAAACCGGATCATGCAGCCAGAGTGCTCACCGGATTTTTCCTGCTGGTGATTCTGATTGGCAGCGTACTGCTGGGGCTTCCCATTGCATCCCGCAGCGGCGAGAGCTGCGGGGGAATGACAGCAGTGTTTACCGCCACCTCCGCCGTCTGCGTCACCGGGCTTTCGCTGGTGGACACCTACAGCCAGTGGTCGGCATTCGGTCAGGTAGTACTGCTGGGACTGATTCAAATTGGCGGTCTGGGCTACATGGCGTTTGTCTCCATGTTCTATTTTCTGCTACGCCGGAGAATCGGGCTGAGAGAACGGCTGGTGATTCAGCAGGCAATGGCGCTGGATGAGCTGGAGGGCGTGGTACGGCTGGTACGGCTGATGCTGGCAGGCACGTTTCTGGTGGAGGGCGCCGGTGCGCTGATCCTGACCCTTCGGTTTTGGACGGAATATCCCCTGAAAAAAGCCCTTTGGATGGGCGTATTTCACGGTATTTCGGCATTTTGCAACGCAGGCTTTGATATTATGGGCTTTCTGACGCCCGGGGCAAGTCTGGCGGCATTCCAGGGCGATGTGGTGGTGAACCTGACCTTAGCTGCGCTGATTGTCATTGGCGGACTGGGCTTTTTCGTCTGGAACGACATCCTGATGCTGCGGAAGAAGAATCATCGGCTCAGTGTCCACACCCGTCTGGTGCTCTGGACCACTGGAATTTTGCTGGTGGGGGGCACGCTGGCAATTCTGGCGCTGGAATGGAACAATCCTGGCACCCTGGGCGGTCTTCCGGTGGGGAAAAAAATCCTTGCGGCGTTTTTCCAGTCCGCAACCCCCCGAACCGCAGGCTTTGCGGCGCTGGATCAGGGAAGCCTTACCGGCAGCGGCAAAATGGTTTCCGTGCTCCTGATGCTGGTGGGCGGCTCCGGCGGTTCCACGGCAGGCGGGATCAAAACCGTATCGGGGGCGCTGCTGTTTTTGATGAGCTACAGCGTGCTGCGCAATCACAAGGAGACGGTGCTGTTCGGACGAAGAATCCCACAGCAGCAGATGGCGAGCGCTGCCAGCATTGCGCTGCTGGTAACGGGATTTGGATTGATGGGCGGCATGATTCTGTCTGCTACCAACGGTCTTCCACTGGGGGACTGCCTGTATGAGTCCATTTCTGCCATCTGTACCGTGGGCTTGTCCACGGGCATTACTGCGGGACTGAATCTGGGCTCCAAGATACTATTGATTATCTATATGTTCTTTGGTCGGGTGGGGATTATGACCATCAGCTTTGCGTTTATGACAAAAATCCCGCCGGACAACGCCATTCGGCGCCCGGAGGCACGGGTGCTCATTGGATAGGAGAGAGACGATGAAAACTTTTATTGTAATCGGACTGGGACTCTTTGGCAGCGCTGCGGCAGAGCAGCTCTATGACATGGGGCATGAGGTCATTGTGGTGGACCGGGACGAGGAAGCGGTGAACCATCTGGCGGATCACTGCACCCATGCTGCCATTGGCGATGCCCGTGAGATTGAGGTGCTCCGGGCGGTTGGTGCTGCGGAGTGCCAGTATGCCATTGTGGCAATGGGCGAGGATTTGGCTGCCAGCGTGCTCATTACCATGAACCTCAGGGATTTGGGCTGCAAGCATATCATCTGCAAGGCGCAGAACGAGCTGTATCAGCGGGCGCTGGAGCGGGTTGGCGCAGACCGGGTGGTGATTCCCGAGCGGGAGATGGCGCACCGACTGGTGCAGAGTCTTGGCTCCAAGAGCTTTCTCGACTATATGGAGCTGTCCGGGGAATATGCCATTGCGGAGTTTTCCACACCGAAAAGCTGGATTGGAAAGAGCCTGAAGGAGCTGAACGTCCGCTCCAAACATCAGATCAGCATTCTTGCCATCCGGAATGAGGGCAGCGGCAGCCTGCGGATGTCGCCCGGGGGCAACGACAGCATATCCAAGGGGGATACCCTGATGGTGATGGGACGGCAGCAGGATTTACAGAGGCTACAGAGATTATGATAGAGTGTATTACCAGCCGCCAAAACAGTCTGCTCACCAGAATTGTGCGGCTGCAAAACTCCAAAAAATTTCGCCGGGAGCAGGGCTTGTTTGTGGGCGATGGCACCAAGCTGCTGGAGGAAGCCATTCGCTGGGATCCGCAGGGGCTTCGTGCGGTGGTGCTCCGGGAGGATGTGAGCTGTCCGAAGCTGCCGGACCATGTTCGGGTGGTGCAGGTGCCCCGGTCCCTGATGGAGAGCATTTCTCAGATGGAAGCGCCGGAGGGAGCCCTGTTTGTTTCCGCCATGCCGGAGCAGCGGGAGACGGAGGCGCAAAAGGGCTGCCTGGTGCTGGACGGCATTCAGGACCCGGGCAATTTGGGCACCATTTTAAGAACCGCCGATGCGCTGGATGTGCCGGTGATTCTCACGGAGGGCTGCTGCGATCCCTACAACGCCAAAACCGTCCGGGCAACCATGGGGGCAATTTTCCGCACGGCGCCCGGCTGTCTCACCCGGCAGCAGCTCATCGATCAGTGCAGAGAAAAGAGAATTCCACTGCTGGCAACGGCGCTTTCTGACCGGGCGAAGGATATTCGGCAGCAGGATTTACGTCAGGCGGCAGTGGTGATCGGCAGCGAGGGACAGGGCGTAGCGCAGCAGCTGCTGGAGGCATCTCTGGGGCAGCTGATCATCCCCATGCATCCGAGATGCGAATCCCTAAACGCATCCGTTGCCGCAGCCATTGTGCTGTGGCAGATGACAGGGCTGTAGAAATAGGAGGTATTCCCATGTCACGTCTTCCATATTGGATTTGGCTTACTACCCGCAAGCGGCTTACCCTGAGAGGACAGCAGCTGACGCTCAGCTATTTCGGCTCTCCGGAGGCGGCTTTTGAGGCGTCACCCAGGGAGATCGCGGCAGTGCCCGGACTGATCGACCGGGAGCGGGAGGCACTGGAACAGAAGGACCTGGCATATGCCAAGGAGGTTCTGGCGCTGTGCAGCGATCAGGGAATCCGAATCATCACCTGTCAGGACGAAAACTATCCTCAGCGGCTGCTCTCCATCGACTGTCCGCCGCTGGTGCTCTATTATCGCGGCACGCTGCTGGACTTTGACCAGCTGCCGGTGGTGGCAGTGGTGGGTTCCCGAAATGCCAGCGCCTATGGATTGGCAACGGCGAGAAAGATGGGCAACCAGATTGGCGCCTGCGGCGGCGTGGTGGTATCCGGCGCGGCAAAGGGCATTGATTCTCAGGCGCTGGAGGGTGCGTTGGAGGCTGGTGCCCGGGTAGCAGCGGTGCTGGGCAACGGACTGGACATCGTCTATCCCAAATCCTCAGAGACGGTGTATCAGGCGGTGGCAGAGCGCGGCTGTCTCATCAGTGAATTCGCACCGGGCACGCCGCCCCGCGGACGGAACTTTCCTCAGAGAAACCGGATTATGAGCGGGCTTTCCCTGGGCGTGTTGGTGGTGGAAGCTGCCAAGCAGTCCGGCAGCCTCATTACCGCGGGGCTTGCATTGGAGCAGGGCAGAGACGTGTTTGCAGTGCCCGGCAACATCGGCATTCCCTCCTGCGAGGGCAGCAATCAGCTGCTTCAGGAGGGGGCGACGCTGGTGATGAACGGCTGGGATATCATGCGGGAATATGCGCCCCGCTATGGCGGCTATGTCCGTATGCAGCAGGGGGAGCAAGTCGTAGAGCTGCCCCTTGAAAAGGAGCCGAAGCTTCAGGTGGCAACTCCGGTTTCTACTCCAAAACAGCACAATATTATTGATTTTCAGGCAAAAAACGCAAAAACTGAGAAAAATCCTGGATCAAATGGAGAAAATGGAATTGACATTGAGCCAAAGAGGAATTATATTGACCTACAAGAGAAAATTTCTGCGCTGACTCCGGACGAAAAGGAGATTGCCGCAACCCTGATTCCCGGTGCGTGCCAGGTGGACGAGATCGTGGCGCTGACCGGGCTCAGTGCGGCGCGGGTGCTGGCATCCCTGACGCTGCTTCAGGTCAAGGGCTATGTGACGCAAATGCCGGGGAAGCGTTTTTATCTCAATATCAATTAGACATCGGAGGAGCATGGATGGCAAACGCATCGAATCTCGTCATTGTCGAGTCACCGGCAAAGGCGAAGACCATAGGAAAATATCTTGGACCGGATTATGAGGTCAAGGCATGCATGGGTCACCTGCGGGATCTGCCCAAGAGCAAAATGGGCGTGGACATCGACCATGATTTCGAGCCCCAATATATGCCGCTCAAGGGCAAGGAAGCGGTGATTGCGGACCTGAAAAAGTCCGCTCAGTCGGTAGATCGCATCTACTTGGCAACTGACCCGGACCGGGAGGGAGAGGCAATTTCGTGGCATCTCAAATATCTCCTGGAGCTTCCGGAGGATCAGGTCCATCGCGTGACCTTTAACGAAATTACAAAAAACGTAGTCAGCACCAGCATTCAGCATCCCAGAGCCATTGACCAGGACCTGGTGGACGCCCAGCAGGCCCGGCGCATCCTGGACCGGATCGTGGGCTATGAGCTCTCCCCCCTGCTGTGGAAGAAGATCCGGCGG
>ERZ857955.2870-NODE-2870-length-10496-cov-2.876449_pt1 | contig 10496 bp, 8 predicted proteins | sample MGYA00519956_ERZ857955 | MGnify/ENA primary metagenome ERZ857955 (study PRJEB31778, sample SAMEA3449378) | human gut metagenome | biome: human gut; feature: human-associated habitat; material: faeces | place: United Kingdom | collected 2010/2012 ...
GCCTTTGAGCTGGTGGGCCTGGGCGAGGAGGACGTGAAGCAGAAGTTCCCCGCCATGTACAACGCCTTCTGCTATGGTGCGCCTCCCCATGCGGGAATTGCTCCCGGTGTAGACCGTATGGTGATGCTTTTGTCCGGCGAGGAGTCCATCCGCGAGGTCATTGCGTTCCCCATGAACAAGAACGCTCAGGACATTATGATGGGCGCACCCTCCACCGTGGAGCAGTCCCAGCTGGACGAATTGCACATTCAGGTGAACCTTCCCGCAGAGGAGTAAGGTGTAACAAACTCATAGGCAATATTTGTGTCTGAATTCCTTCGGGATCGTAAAAAAAGTTCTTGTAGATTCCGCACTTTTGCACTATAATAGGGAAACAGAAGAAAATACTTTTAGGAGGATATACAAATGAAACATATTGAAGCCGATGTTGTACTCGTTGGCGGCGGCATGTCCGGTCTCTGCGCTGCAACCCAGGCACAGGAGTCCCTGAACGCCACCGGCGGCGGCTCCGTTGTTGTTTTTGAGAAGTCCGGCACCATCGGCGGCGCAGCCAACATGGGCATGGCTTTCTTTGCTGTTGAGTCCCAGCTCCAGAAGGAGACCATGACCAACGACTACACCAAGGACGATGCGTTCAACTTCTTCATGGAGTATACCCACTGGCGTTCCGACGCAAAGCTGGTTCGCCGTTGGTTCAACATGTCCGGTGACACTGTGAAGTGGATGCAGGACAAGGGTGTTGAGTTCCTGGGCGTATTCAAGTACTTCAAGAACTCCAAGGCTACCCAGCACATGGTCAAGCTCCCCGGCTCCAACAAGCCCACCGAGCGCTGCGCTTCCGTTATGATTAAGACCGTCACCGAGTATGCCCGTGAGATCGGCGTTGAGTTCAACCTGAACACCCCCGTGAAGCAGCTGCTCACCGGCTCCAAGGGTCAGGCTCGCGGCGTCATCGCAGTCGGCGAGGACGGCGAGGAGATTGAATGCCTGGCAAATGCCGTGATCGTTACCACCGGCGGCATCGGCAACAATGTGGAAATGATCGAGAAGCACATGGGCTGGAAGTGGGGCGTTGATATGTTCACGTTCCGTATCCCCGGTCTGGACGGCGACGGCATGAACATGCTGTGGGCTCTGGGCGCAAAGCAGGCCAACGTCAACATGGAGGTCACCTACAACACCCCCGGTACCACCGACGTGTTCAAGACTCTGTCCGAGACCATGCGTCAGCCCAACCTGATGGTGAACCTGGACGGCAAGCGTTTCATCAACGAGGCCATCATGGACAACACCACCTACACCGGTAACTCCCTGCTGCTCCAGAAGAAGCACATGGGCATTTCCATCATCGACTCCACCATCGTAGACTACTACAAGAAGAACGGTCTCGACTATATCACCTATCATCACGGCATCACCAACCTGGACAACTGGGAGCGTGAGAAGGAGCTGTACTTCTCCGGCGCTCAGTCTGCCGGCGGCAACTCCGTCTTCGCCAGCGAGGACAAGGAGGTTTCCTACGGCGCTGACAACCAGGAGCACAACTTCTTTGAGTGCCAGACCATCGAGGAGATCGCGGAGAAGACCGGCGTGAACCTGGAGAACCTGAAGAAGACCATCGAGGAGTACAACGCAATGTGCAACGGTGCTCAGGCTGGCTACGACTGGCAGTTCACCAAGCCCGCAAAGTTCCTCAAGCCCCTGCTGAAGGGACCCTACTATGTAGCAAAGCACTTCCCCTCCGGCTACGGCTCCCTGGGCGGCATTCAGGTCAACGAGAACATGCAGGTTCTGGACACCGAGCTGTGCCCCATGCCCGGCTTCTATGCCTGCGGCACCGACACCGCTACCGTGTTCGCTGACTCCTACTGCTTCTATCATCCCGGCTCCACCATGTCCTACGCCATCAACTCCGGCCGTATTGCCGGTATGGAGGCTGTAGCCTACATGGATTCCGATGAGTTCATCGATCCCGAGGACTAAGGCAACACCACACAATTACGTCTGCGACCTTCAGCGGATCTTTTCGCTGGAAATTCGTTAGTTCTTCTTGAAATACACAAAGTATTCCTGCGAAAAACTGCCTTTTTCCACCGCAAAATCTCCAGCTGAATGTTCTTGCCGAATTATGCGGTATTATCCTTTATTATACCACACGTGTGCAAGTATCTGCGAAACTTTTGAAGTTGTTTTCGATTTGTTCACAAAAATCGGAAAAATAGAACAATCTGCCGTAAAAACCCGGGGAATTTACAGCAGATTGGTGAGATTCAGTTGGTGGCAACAGGACTGTCGTGGCGCTTTTGGTAGAGAAACATGAAGATGCCCGTGCCGCAGATGATGATATAGCCCAGAAGACTGTAGGCGTCCGGCAGCTGACCGAAAATCGCCCAGCCCAGCAGCGCCGCAAACACCACCTGGGTATAATCATACACGGAGATTTCCTTGGCGGGAGCAAACCGGTAGGCGCTGGTAATGGCAAACTGACCGGTGCAGCCAAAGGTGCCCGCAGCCAGCAGGCAAATCAGCTGAAAAACCGTCATGGGCGCATGCACCGCAATGAAATAAGGCAAACACACCAGACAGGAGAATGTGGAGAATACAAACACAATCAGACTGGAATGGACGCCCTTTTTGCTCATCAGCCGTACAAAGGAATAGGCGACACCGGCACCGAACCCACCCAGCAGTCCAATCAGCGACGGAACCAGCGCCATGTTGGAGGGGTTGGGCTTGATAATCAGCAGACAGCCCAGGAATGCCGCCACGACACTGAAGCCCTGTACCAGATTCAGCTTTTCACTGAGCAGAAAGTAGGAAATCAAAATCGCAAAGAACGGGGACATTTTATTGAGCATGGAGGCGTCGGAGAGATTCAGATGGTCTACAGCGTAGAAATTACACAGCAGCCCCACCGTGCCGAAGAATGCCCGGGCAAACAGATAGACCCAATGTCCCTTCTTCGGAGGATGGAAGGACTCGTGACTTTTCAGCATGATTATAAATGAGAAGACGGCAGCCACCACGTTCCGGAAAAATGCCTTTTGCATGGAGGGAACATCGCCGGAAAGCCGAACGAACGTGTTCATCAGGGCAAAGGACAGGGCTGCCATGAGAATGCACAGGGTACCCTTGGCGCGGTTGGACATCAGATCAGATCCTTTTCTCAAATTTCCGTTTTCGCGGCGGCAGAATCCTCTGTGGAGGAAAGTTGGCTCATGGTTTGAGGAGAGCCGTAGCGTCCCAGCTCCAGAATCAGATAGCTGCACAGCAGATTCAGCGCCACCTGGTCGTGCTCATAGGGCAGGTCAAACAGATCGCTGATCCGTCCCAGCCGGTAGAGCAGGGTGTTCCGGTGGATGCACAAAGCGGCGGCGGTACGGTCCTTGTTGTGCATATTAAAGGAAAAGACCCGCATGGTTTCGTCATAGGCGGTGCCGTTTTCCTTGTCATAATCCCGCATCCGGAAGATGGCAGGGTGGATAAACGTCTCCGGCGTGTCCTTTTCCAGCACCGACAGGAAAATGGGCAGGGGCATCAAATCGGAGAAGGTGGTGGACTTGTCCCGACCTAACTGCAATGCCAGACGCGCGGTAAGCAGTGCCTGACGGTAGTGGGAGCGGGTCTGGGCGGGGTCCTTGAAGCTGTCGGAAAGCCCGCAGACCATGTCGTGGGTGCCGAAGAATTCAAACAGCCGATCCGCCATGGTGGATTTGGACAGCGGCGTACCGGAGCCGTGGGGAGCGGCGCCGCCGTAGAGGGTGACGATATTGTTGTCGTAAATCACGCAGATGACGTTGCGGTAGAGCTGCTGGAGCTCCCGAACGGCGTATTCCGCAAAGGCTCGCTGGGAGGCAAGGGCGCCGATGGTGGTGACGCAGATGGTGTAATCCGGCTGCATGGTGCCGGAGATTGCCTCACATGCCAGTCGCTCCAGATGCACGGGGGTGCTGGGCGCCAGCAGATCCATCAGCTTGGTGGACAGCGCCAGATTCCAGGAGCCCATGGACTTGATGCGGCTGGAGATGCGCAGCCGGATGGCGTCCAGCACCAGACCGATAATTTCAAAGTCCTCGTCCGTGGGGGGATCGCCGTCCCAGAATACGATAATGTGCCCATGAACGGTGTTGTCCTGCACCACCTCTGCAAACAGCAGCGGAGACTTTTCACAGGAGCCGGTGGCAGCATAAAAGGGCTCGTAAAACGCCTTTTTGCCGGATAGAAATTCGTCCAGGGTCCGGAGAATCTGCTCCCGGTTCAGCGCCTTGTTTTTGTATATGGAGTCCCACTGGGGATTGCCGATGGGACCGGATGGATGCATGGATACCACATGAAAGTATTCGTCTACAAACAGTACGGGCTTTTCGAAAATATCGTGGGCAACAGTGACCACGTTGTTGGTGCTTTGGTTGCAGACTGCCTTATAGAGCTTTTCATATACCTCAGTCATGCGGGAGGAAGCCATGACCTCACCTCCAAATGCGGAAATTTGTTATTATTGTAGCGAATTTTTTTCGGGATTGCAATACGGATTGTGCTGCTCTACATTATTTTGTCGGGAACAGGCAGGCTGATTTACAATCGAAAAAAATCATGGTACAATAGCAGTCTGGAGTAAAGATCAGAAAATTGGAAGGCACACTTTTTTCACCTGTCCGGAAAGGAGATTTTTATGGAACATACAGATTTGAGTCGGCTGGATTTGCCGGAGGAACGCACCAAGCTCAACCGTGAGCAGGGGGGATACTCCTTCTATGCCTATCTGTCCAGAATGCGCTACATCTCCCGGTGGGGGCTGATGCGGAATTCCAGCCCGGAGAATATTCAGGAGCATAGCCATATGGTGGCAGTGCTTGCCCATGCATTGGGGCTGATTTCCCGGGATATTTACGGCAACACCCACATTTCCCCCGAAATCTGCGCAACGGTGGCGCTGTTTCACGATGCCACGGAAATTATCACCGGAGATATGCCAACCCCGGTAAAATATTATTCTCCGGAGATTCGTCAGGCGTATCAAAAGGTGGAGGATGTGGCGGTGGAGCAGCTGCTTTCCATGCTGCCGCCTGCACTGCGGGACAGCTATGCGCCACTGCTGAAGGACGTATCGCCGGAGGTGGAGCGAATCGTAAAGGCGGCGGATAAGCTCTCGGCACACATCAAATGTCTGGAGGAGCTGAAGGCATCCAACCATGAATTCATTCTGGCGGCGCGGCAGACCCGGCAGGCGCTGGACGATATGAACATGCCGGAGCTGCACTACTTTATCGACAACTTCCTCGACAGCTTTACGCTGACGCTGGATGAATTGAAATAGCATACCATTAGGAGGACAACATTATGAAAGCAATCGTAACCGTCACTGGCAAGGACGCCGTGGGCATCATTGCAGGCGTTTGCCAGGAGCTTGCCAGCCTGGGTGTCAACATTCTGGACATCAACCAGACCGTTATGGATGGCTTCTTTGCCATGAACATGCTGGTGGACCTGTCCACAACGTAAAAATCCTATGAGCTGGTGCGGGATGCGCTGGATCAGCGTGGACTGAGCATGGGGCTTTCCGTCCGCATTCAGCGGGAGGATATTTTTAACGCCATGCACCGGATTTGAGGGGGACGCTATGCTCAGACAGAATGAAATCATGCAGACCCTGGATATGATCGATCATCAGCATCTGGATATCCGGACCATTACGATGGGGATTTCGCTTCTGTCCTGCTGTGACCCGGACATCGACCGCTCCTGTCAGAAAGTGTACGACAAAATCACCACCTACGCCAAAAACCTGGTGCAGGTGGGAGAGCAGATTGAGGCGGAATACGGAATCCCGATCATCAACAAGCGCATTTCGGTAACGCCTATCGCCATGCTGGTGGCGGCCTCCGGGGGAGATCCGGTAAAATACGCCCTGACTTTGGACCGGGCGGCAAAGGAAGTGGGAGTAAACTTTATCGGCGGCTATTCTGCACTGGTAAGCAAGGGAATGACTCCTGCTGAGAGACTTCTGATCGAATCTATCCCACAGGCTATGGCGAAGACAGAGCGTGTCTGCAGTTCTGTAAATGTTGGATCCACACGTACAGGTATCAATATGGATGCTGTTAAGCTGATGGGTGAGATCGTTCTGGAAACAGCGAAAGCTACCAAAGATCAGGATTCCCTGGGATGTGCGAAGCTGGTTGTATTCTGTAATGCACCGGATGATAACCCGTTTATGGCAGGGGCCTTTTTAGGTGTTACCGAAGGAGATGCCGTGATCAATGTCGGTGTCAGCGGACCTGGTGTTGTAAAAAGAGCGATTGAAAAATGTCGTGGCGAGGGCTTTCAGGAACTTTGTGATACGATCAAGAAGACCGCATTTAAGGTGACAAGGGTTGGTCAGCTTGTAGCCGGAGAAGCTTCCAAAAGGCTTGGTATTCCGTTCGGAATCATTGACCTGTCACTTGCACCGACACCGGCTGTTGGCGATTCAGTAGCGGAGATTCTGGAAGAAATCGGACTTGAGAGAGTTGGCGCACCAGGAACAACAGCAGCACTTGCTATGCTGAACGATCAGGTGAAAAAAGGTGGCGTTATGGCGTCTTCCTATGTAGGAGGTTTAAGCGGAGCTTTTATTCCGGTCAGTGAGGATAAAGGAATGATCGATGCAGTCAATGCCGGATCTCTTTGTATAGAAAAGCTGGAGGCGATGACTTGTGTCTGCTCGGTAGGACTTGATATGATCGCTATTCCGGGTAAGACGAAAGCTACTACGATTTCTGGGATCATTGCGGATGAGATGGCGATCGGAATGGTCAATCAGAAGACAACGGCGGTTCGTGTGATACCTGTAGTTGGAAAGGATGTTGGAGATATGGCAGAGTTTGGTGGTCTTTTGGGATATGCGCCGATCATGCCGGTCAATGAATTTGACTGCAGTGCATTTGTGAATCGAAAGGGAAGAATTCCTGCACCGATACATAGTTTTAAAAATTAGAAAGAGGTAAAGAGAGCATGGGGAAAGTTGCGATTGTAACAGATAGTAACAGTGGAATTACACAGGCAGAAGGAAAGAAAATGGGAATTTACGTACTTCCGATGCCATTCTATATCAATGAGGAGTTGTTTTACGAGGATATCACACTCACGCAGGAGGAGTTTTATGAAAAACTGGCAGGAGATGCAGATATTAAGACTTCCCAACCGGCTCCCGGAGATGTAATGGATATGTGGGACAAGGCGCTGGAGGAATATGATGAGGTTGTACATATTCCGATGTCAGCCGGTCTTAGCAGTTCATGTGAGACTGCAATCATGCTTTCCCAGGACTATGATGGAAAAGTACAGGTCGTAAATAATCACCGGATTTCTGTTACGCAGCGAAGATCGGTGGAAGAGGCGAAAAAGCTTGCAGATGCTGGAAAGAGCGCGGCAGAAATTAAAGAACTGTTAGAAGCGATCCAGTGGGACAGTGATATCTATATTACAGTAGATACTTTAAAATACCTGAAGAAAGGCGGCAGACTTACACCGGCAGCTGCAGCGATTGGAACGGTTCTGAACCTGAAGCCAGTTCTCCGTCTTAAAGGAGAAAAGCTGGATGCGTTTGCGAAGTCAAGAGGATGGAAGAGTGCAAAGAAGACGATGATCAAGACAATTAATGAGATTCGTACTTCAGAATTCGGAGATTGTGATGGGAAAAAAGATCTGTATCTGGATGCAGCTTACACAGGAGACCGCAAGGAGGCACAGGAATGGCTGGATGAGCTTCATGAAGCATTTCCGGAGTTTGAAATCCGGATGGATCCACTGTCGTTGAGTGTGGCATGCCATATCGGACCTGGAGCCAGGGCGGTGACTCTTACCAAAATTCTTCATGTGAACTAAATGAGAAAGAGACTTTTTGCACAAACATGCGTAGTAGTGGTGTGCAAAAAGTCTCTTTTTTGACAAAGGGGAAGGGTTAAATAATTTGCAACTGCTTCTGGTATTCATTTGTAAAAGGTGTGCCAAATTTCTCGGTAATTATGGATTCATACAGGTCTGATGCGAAAATGTCCAGGTTCAGGAGGACCTGGGTGGCGGAGGTGAGATTTCTGGCATCTGCAAGCTTTGTGATCAGAGGGATGGTGGCATACTCTTTGATCTCTTTAAGGATTTGAGTATCTTTTTTTTGAAAACCGAGTACGCGGGCATAAAGGGCGGATGTGGATGACCGCTCTTTTTTTGCTTTGCCGGAAATGTTGCCGGAATCTTCTGCAAAACAGAAAGGAGGCTCATGTCGGAAGGTGTCCTTTTCTATGCCGAGCAGGATGTGCAGCAGGGTACGGCTGATCCGGGTGTAGGTAAGCTCTCTGGTTTTCAGAAGATCGCAGAAGGAACTCCAGGTAGCAAAATCATTTCTCTGATTGATGATCCGGTTGGCGAGGTCTTTGCTGACATCAAGGTAATCGGTCAGAGAGGAAGCACTCTCACAGAGCAGTCGATACTTTAGCAGGAGCGAAAAATCATCCTGGGTAACCGGAAGTGAGGACTGGTAATTCTTTCGCAGCAGATCTGAAGAAGCGGGCGGAAGTTGTCCTGCGACGGATGAAAAAGCATCTTCTGGTAAAGATGGATTCAGAATTCGGTTGCGGATCGCAGTTGCGGAACTGAAGGTTTCGCAGAGGGCAGTATCGTGGTAGCCGGATCCCTCGCGGGGAATCGCGAAAGGCTGGATCGGACTTTTGAAATACCGGAGCGCTTTTAAGTATTCAATCCCAAGGGTATTGTTTGGTGAGGACAGGATTTCGGCAAGGGACGGATCCTTTGTATAGACACTTAGGGCAGTCTGGCGTGCCTGCGGAAACGGTCGGCCTTTTCGCAGCTCATCCTGCAGGAGCTGCCGGTAGACTTCTGGCTCTTCGGAAAGAATCCGGGCAAGCCGATTGAGTTTTTTGATATCGCCACACTCACTGCCAAAACAGAGATAGGAAATGCAGCCAAGACTGTTAAAAATAGAAACGGCACCTCTTGCAAACAACTCTGCACTGCCACAGGAAAAAAGGACCGGGAGCTCCAGAATGAGTGATGCACCGCCAAGAAGGGCAGCTTTTGCCCGCAAATGCTTTGGTGCGATAGCAGGGGCGCCACGCTGGACGAAGTCACCACTCATAAGGATAACTGCCGCATCTGCCCCTGTTTTTTGAAGTGCCTGGTCTATATGATACTGATGCCCGTTGTGGAACGGATTATATTCTGCGATGATACCGACGATTTTCATGCTTTTAACTAAAATCTCCTTTGTGTTGTTTGTGAAAAGATTATACTATAAAAAGAGTTTTTGTGCAAAAAACATTGTACTGGAAAATATTACGTGAAAAAAATAACATTACTTGTATACAATGTGTACAAGGAGTATAATTAAGAATAGAGTGTGAGTTCTAATAAAGAAAATTCTAGTACCAGAAGGGAGAAACATCAATGAATGTATTAGTAATCAACTGCGGAAGTTCATCACTGAAGTTCCAGCTCATCAACTCAGAATCGGAGGCGGTTCTCGCAAAAGGTCTTTGCGAAAGAATCGGTATTGACGGAAGACTTACCTATCAGCCGGCAGGTGGAGAGAAGAATGTATCTGAAAAGGCTATGCCTACACATACAGAAGCAATCCAGTTCGTAATCGACGCGCTGACAGATGCAGATACAGGTGTTGTTAAGAGCCTTGACGAAATCGGAGCAGTCGGACATCGTGTTGTTCACGGCGGAGAAAAGTTTGCAAAATCTGTAGTTGTAACACCGGAAGTAAAAGCTGCGATCGCAGAGTGCAATGACCTTGCACCACTTCACAACCCGGCAAACTTAATCGGAATCGAAGCTTGTGAAAGCCTGATGCCGGGCACACCACAGGTTGTTGTATTTGATACTGCTTTCCATCAGACAATGCCTGAGAAAGCTTATATGTATGGAATTCCATATGAATATTATGAAAAATACAAAGTAAGACGTTACGGATTCCACGGAACAAGCCACAGCTTCGTATCTAAGAGAGTAGCTGAGATTGTTGGAAAACCATACAACGCAACAAAGACGATCGTATGCCATCTTGGTAATGGAGCATCTGTTTCAGCAGTGCTTAACGGAGAATCAGTAGATACCTCTATGGGACTTACTCCGTTGGAAGGTCTTGTAATGGGAACACGTTCCGGAGATATTGATCCGGCGATCATGGAATTCATTGCTAAGAAAGAAAACCTTGACATTGCAGGAATTATGAATGTCCTGAACAAGAAATCAGGTGTGGAAGGTGTATCCGGTGTATCCAGCGACTTCCGTGATCTTGAGGCAGCAGCAAAAGCAGGCAACAAGCGTGCAGAACTTGCAATCGACGTATTTGCATACAGAGTAGCAAAATATGTTGGTGCTTACACAGCAGCAATGAACGGTGTTGATAATATCGTATTTACAGCAGGTATCGGTGAGAACTGTGCACTTGTAAGAACAAAAGTCTGCAGCTATCTTGGATATCTTGGAATTAC
>ERZ857955.2871-NODE-2871-length-10493-cov-32.423549_pt1 | contig 10493 bp, 4 predicted proteins | sample MGYA00519956_ERZ857955 | MGnify/ENA primary metagenome ERZ857955 (study PRJEB31778, sample SAMEA3449378) | human gut metagenome | biome: human gut; feature: human-associated habitat; material: faeces | place: United Kingdom | collected 2010/2012 ...
GGACAGGCTCCTTGAGTTCACAATGTAGGTTTGTCAATGATGTGTTTCTGTGATGTTTGGTGTAGCAATTTAACTGTACCACAGAACGGCTCATTCGTCTTTTTTCACTTTGTGACACATCTATTGTAATCCCACACAGCTTTTATGGACCAATATATGAAATTTTATTGAAAATTTTTCATGGTAGTGGTAAAATATTTTTATGTCTCTGTCATTCTGTGCCCTTTCGCGGTAGAGGGAGAGCGCAAAACAGAAAAGACGCAAAAATTGCGGCATCCTTTCCGTGGGTGGGTTTTACAGCGCACACTCTTGCGGGCGGTGATGTATGATCAGTAAGCCAAAGCAGCCAACCGCAAAACGATGGCTGCCCAAGAAGTGTGAGGAGAAGGATCGGATGAAAACAAAAACATTGCGCCGCCTATTTTCCATGCTTGCGGCACTGGTGATGGGGCTATCCCTGCTCACCGGATGCAACGAAAAAAATGCGGAACGAACACAGGAGCAGGAAGACGCTCAGACTATTCAGGTGTATCTGTGGAGCACCAGCCTGTACGAAAACTATGCCCCCTATGTCCAGTCCCAGCTGCCGGACGTGAACATTGAGTTCATCGTCGGCAACAACGATCTGGATTTTTACAAGTTTTTGCAGCAAAACGGCGGTCTGCCGGATATCATCACCTGCTGCCGCTTCTCGCTGCACGATGCGGCACCGTTGAAGGACAGCCTGATGAACCTTGCCATGACCAATGAGGCAGGCGCTGTGTACAACACCTACCTCAACAGCTTCAAAAACGAGGATGGCAGCGTGAACTGGCTGCCGGTCTGCGCGGATGCTCACGGCTTTGTGGTCAACCGTAGCCTTTTTGAGCAGTACGATATTCCCCTGCCCACCGATTACGCAAGCTTTGTAGCGGCCTGTCAGGCTTTTGAAAAGGTAGGCATCCGCGGCTTTACCTCCGATTATACCTACGACTACACCTGCATGGAAACCCTGCAGGGGCTTTCCGCTGCCGAGCTTACCACCACCGCGGGGCGCAAGTGGCGCACTACCTACAGCGACCCCGCCAGCACCGCGCGGGTGGGTCTGGACGACACCGTATGGCCGGGGGCGTTTGAGCGGATGGAGCAGTTCATTCAGGATACCCACCTTACAGCAGATGATCTTGCATTGAATTACGACGATGTGACCGGAATGTTCCGGAACGGAGAAGTTGCCATGTACTTTGGCAGCTCTGCCGGCGTGAAGATGTTTCAGGATGAGGGCATCGACACGATCTTTCTGCCCTTCTTCAGCCAGAACGGCGAACCGTGGATCATGACCACCCCCTATTTCCAAGTTGCCCTGAACCGAGATCTGGAGCAGGACACCGCGCGCCGCGAAAAAGCCATGAAGGTGCTGAACGTCATGCTCTCCGAACAGGCGCAGAACCGCATCGTCTCGGAGGGGCAGGACATACTGAGCTACAGCCAGAACGTTCCCCTGCGCCTGACCGAGTATCTGAAGGACGTCCGCAGCGTGGTGGAAGAAAACCACATGTATATCCGCATCGCCTCCAACGATTTCTTTGCCGTTTCCAAGGATGTGGTCTCCAAAATGATCGCAGGCGAGCTTACCGCTGAGCAGGCGTATCAGGCCTTCAATGCCCAGCTCCTTGCCGATGAGGAGCCTGCCGACAACGAGACCGTGCTGACCTCCGGGAAGGCCTATTCCAACGTATTCCACGCAAACGGCGGCAGCGCTGCCTTCTCCGTGATGGCAAACACGCTGCGCGGCGTGTATGGCACCGATGTGCTGCTTGCCACCGCAAACAGCTTTACTGGCAGTGTGCTGCAGGCGGATTATAACCAGAAAATGGCAGCTTCCATGATCATGCCGAACGGTCTGATGTCCCGCCAGCGCACCATGACCGGTGCGGAGCTGAAAGAGACCGTCCGCGCCTTTGTGGAAGGCTGCGAGGGCGGGTTTGTGCCCTTCAACCGCGGTTCTCTGCCAGTGGTCAGCGGCATTGCTGTGGAGGTAAAAGAGAATAACGGCAGCTATACCCTGACCGGCATCACCCGGAACGGGCAGCCGCTGGGAGATAACGACACCGTTACCGTGACCTGCCTTGCAACGGAAAAGCAGATGGAAGCGCTGCTTGCGAGCGACAGCGGCACGTCTGCGGGCGAAGATACGTGGGTAAAAAACACATGGCGCGATTATATCTCCGGCGGCGCAGCGCTTGCAAAGCCGGAAAACTACATGACACTGAGGTGAGCGGAATGGCAGACGAAAAGCACGAATCCAAACGCAGCTGCTATTCCCGGCACAAGTGGCTGCCTGCCGCCGCTGCCATCCTTCTTTTGGTCTTTCTGGCAGCCGGTTTCAGCTTCCGGTACATCTCGTTTATGTCGCAGACCATCTATCAGGAAAGCACCTCGCATCTGGAAGAGGTGCTGTATAAATCCAATAGTATGCTGAAAGAGATGGTGCGCAAAAACCTGACCTATCTGCATCTGTGCAACGGCTTTCTGAAAAACACCTCGAATGAGGATGAAATTCAGGCCTATATCGAGGAAGCACAGCAGGCAACCGGATTTGTTAACTTCTACTTTCTTTCCTATGACGGCAACTACACGACCGTGACCGGGGAAACCGGCTACCTTGGCCTGCAGACCAACCTGGACGAAAAGCTCTCCGATGGCGAGGATATCGTCGTGAATACGGCGCTGCCCGGCAAAGCCCCGATGCTTGCGTTCATCTGCCCCGAAACGCAGGGCAGCTACCGGGGCTTTGCCTACGATGCCGTTGCCATCACCTATTATAATGATGCTGTGCTGAGATTGCTGGACAGCTCTGCTTTTCAGGGCAATGCCAGCAACTATGTGATCTACCCGGATGGGCGGGTGGTGATTGACAATTCCGTAAACCGCAAGGAAATCATTTACAACTTCATTGCGATGCTGCGCGACCATTCCGACCTTTCCGAGGAACAGATTCTTGCCCTTTCGGATGATTTTGCGCAGGGCCGCAGCGGAAACCTGCGGGTCAAACTGGGCGACACCAGTTATTATCTGGTCTACGAGGATACCGCGGTCCAGAACTGGACGATGGTGGGGCTTGTGCCGGTCAGCATTGTCAATGCCAGTCTGGATAAGCTGTGGTTCCACACGGTGCAGATCGTGGCGGGCATCGCCTTTGGCCTTGCTGTGCTGATCATCCTGCTGATCCTGCGCAGAAGCCATACGACCCTGCGCCGGAAGGACACTGAGATCCTGTACCGGGACGAGCTGTTCCAAAAGCTTTCGCTGAACGTGGACGACGTTTTCCTGATGCTGGATGCAAAGACCTCCAAGGTGGATTATGTCAGCCCCAACGTCGAACGGCTGCTGGGCATCCCGTGGAAAGAAGTGCGGCAGGATGCCCGTGCTCTGGCAGCGCTGCACCCGAAGGATGACCCGGATCGCGACAAGAACTTTCTGGAAGGACTGCTCAGCGGGCAGCAACGCGAATGGGATTTCGAGTTTGAACATCGGGAGACCAAAGAGCGGCGCTGGTTCCATAACATCGCCATGGGCAGCGAGGTAGAGGGCAGGACCAAGTATATCCTTGTCTTGTCCGACCGCACCGCCGACAGGCAGGTGAATCAGGCACTTTCGGATGCCGTTGCAGCGGCCGAGACTGCCAACCGCGCCAAAAGCACCTTCCTTTCCAATATGTCCCACGACATCCGCACCCCCATGAACGCCATCATCGGCTTTACCACGCTGGCACTCAGCAACATTGACGATAAAGGCCGGGTGAAGGATTATCTTGCCAAGACCCTCGCTTCCAGCAATCATCTACTTTCCCTCATCAACGATGTGCTGGATATGAGCCGCATCGAAAGCGGAAAGATCCATCTGGAAGAAGTGGAAGTCAACCTTTCGGATGTGCTGCACGACCTGAAAACCATCGTCAGCGGGCAGATCTACGCAAAGCAGCTGGAGCTTTATATGGATGCCATGGATGTGACCGATGAGGACGTCTACTGCGATAAGACCCGGCTGAATCAGGTCCTGCTGAACCTGCTGTCCAACGCCATCAAGTTCACCCCGGCGGGCGGCACGGTCTCGGTGCGGGTGCGGCAGCTTGCCGGAGCGGTGCGCGGCTGCGGGCAGTACGAGTTCCGCGTCAAGGACAACGGCATCGGCATGAGCCAAGAGTTCGCCAAAAAGATTTTTGAGCCGTTTGAGCGGGAGCGCACCTCCACGGTAAGCCGGATCCAGGGCACCGGCCTTGGCATGGCTATTACCAAAAACATCGTGGATATGATGGGCGGCACCATCGAGGTGCAGACGGCGCAGGGCAAGGGCAGCGAGTTTATCATTCGTGTGCCCATGCGTGCGCAGGCAGAGCACCGTCCGGTGGAAAAGATCACCGAACTGGAAGGCCTGAAGGCACTGGTGGTGGATGACGATTTCAACACCTGCGACAGCGTGACAAAGATGCTGGTCAAGGTGGGAATGCGTGCCGAGTGGACCCTTTCCGGCAAGGAAGCGGTGCTGCGTGCACGGCAGTCCATCGAGATGAGCGATGCTTACCATGCCTATATCATCGACTGGCGCTTGCCGGATATGAACGGCATCGAAGTCACCCGCCAGATCCGCAGCCTGAACAATGATACGCCCATCATCATCCTGACTGCCTACGACTGGTCCGACATTGAGGTGGAGGCAAAGGCTGCCGGTGTGACCGCCTTCTGCTCCAAGCCCATGTTCATGTCCGACCTGCGCGAGACCCTGATGAGCGCCATCGGCCAGACACAGACGGATGCGGCGCAGGAGCTTCTGCCGAAAAAGAACACCAACTTCAAGGGCAGGCACATCCTGCTGGTAGAGGACAACGAGCTGAACCGCGAGATCGCGCAGGAGATCCTGTGCGAGTACGGCTTCCGGGTCGATACGGCGGAAAACGGTGCCGTGGCGGTGGAAAAGGTAAGCACTGCCGCACCGGGCAGCTATGATCTGGTGCTGATGGATGTGCAGATGCCGGTGATGGACGGCTATACCGCCACCCGGCAGATCCGCGCACTGGGCGACCCTGCACTGGCAAAGATCCCGATCCTTGCCATGACTGCCAACGCATTCGATGAAGACCGCCGCAATGCCTTGGAAAGCGGCATGACCGGCTTTTTGTCCAAACCCATCGTGATCGGCGACCTTGTGCAGGAGCTGCGCAAAATTTTGTAACAAGCCGCCTGTCAGGCATAAAAAAATAAAGCACCCGCAGCAATTTGCTCACCGGAGATTCAAAACCTCTGTGGCGCTTGCTGTGGGTGCTTTTGCTTTTGGGCGCTGTTTATTTCAGTACATCTGCAAGGACCTGCAGCAGGTGCGGAATATCCAGCGGCTTTGCAATATGGCCGTTCATACCGGCCTTCAGTGCGTTCTGACGGTCTTCCTCAAAGGCATTTGCCGTCATTGCAAAGATGGGGATGCCAGCCTTTGCGGCATCCGGCAGCGCACGAATCTGCCGCGTTGCCTCGTAGCCGTCCATGTTGGGCATCTGGATGTCCATGAGGATCAGGTCATACTGTCCGTCTGCCGCCTGCTTCATCTTCCGGACGGCGATCTCGCCATCCTCGGCAGATTCCACCTCAAAGCCCGCTTCCTTCAGGATCTCCACTGCGATCTCACGGTTCAGCTCGTTGTCCTCCACCAGCAGGATTTTTTTCCCTTTGAAGGTCTCCGCGTTCAGCTGCACCGGCCTGCAGGCAGGCTCTGCACCGAACGGCTCTGCCAGCACTCTGCGCAGCTCCGAGAGGAACAGCGGCTTTTCGCAGAAGGCGGTAACACCGGCAGCGCAGGCTTCCTCTTCAATATCGGCCCAGTCGTAGGCGGTCAGGATGATGATGGGGCAGCTTTTTCCGATCACCTTGCGGATCTGCCGCACGATCTCGATGCCGTTCATATCGGGGATCAGCCAGTCGATGATGTAAACGCTGAATTCATCCCCCTGCTCCATGGCATACCGGGTGCGGATCACCGCTTCCCTGCCGGAGATCGTCCACTCCGGCCGCATCCCGATCTTGGACAGCATGGTGCTGACGCTCAGGCAGGTGTCGGTATCGTCGTCCGCCACCAGTGCCCGCAGCCCTTCCAGCTGCGGGAGCTGCCTGAGCTCCACCTTTTGTCCGCTGAGCGCAAAGCAGAGATTCACGATAAACTCGCTGCCCTTGCCCGGCTCGCTCTCAATGGCGATGGTGCCGCCCATCAGGTCCACAATGTTCTTGGTGATGGACATGCCGAGGCCGGTACCCTGAATGCCGCTGACGGTGGAGTTTTCCTCACGGGCGAACTCCTCAAAGATGTGCTTCTGGAATTCCTCGCTCATGCCGATGCCGTTGTCCTTGATGCGGAACTCATAGCAGGCCCGGCCCGCAGGCGCACCGTTTTTCTCAGCAATGCGAATGCTGATCATGCCGCCTGTGGGAGTGAACTTGATGGCATTGGACAAAATGTTCAGCAGGATCTGGTTCAGCCGCAGCGGGTCGGTGATGATATCCTCGTTCTCCACATTCATGGTATCAATAAAAAGCGACAGCCGCTTTGCCGAAACATTGGGCTGAATGATGGAGCGCACATCGTGGACGAGGTCCGGCAGATGCACCGCTTTTTCCTCGATCTTTACCTTTCCGCTCTCGATGCGGCTCATATCCAGCACATCATTGATGAGGGAAAGCAGATGCTGGCTGGAGGTGGAGATCTTTTTGAGGTAGTCCAGCACCTGTTCCCTATTGTCGATATGGGTCGCAGCCAGCGAGGTGAAGCCGATGATGGCGTTCATGGGGGTGCGGATATCGTGGCTCATATTGAACAGGAACTCCCGCTTGGCGCGGTTTGCCGCCCCTTCGTGCTGAAGCGCGATCTCCAGCTTGCGGTTCTGTTCCTCCAGCTGGGTCTGGTACTTCCTCTCCTGCTCTTTTTTCTGCAGCTCCATCTCCTGCACGGAACGGCGGCGCAGCAGCTGAAGGATCATTACAAGCAGGATGTAGCCGACCAGCACCGTCAGGATCAGCAAAAGCGACTCCCGGAAGATTATTTTTTCATCCGTGTACGCATAGAGATCGAAGGATCTGCCATGGCAGAACATCCCGAAATAGCAGCCGGAGCCGTTCCAGTCCCGGGTATGGGTCAGCTTCTCTGCGGCCCCGGCTTTGCGAATTCCCTGCGCCAGCGGACTGCCTGCAACATCCTGCCCAATCAGCTCCGGGCGGTTTGCGGCAACGACCTGATTGTTCTGCACGATGAACAGCGTGCCGCTGGTTTCTGCCGGGTAGCCATCCAGTACACTTTGGATGGACAGCGCCGTTTCCTCCACAAATTCCGCCGGGGTGTACCGGTAGGCAAGCAGGAGCAGCTCTGTGCTTTCTGCCCGGTGTGCCGCAACATCCACAGCAGAGCCATCTTCCAGCAGGACGCGCTTCACATAGGTCTTTCGCGGGTAAGATAAAACGTCCAGAACAGCGTCATTTTTCAGCTGGTCGCCAAACCGGTCATAGCCGATGCCGTTGGTCGTGGACTCGCACCGGAGCGTGCCATCCGGTCCCAGAACCGAAATGCCGGTGAGCCAGAGCTTTTCTGTCTGCCTGTTCAGGCACTGCGGGTCGGAGAGGTCAAGCGCAGGATTTTCTGCCAGCTGATGGACTGCGACCGCCGTGCGGCGGAGTGCCTTTGCCGTGATGGTATCGTTGTGCTTTTCAAAGCTGGTGGACTGGGATTTGACAAACTCAAGGGTCTGGCAAAAGCGTTCCTCTGCTGTGCGCATTGCCCGCCAGCTGGAGAAAAAAGCAACACCGGCCATCAAGAGCACGCCGATGATCAGATAGGCTGTCCATATCCTTTTATCCGGGGTGGTTCTGTTTTTACGCGCCAATTGTGTCCACCTCCAGATACTGCGAAGCATTTTCAAGGTATCGGCCAACGATCTGCTCCAGCGTGCCATCCGCGCGCATCTGCGCAAGGGTATCGGTCAGCTGGCTGTCCAGCCCGCGGGTGTCGTTCTTGGCAAAGGCGATGCCCAGCCCGGTGACCAGCAGCGGTTCCTCCAAAATGCGGAAGTCTACGGCATTGTCCTTCATATATTGCAGGATGCCTGTCTCGTGGGCGGCGATGCCGTCCACATAGCCGCAGGCCAGCATTGCGTACTGCACACTGCGGTTTTCGATGCTGAGCACCTCCACCGTCTGCGGGATGCGCGGGTCGGAGCCGCTGAGAAAGATCTCCTCCGGCTTGCCGGTGCTCTGCACGGCGATGGTCTTGCCGGCAAGGTCGCTGAGGGATCGGATGCTGCTGTGGGCATCCACCGCAACCACCTGACGGCTCACCATGTAAGGCCCCGCCCAGCGGTATACCTCTTCGCGTCCATCCATGGAAAAGCAGCCCCAGATGCAGTCGATGGCGCCGCTTTCCACAAGATTTGTTTTCTGCTCCCAGTTGATCGTTTCAAACCGGGCAGCATACCCCATGCGGCGGAACGCCTCGGTGGCGATCTCCACATCGATCCCGGTGGGAACACCGTCATTGTTCAGATAGATATAAGGTGGATAGCTGTCGCTTCCCACAACGATTTGTGCAAGACCGCTGTCTTTCGCTTCCTTTTCTCCGCAGGAAGTCAGACTGCTTACGGCAGCAGCTGCCGCCAGCAGCGTGCATCCGTTCAGGAATGCACGGCGTGAGATTCTGTGTTTCATTCGGGCTTTTTATACTCCTGTTTTGATTGCATCCGCAGCTCAGTTGTGCTGCTGTAATTCTTCTTTCAGGGCAGCTTGGATATCCGTCAGGCATTGCGGCAAGAGCGGCTTCCTGTTGATGAAGTTTTTCCAAAAGCTGCTGCTCACGCGCTTTGTAATACTCCTCGATCTCGGAAAGTGTATTCACGTTCTAGTCTTCTTCTGCATCATTTACATCGTTTGTGTGCTTTCTCTGCGGAAACGCGCTTGTCCGCTATTTATTTTCGGGGGGATAACACGGAAGCGTTTTACCGTCTGCTCCAGCGCAGCGATATCCACAGGTTTGGACAGGTGCTCGTCCATGCCGGCTTCCCTGCTCTTCTGCATATCCTCAAGGAAGGCATTGGCGGTCATGGCAAGGATGGGAATGATCCTGCCCAGCGGGTTTTCGCCGCTGCGGATGCGGCGGGTGGCTTCCAAGCCGTCCATCACAGGCATCTGCACATCCATCAGGATCATGTCGTACTCGCCGGGCTTTACGCTGGCAAAGGCATCCACGATTTCCTGACCGTTGGAGCAGATGGTGCAGCTTGCGCCATTGGCTTCCAGCAGCATTTCCAGAATTTCGGCGTTGATGGCGTTATCCTCGGCGCAGAGGAACTTCATGCCGGACAGAGGAGAAGTTTCTTCCTCTTCCTCCGGGAGCACCTGTGCCTCTGGCACCGTATCTGCTTCGGCATCAACGGGAAATTCCAGCACCACCTCAAAGCGAGTGCCCTTGCCGGTGGTACTCTCCACATTGATAGAGCCGCCCATCAGGTCCACGATGTTCTTGGTGATGGCCATACCAAGGCCGGTGCCCTGCACCTTGTTGGTGCCGGAGCGCTCCTCGCGGGTAAAGGGGTCAAAAAGGGTCTTCTGGTAGGCCTCGCTCATGCCAATGCCGTCATCCTGCACCACAAAGCGGTATCGGGCGTAGTGCTCGTTTCGGGGCAGCTCGTCCACCTCAAACCGGATATGCCCGCCGGTGGGCGTATACTTGACTGCGTTGGAGAGAATATTCATCAGCACCTGATTCAGACGGTTGGGGTCTGCCAGCACGTTTTCGTGCTGCAGATGGGTGTTTACCGTAAAGGTCTGGCGGCGCTGGCCTGCCTGCTGGCGGATGATGCTGTCCAGCTGGCTGATCTGCTGGGGCAGATTCATTTTTTCCACATTCAGGGTGGTCTTGCCGCTCTCGATGCGGCTCATGTCCAGAATATCGTTTATGATGCCCAGCAGCAGCTGGCCGGAATTTTCCAGCTTGTCCAGATGTTCGGCCAGCTTTTCCGGCTGGTGCAGCTCGTTTTTCATCAGAGTAGTTATGCCGATGATGGCGTTCATGGGGGTGCGGATATCATGGCTCATGTTGGCAAGGAAGTCCGTCTTAGCCTTGCTGGCGCGCTCGGCGGACTGTAACGCCTCTGCGGCAATGTCCTGTGCCTGCCGCAGCTCATCGTTTACCTGCGTCAGATGGATGTTGTATTGCTCCAGACGGAGGTTCGCTTCTTTTTCTGCCTGCAGCTCCTGCTGCTGCTTTTGCCGCAGGAGAGACCAGCCGACAAAAACTGTTATGACCGAGAACACCATTGCAATGACGATGATGATGATCATGACGATGCTGACCAGCTTCTGCGTATTCACGGCCACATATTTTGCCGGAACAAGGAACGCCAGTGTCCACTGAGCGTTTTCCATCTGCTTCAGGGCGTAGAAATACTCGGTCCCGTCCAGCACGGCGTTGGAATAGCAGGAGCCTGT
>ERZ857955.2877-NODE-2877-length-10478-cov-3.416771_pt1 | contig 10478 bp, 8 predicted proteins | sample MGYA00519956_ERZ857955 | MGnify/ENA primary metagenome ERZ857955 (study PRJEB31778, sample SAMEA3449378) | human gut metagenome | biome: human gut; feature: human-associated habitat; material: faeces | place: United Kingdom | collected 2010/2012 ...
GGCCGGTGATCCGGATTGCTTCCAGTCTTCTGTTCTGTCCGGTGGTTCCGATCAGTGTGTCCTTCTTGATGTTCTTGTATTCTTTATTACCGATTTCTTTCATATGAACTACAACGTCAGTCTCTCCGTCTGGCTTAATATGAAGCGCTTCAATTCTACGATTCTGACCGGTAGAACCAACCATTAAGCCATCGGACTGCCAGTTACCCCATCTAAAGCCTCTCATGTGAGCCTGATATGAGATTGTACCAAACTTATCCGTCTTGTTCTGGATTTCTCCACCGGACTTGATCTCTCCATCGACAGGTTCTGTCTTCTTGACTGATGCTACTAGCGCTGCAGATGTGATACCAAAAGCTTTAAGAATTCCTCATTTGAAATAAATCCGTTCTCCAGCAAACGATAACTGTAAACTTTTGTAGCTGCACGATTGACATTTGCAAGGTGTGCTCTGCCTACAACTTTATTGGCTCTGCCCGGGAAGAATGACCCGATGAAGTTAGCAAGTGCTGTATCATACTGATCCGGATTATATCCTTCTTTGATGATCACGTGACCACCTTTGGCTGTCACTTCCTCCGTATGCTACAATTCGTCTTGCGAGCGCCCGGACTCTCTCTGCTTCTGTGTAACCATATCCAACAGCTCCACTGTCACCGGCTCCATGTCCGGCTATTAAAAATAAATGTGCCATAATTGCTCCTTTCTGTGCGATGTCACATGTATTATATAATATGCAAGAGGACGATCACTCGCCCTCTACTTGCACCGTTACTTATATTGTACTTCCGGCAATAGCACACCAACGGAGACAAAAAATGTTCATATCCTTAGGTAGCAATAAAATATTTATCTGTTTCTTCTTTTATAAATTACAATTTCTGTTACCACTGCAATTCCAAACACACACAGCATTACCAGCCATAAATCCATACGATTTTCATCACCTGTTTTTGGAGATTTTCGAACTTCCTTTGAATTATGCCCCGGCTTTTCTACAATTGTATTTTTCGGAATTTCCTGTTTTCTATACAAAACAGTCTGATCTGCATTTTCGATATCTTCTTCTTTTGCGATCAAGTGTTCTTCTTCATCATAAAGCCTTTCGAATACTACAACTGATTTTCCAGCCAACCTGCGTGCATCCAGTTCAAATGTCATCTCAATCGTTCCTTCTTCATTTTCTGGAACAAAAGATATCCCGGCAGTCACTGTTTTTCCATTTTCATCAACTAATTCTTTTCCGGTTTCTTTATCCATCAAAACACCTTTCAAAACATAGGTTTCATCTGGCAACAAATTCTTATAAGTTATCTGATCTATAATTTTTTGCTTTTCCTTTGCCTCTCCTTCTTGTGTCTTTGAGTTCTCGTCCAACGCTTTTGTACCAATTTCCGGGAAATAAATGCTTTGTTCTTTCGCTTCCGGGTCTTTATGCTCTGCTATGCTCTTACCGTCTGCTTTGATTTCTTCATACACAACTATCGTTTTTCCGCACAGCTCATCGGTGCTGATTTCAAATCCAAGCTCTACACTTCCTTCTGATTTTTCCGGAACAAATTCTAATGTCCTTTCTTCACTCACCGGATTTCCCGTTTCTTTTTCTACGATCATTCCGTGCAATGTGTAATTTCTACCCGGCAGCAGATTCCTATATTTTACAGTATCAAGCAGTTCTACAGTTCCATCTGCCAGTGCATGATGCGTTTCTGTCTCTTTATTAAGCGCAACCGTTTCCACCTCTGGTACATACATAGTCTGTTCTTCATCTTCCAGATCCGCATGTGTACCATATAATTTCTCGCCATAATAAAGCTTTTCAAATGCCACCAGTATCTTCCCGCCGAGATTCGTTCCATCAAAATTAAATTTTACATCTACCGATCCATCCGTATCTTCCGCAACAAACTCCACACTTGATGTTATCTTCTCACCGTTTGCATCTTTTACTGCCTTTCCGGTATCTTTGTCCATTAAGATTCCTGTAATCTTATATTTCTTTCCTTTCTTTAAATTATGATATTCTACCGTATCGGTAATCTGCATATCCTTTTCAGACTTTATAATATGTATTCCCGTTTGATCGTCTTTCACAGAAGTCTTCAATTCCGGAAAATGTATCATCTGACTGACATCTTCAATATCTTTATGTACCGCGATCAGCTCCTCGTTCAGATAACACTCTTCAAACACTGTAATATTTTTTCCTGCTAATGTATTTCCATCGAAATTAAACTCTACTTCCACACTGCCTTTTGCTGTTTTAGGAATGAATTTCTGCAATCCGAATATTTTCTTCCCTTTTGAATCCAGAACAGGCTCCCCCGTTTTGTGATCCATCAGTGTTCCCTTCATGACGTATTCTTTTCCCTTTTTAAGGCCTGTATAAGTAACCGTATCTATCACCGTTACACTCTCATCTGCATTAGAATAATGAGTTCCTGTCTCTTCATCCTTCGCCACTGTAGAGATCACAAGATCAGGATTCATAATTGTTCCCAAGTCTAATATATAATTGTCACGGGAAATTTTAAATGTTCCTTTGTACAATGCTTTGTCCACATTTTGTCCACAGCGTAGTTCTTCCATTTTATAAGTATCATAAGGAAATGCACCATTATCATCATTTACTTCCGACATCTCTCCACCGCTATTAAGCCCAAACCAAATTCCGCTTTCTGCCTGACCTGTATTGGTATTTTCACTGTGTTTTACATAATTGGAGGCCGATGAAAAATATCCATTCGCATCTGTCATAATCATGTGGCTCTCTCCCGTCGTTACAGATGTGATTCGAAACGGAATTCCTGCCATAGATTCTTGTGTTTCTTCATCTTTCTTCTGAAATTCTATATCTCCTCTGAATATACGATCCGCAATTTTATATGTATTGCCTCCCTGTATCTTCGCAAGATTTCCGTCCTGTATAATTTTAGTCAGATAATATGTGCCCTCTGTTTTCCCTTCTACACTTTCTATATACGCTCCGTCCAGTGAATATCCTTCCGGTGCTTTTGTCTCTTCAATACTGATCGTTCCAAGCGGAAGTACCGGAATCTTTCCATCTTCTGCATAATAAAAATCATCCCCGCTAATTTGATAATCTTTATTCAATCTGCTTTCATAGCTATCTTTTTCTTTTTTCGATTTTAAGACCCAGGTTCTGTCCGGCGTTTTTGGAAGTGTAGCCTGATCATATATGCCTGCATAATAACATACGGTAAATTCGGCACCCTCCAGACTTCCTGCCCCATGTGATTTTCCTGCTTTATATTCCTGATCAATCTTTTCAAGAATAAGTTCCATATCCGAGTACACCGGCACATCCTTCACGTTTACAGAAACAGTCTGGCCGGAAACAACAGTCACAGGATAAACCGTTTCATCCAGCCGGTATCCTTTCGGCGCTTTCTTTTCTTTCACATAGTAAGTTCCCTCTTCAAGTTCTACAGTGTTAGAATTTCCTTCTTTATCCGTCGTAAATGTCGCTGCTTCATTGGTCGCCGACCGATCTTTGTAAATTCCATAGCATGCGTCTTCCAGAGAATACTGTGGATTCCCATTCGTAAGCATCGTCTGTGTTTTCCCCTTTTTTAATTTCGCATAGCCGCTGTAATTTCTGTAGATCAATGCAGAACCACTGATTCTCTGATATCCGATCAACCTTCCGTCACTGTCTTTTGTTACGCCATCCGTCGCTCCTGTAACACTGGTACAATACAGATTCCCCATCACTTCGCCGGTAACTTTATTAACTCCGGTAACCGTATATCTGTATGTATACTCCTGGCCAACATACGGAGCCGCAGCTGTGTGATCCGCACAGCCACCAGTAGCTGTTACTCCAGCCAGGATTCCGGTAAATCCGCCTATCGTTACACTATGTACGGTATGTCCATTTCCCCCATCTACAGCAGTGATTACACAATTTCCGGTAAACACATCCCCTGCTTCCGGTTTATTATAATTTCCACGTGTCTGTCCTGTTCTTACTGCTCTTATTTTCTTATCTTCTTTACCGAAAGTAACTACAACTTTCTTCTCCAATTCCATAGCAGTGACGTCTCGCCAGAAACATTTTCCCTGCACTTCTGATACATCTTCCAACTCATAATTTCCGTCTTTATCCAACACATGTACTGCAATATCCGTTTCTTTCGGGGATTCGGCCTGTACGCGCACACACATTCCCTTTGGTACTTCTATCACACTTCCGGATGTAATCTCCTGCGTTCTTTCTGCTGTATCTGTCACTGTTACTATTCCTTCTCCAACAACTTCAAAACTCATCTTTTTTGCAACTTCTCTGGCATCTGCAGAAGTCTTTGACACACCAAAAACAAACATCTGACACAATAAAATTCCTGCCATCAAAGAAGCTGCGGCCTTTTTGCCTCTATGCATCTTTGTCATATGTTTCCTCACTTTCTTTTTTCATTTATAATATTAATCCGACCGCTGTCACTACCTCCCTTCAAAAAACAACGTTCATTTTACCGGATTACTTTCTTACATATTTACAAATATAAATGGATTGTCTGGCAACATCATATAAGAATTCTGATCTGCCTTTTTTGAACATTTATTGATATTAAAGACTGAATAACTGAATGTCATTCAAGTATTTTCGTATATAATACAACACAGGTTCTAAGAATGTCAATCCCTAAAACCTGTGTTATTAAATTATTATTTAGCAGTATATTACTTTTTAAAGTGAATCTTCCGGGAAAAGTGCATCGTCTACTGCTGTAAGATCTTTTTGTGGAATATAATAAGCTCCGTCTTTATCAACTTTTACATTGACAGTTACAGTAGTCTTATCACCGTATGTCGGATTATTCATTTTTTCATCCATAAGTTCATACATCTTTTTCATGATCGCTTCATTCAGTTCTTCATCACTTGGGACATATTCGATATTTGAATATGTATCTGTTACCCAATTGTCAAGTTCTTCAGATACTGTGGAAAATGCAGTAAATGGCTGAACTTCTACGGATACCTTAAATTCATCATCTCCAGCTTCTTTTACCTCTCCAACCTTATAATTGGCAGATTTTAACATTTTTTCAAAAAGCTTACGATAATTAGCCTTCAATTCATCTGAAACACCTGTTTCATCAAATCCGGCTTCCTTCATACTGTTATCAAGATTTGTCTCGTATTCTTTCTTTGCCTCTTTTTCTGTGGAGTCTGTTATTTCTGCATATTCTTTAAATTCTGCCTTGTAACCGGCATCCAGTGCAGATTTTACATAATCCTTTGCTTCATCTGTCGTCATGCCTCCACATCCGCACAACACAAGCATTACTCCTGTCAGCATTGCTGCCAACACGCCCTGTTTCCTCATAAATTTATCCTCCTCTAAAAAATGATAGTATCTTTCCATTATCAGAAAGATACTATCATTATACCAGATTTGTTCACACTGGAAACTATTCTTTTATCAGCTTTTTCCCAATATCAAAGCAATCAAATGTGGCAAAATAATCTGCCGGCGTCTCCGCTCTTCTGATCAGCTGTGTAGATCCATCCTCTTTCAGAAGAACCTCTGCGGATTTTAATTTTCCATTGTAATTGTAACCCATAGAGAAGCCATGTGCTCCCGTATCATGGATCACCAGTATATCTCCCATATCAATCTTCGGAAGCATACGATCGATTGCAAATTTATCATTGTTCTCACACAAAGATCCTGTCACATCATATTTGTGATCGCAAGGTGTATCTTCTTTGCCCATTACTGTAATGTGATGGTAAGCTCCGTACATTGCCGGACGCATAAGGTTAACCGCACATGCATCTACACCAATGTATTCTTTATGTGTATGTTTCTCGTGGATTGCAGTTGTAACCAGGCATCCATAAGGTCCCATCATGAAACGTCCCATCTCTGTATAGATTGCGACATCTCCCATACCTGCAGGTACCAGTACTTCTTCGTATACACGGCGGACACCATCACCGATCGCACGAATATCATTCGGCTCCTGATCTGGTTTGTAAGGAATACCTACACCACCGGACAGGTTGATGAACTTGATGTGTACACCTGTTTCCTTCTGAAGTTTTACCGCAACTTCAAACAGTACTTTCGCAAGCATCGGATAATATTCATTTGTTACGGTATTACTTGCAAGGAATGCATGGATACCAAATTCTTTTGCTCCTTTTGCTTTCAGAATTTTGAAAGCTTCAAATAGCTGTTCAGTTGTCATTCCGTATTTTGCATCTCCCGGATTATCCATGATATCATTACTGATCTTGAACATTCCGCCCGGATTGTAACGACAGCTGATAGTCTCCGGAATATGTCCGATTGCTTTTTCAAGAAAATCAATGTGTGTGATATCATCCAGGTTGATGATCGCATTCAGCTTATCTGCCAGTACGAATTCTTCTGCAGGTGTATCATTCGAAGAAAACATAATATCCTCTCCTGTTGCCCCGATCGCATCGGAAAGCATCAGTTCTGTATAAGAAGAACAGTCACATCCGCATCCGTATTCTCTCAAAATATTGATCAGAAATGGATTCGGTGTTGCCTTTACTGCAAAATATTCTCTGTATCCCTTATTCCATGAAAACGCTTCTTTTAAGGCTTTCATATTCTCACGCATTCCTTTTTCATCATATAAGTGAAATGGTGTCGGATATGTTTTGATTATCTCATCCAACTGTGCTTTTGTTACAAATGGTTCTTTTTTCATCAATCTCTGTTCTCCTCTCGTATCGATAATAATTTTATCTCATTCGCAAGTGCTGTCTTGTATAATTCCACAAAGTTTTTTTGTCCGGAATAAAGACACGTATTCATGCTTCCTTCTCCGTATTCACCTGTCAGTACATATTTGGAGTCAGCAATGACTCCGACCTGCATTCCTCTGCTCTCTCCGAGATATACTTTTGCATTGTGGAAAGTTGCCGGCTGATCCGTAATGATCACAACCTTTTTTCTCGCTTCCATCAGTGCATCCAGTTCCCGGATCAGAAGTAACAGATAATTTCTTGTACAGCTGATATAAACTCTCTGATCTACCTGCGATAACAGATTCTTTATCTTATTCAGTATATTCTCTGCGCCTTCGATTGTAATATATCCTTCTGCGTATGCTTTTTCCGATGGCATATGTTCCTGCAGCCATCTTGCGGATTCTTCCAGCTTGCGGACACGATTCTTGCAAAACTCGTTGAGCGGGACAGGCACATACTTCCTGGTACTTGCCTCTTCCACAAGATATGCCGCACCTTTCTCTGTCATACTTGCCAGAGAATTATATGCATTAGACCTGGATATTCCTGTCTGTTTTGCAACCTCATACCCTGTTACCTTTCCCTCTGTCAGCAGGCACTGATAAATGCTTGCCTCCTGTCTTGTAAGTCCGAATTCCATCAGGCGCTCTGTAAATGATGTCTGTTCCATCTTAATCATTCACCTCTGGGTTCATTAGTAGTTCTCTACAGGAACACTATAAGTGAATTTTCTCTGTATGTCAAGGAGAATCTTTCTCAAAAACAACTGGAAAACAATCAAAAAAACAGAAAGCTTCAGACCCGAATATTTCAAGCCCCTTTGCTTTCTGTTTTTCTATACCAAAGTATGCAAGAGAAGTTGCCGGTGACAAGTTCTCTGTATTGCCATGCTCATTTATAATCTTCTATTTTCTGTCATCTACCATAGCGATTCTCATCATATTGCTTACGGTTCTGTTCTCAGATACATTCGTAGATGGAATTCCAAGTGTTAACACAACCATATCTCCTGCTTCTGCAAGCTGTTTTGCACAGATCAGATCGATCGCATTATCACAGATATCTTCTGTTGTGTATACTGCAACTGATTTCAGTGGTCTGACACCCCAGTTGATCTGCATTCTTCTCAGCGTTGCTTCATCTGGGCTGATACCGATAATACCTGTCTTTGGTTTGAACTTAGATACAACTCTTGCTGTAGCACCGGATACAGTAGGTGTTACGATACATTTTGCACGAAGGTTATTTGCTGTTGTTACCGTCGCATGTGCAAGTGCGCTGGATGCGCTCTTAAGTCTGTGTTCTCCAGCTTTTCTGAGGATCATATCATAGTCCAGGTGTTCCTCTGTATTCTCAACAATGTGAACCATCATCTGCAGTGCTTCTAATGGATATTTACCCTGTGCGGTCTCTCCGGAAAGCATCACTGCATCTGTTCCGTCGTATACCGCATTGGCAACGTCTGTAACCTCTGCTCTTGTTGGACGTGGGTTACGCATCATTGAATCCAGCATCTGTGTAGCCGTGATAACCGGTTTGAAGTTATCGTTACATTTCTGGATAATTGTTTTCTGAAGGTATGGAACTTCTTCGGCAGGAATCTCAACACCAAGATCACCTCTGGCTACCATGATTCCGTCTGCACAGCGAATGATCTCATCGATATTCTTGATTGCCTCAAAGTTTTCAATCTTAGCAATAACCGGAATATATGGAGCTTTACATTCTCTTAAGAATGATTTGATCTCCAGGATACATTCTGCATTTCTTACGAAAGAAGCAGCGATAAAGTCTACGCCCTGTTCTACACCGAATTTCAGATCGTCACGATCTTTGTCTGTGATAGCCGGAAGACGGATTGCTACGTTCGGTACGTTAACACCCTTCTTCTCTCCAAGTTCACCGCCATTGACAACTTCACAGTTGATGTTATTGCCCTTTTTATCTTTTACCTTCAGCTCGATCAGACCGTCATCGATCAGGATTGTGCTTCCGGCTTTGACATCTTCTACCAGACCTTTATATGTAATAGATACGATCTTATTGTCTCCTACGATCTCATCTGTTGTCAGGGTAAATGTCTCGCCTGCTTCAAGCTGTACTTTCTTTCCGTCTTTTAATACACCTGTACGAATCTCAGGTCCTTTTGTATCCAAAAGGATCGCGATTGGTTTGTTCTCTTCCTCGCGGATCTTCTTTAACATATCCATACGACCTTTTTGCTCCTCATGATCACCATGAGAGAAGTTAAATCTTGCGATATCCATTCCATTCTGGACTAACTTTCTCATCAGAGATTCATCGTTGGTATTTGGTCCCATTGTACAGATAATCTTTGTTTTTTTCATATTTTCCCTATTCCTCTCTTAGTTATTTAACATGTGTATGTGTGAACAAATGATCCTGGCAATATTCATAATTGCCATTACATTTTGAGCAATACCGGAATTCCAGATTCGGATCATCCATTTCTGTTCTTCCGCAGACTGCACATCTGTGTTTTGCTCCATTTGCATAGACATTCACCGGTCTTTCTGCCTGTCTCATCTTGCGCTTGAAATCATTCTTTCTCTTCATCTGGCCCGGTGAATACGGCTTCATATTCCGTGAACTTAAGAAAAAAATGATAAAGTTCAGGATCGAGATGAACGCAGCAAGTGCATTCGCCTTATAATATATGCCATAGTCACCTCCGCCGTAGGCCGGAAGAAAAGCCTGTACGATCGCATACACAAAATACAGACCATCCAGCATCGCCAGCCATTTGATCTTGATCGGTATGACAAAGAACAATAACAGCTGGATATCCGGGTAGAGTGCCGCAAATGCAAAGAATAGCGACAGATTCAGATACCATGTATCCATCGGTAACACAGCGCCTGTCAGTAAATATGCCAGTATGGCTCCTATTACAATAAAGAGCATTCCCGAAAAGAAATACAGATTAAAACGAAAAGCCCCCCACGCTGCCTCTAACTGCTTCCCTATCATATAATAGAGATACAGTACGAATACAATAAAAATCAGGCTGTCAGATGGAGGCTGGATAATAAACGTAACGATTCTCCATATCTGCCCCTGAAGAATCTTACCGGCATCCAGGCTCAGGAACTGGCTATAGAACGTCGGATTGATCAGATTCAGCACAAATCCGGCTGCATATAATATTATAATATAAGTCATGAGATTTGGAATCGCATATCTGCTAAATTTCCGTTCAAGTTTGTCTAACCAATTGTTCATATAACTGCTCCTTTATGTTTATTCTCACACTGTAGATATTCTACCTTCCTGAGAGATATTTGTCAATTATGCCAAGTAAAGTTCATCTCTTTTTAACATATCTTCAACATTTGTTAATTGTCTTTTGGCCACTTTTGTCGTATAATGTTACAGGTCACAATTAAGCAAAATGCATTTAATAAGAAGAAAGACATATATTTTAATATGATAAGGAGTTACATAATATGAATCAAAAGGAATTATACACACTTGGTATCGACATCGGTTCTACGACCGTAAAGATTGCCATATTAGATGAGAATAATGAAGTGGTATTTTCTGATTATGAGAGGCATTTCGCTAACATCCAGGAAACTCTTTCCGATCTGTTAGGAAGAGCGATACATAAATTAGGTCCTGTCCATGCATCACCGGTCATCACCGGTTCCGGCGGACTGACACTTGCGAAACACCTTGGAGTACCATTCGTACAGGAAGTT
>ERZ857955.2880-NODE-2880-length-10464-cov-2.733116_pt1 | contig 10464 bp, 10 predicted proteins | sample MGYA00519956_ERZ857955 | MGnify/ENA primary metagenome ERZ857955 (study PRJEB31778, sample SAMEA3449378) | human gut metagenome | biome: human gut; feature: human-associated habitat; material: faeces | place: United Kingdom | collected 2010/2012 ...
CCACAATTTTTGCAATGTTCAAGCGGCTGCCTCCCATCCGTGAAAAACGCCAAATGCCCCCCGCCGCGCACCCCAGACGCGGCGCGAGGCACTGCGGGTTTCCTTTGCCCAATCACTGCTCAGCGCAGATATTCATCCTTTATGGTAGCAACGATTTTTCCATCGGCGATTTCGTCAATGGCTTCGCTGACCGCCATCTTTTCCGCGGGGATTTTGAACTCCTCGGACTCAATGGCAACCTGACGCGCCCGGCGGGCAATGACATTGACCAGCAGATAGCGGTTGCTGACGCTTTTGAGCATCTGCGGTACAGGTGGATACAGCATCATAATGATTCCTCCATTTTTAACAGATCAGTCTGTCGCTCAGCGCGGAGCTTTTCCGCGGTGAGGATACTGTCGATTGCTTCAACTGCGTGCTCCTTGGTATCGTTGAGCACAATATAATCATAGTGGACTGCCATTTCATATTCCCAGCGGGCTTTTTTCAGGCGTTTTTCCATATCCGCCTCGCCGGTGTCGCCTCGACCCCGAAGCCGCTTTTCGATGACGGAAAAGCACGGCGCAACCAGAAAAATCAGCACCGCATCGGGACATTTTTCCTTCAGCTGCATGGCGCCCTGGACGTCAATGTCCATAATCACGTCGATTCCGCTGCCCAGCCGACGCTCTACCGGCTCTTTTGGGGTTCCATAGCAGTTTCCCGCATATTCGGCGTGTTCATAAAACTCGCCCCGCTGAATCATTTCCGCAAAGGCGTCGGCGGTTTTAAAGAAATAGGTGACGCCCTCCACCGCTTTTGACGGGTGGTGGCGGATACGGAAAAATACATATCCGGGTGCTTTGTCAGCATGCCCTGAATGGTGGTGGATTTGCCAACACCAGAGGGACCGGAAATTACAAGTAGCTTTCCCCGCTGCATGTTTTACTCCTCCTCAGGCTCCTGCTCCAGCTCCACACCGGCACGATGGGCAATGGTCTCCGGCGCCAGTCCGGACAGCACCGCCTTGGTTTTTCTGCCGCAGCTGGCGTCGATGAGCATGCCGCGCTCCCGCGCCTCCTGTACCAGCCGCTTAATGGGCGCGGCATCCGGAGACACCACGGCAAGCAGCCGCTGGGCAGAGATCATATTTCCAAAGCCGATGTTCATGAGCTTCATGACGTACTCCTAATTACTCGATGTTCTGAATCTGCTCCCGGATCTTTTCCAGCTCGGACTTGATGTTGACCACGTTTCGCGCCTCCACATCGTTGCCCTTGGAGCCGATGGTGTTGGCTTCCCGGTTCATCTCCTGCATCAAAAAGTCCAGCTTTCTGCCGATGACGCCGCCCTCGGTGAGCATGGACTCCAGCTGATCCACATGGCTGCGGAGCCGGACGGTTTCCTCGTCCACCGCAACCTTGTCGGCATAAATGGCAGCCTCCTGAATGATTCTGGCTTCATCAATCTGCCGGTCCTCCAGCACCTCCTGCATTTTTGCAGTGAGCCGGTCCCGATAGGCTTTTACGGTAATGGGTGAGCGCTCCTCCACTCTGGCAACCAGAGTAAGAATGCCCGCTGCCTTTTGGAGAAGATCGGTTTTCAGTGCCTCGCCCTCCCGGGTGCGCATGGCATCGAAGGCGTTAAGTGCCTGTGCCACCACGCCGGAGATGGCGGACTTGACCTCATTTTCGTCCTGTTCCTGTTTTTCCACAATAAATACATCGCTAAACCGGGAAATTGCAGCGGCGGAAATATCGTCCTGAATGCCATACTGCTCCACCAGCTGACGCATGGCGGCAAGATAGCCCTCTGCCACAGGGGTGTTGACGGAAATCTTTACGTTGTCCGCTCCGGCGGAATTGATGGTGATGAACACATCCACCTTGCCCCGGGAAATGGACTTCTGCACCTGGCTCTTAATGCCCTCTTCCAGATAGGCATAGCCCCGGGGCAGCTTGACGCCGCAGTCGAGATAGCGGTTGTTGACAGACTTGATTTCGACGGTAATGTCGCCGCCGGAAAAGCTGCCCTGGGCGCGGCCATAGCCGGTCATGCTTTTTATCATCTAGCTCATCCTCTCAGAGGAATAATTCAAACGCCGCCGTGAATTTCATCTGCCGCAGCGCCGAAATCGCACTCTACGCGCAATTTTACAGTACAAGATATTATAGCAAACCATACGCTACTTTGCAAGTATAATTCCGCTTTCCCCGGTTCACCAGAAGCTTATGACAGTTTTTTGTCGCTCCGGTTCCGTTTCGGAGTAACAATTTGCACAATGCGTACCCTTCCGTTATGATTTTATTACAGTTTTCACTTATAAGCAGGACATTTTGATAGTTTTAATTCTATTTCGGCGAATTCAGTAGATATTTGGTCGTTTTCTTATTCATAATCCACGCTGCCATTCTGCTTTTTTCGGGAACTGGTTGTCTTTTGTATGCATTTTCATCCTTTTGTGCTTACCCGGTACATTTTGTCCTGCAACATGCTATAATAGCGCCATCCACACAATTAAGGAGGAATCGCACGAATGAGCGAACCTAAATTCAAGCACCTTCTTGAGCCGCTGAAGATCGGCAACTATGTGCTCAAGAACCGTATGTGTGTCTCCAACTCCCTGCCCCACTTCCTGCAGGGTCCCGAGACCTACCCCGCAGACACCGTAATGGCGCACTATGAGAACAAGGCAAAGAGCGCTGCCATCGTCACCTGCATGGGCATCAACAACTTCACCCATGGCAAGCAGCTGCCCATGAACCTGGACTTTGGTCATTTCCCCGACTTTAACCTCTACGACACCAACAGCCAGAACTACCTGCTGCAGCTGGCGGATTCCATTCATTATTATGATTCCATTGCCTGCATGGGCATTTTTGTTGGTCCTCCCTCCGCTTATCCTCTGATGGTGCCCAAGGGTCAGCAGGGCAAGGCAGATCCCTTCTCCCAGACCAAGAGTCTGAATGCGCCCCCTCCGGCAGAGTTCGACATCATGAAGATCCCCGCTCACGAGGACGCCACCTACTACACCGAGGAGCAGTTCAACCTGATCGCCGACTCCTATGCCGAGCAGGCAGGCATTCTGAAGATGCTGGACTTTGACATGATCTCCATTCATATGTGCTATCGTGCCAACCTGCCCGCCAGAATGTTCTCTCCCCTCACCAACCACCGTACCGACAAGTTCGGCGGCTCTCTGGAGAACCGCATGCGGTTCCCGCTGATGGTGCTGGAGCGCATCCGTCAGAAGGTGGGCAAGAACATGCTCATCGAGATCCAGTGGTCTGCTGACGATCTGGAGGGCGGCTACACCCTGGAGGAATCCGCAGCCTTCCTGAACGAGGCAAAGAAGTACATCGACATCGTTCAGCTCCGTGCCAACGAGGTGGACCATGCCCATCCCATCGGCTTCGAGCTGGAGGAAACTCCGTTCCTGAAGTTCGGCGAGTACATGAAGAAGAACGTGCCCGGTCTGGTGATCGGCGTCATCGGCGGCTTCCACTATCCCGCAACCTGCGATAAGGCAATCGCCGAGGGCAAGGCGGACATCATCTATGCTGCCCGTGCTTATATCTCCAACAACGATTACGGTCAGCTGGTGCTGGAGGGTCGTGACGACGATATCGTTCCCTGCCTGCGCTGCAACAAGTGCCATGGCCGCGGCGCCAACGATCCCTTCGTTTCCGTATGTTCCGTGAACCCCTGCATTGGTCTGGAGCAGAAGGTTGCCCGGATGCAGGTTCCCACCAAGGGCGGCAAGAGAGTTGCCATCATCGGCGGCGGTCCCGTTGCCATGCGCTGCGCCATGTACCTCCAGGATCGCGGTCATATTCCCGTGATCTATGAGAAGGGTCCCCAGCTGGGCGGCGCCATCATCCATTCCGACTACGCTGATTTCAAGTGGCCCCTCCGCGACTTCAAGAACTTCCTGATTCATCAGATGGACAAGCGCGGCATTGAGGTGCACCTGAACACCGAGGCAACGCCCGAGATGATTAAGGCGTTGGATTACGATGTGGTCATCGCTGCCACCGGCGCAAATCCCATGGTTCTGCCCATTCCCGGCGCAGATCCCGAAAAGCTGTTCTTCGCACAGGAGACCTTTGCCCATCCCGAGAAGCTGGGTGAAAACGTTGTGGTCATCGGCGGCGGCGAGGTCGGCGTTGAGATCGGCATCTATCTGAGCCGCAAGGGTCACAAGGCTTCCGTTCTGGAGATGCGCGACCGTCTGGCTGCCGATTCCACTGCCATCCACTACTACTCCATGCTGGAAGAGGCATGGGAGGCTGAGCCCAACTTCACCGGCATCACCGGCGCGCGGGTTGCTGCCATTAAGGACGGCGCCGTAGAGTATATCGACAAGGACGGCAACACCCAGTCTGTCCCCGCCGACTCTGTGGTTATGTCCGCCGGCATGCGCCCCAACAAGGACCTGGCTCTGAGCTTCTATGGCTGCGCCAAGGAGTTCTACATGATTGGCGACTGCAAGAAGGCAGCCACCATTCAGCAGGGCATGCGTTCCGCTTACGCCACTGCAATGCGTATCTAACTTCTATCGCATGTTCAAAAATCCCGCCACTTGCGTGGCGGGATTTTTATTTTGCACTTGAACTTTTTAGTGCTTGAACTTTTTATTTCGCTGTGATACAATTTAATTGTACTCAATAGTTTAATCAAGAAAATGTAAAAAGGGGAAATTTTATGGCAGGGCACGGACTACAGGCGCGCGGAATCGCACGCCGGAACAAAATGCTCAAGGCGGCAACTTTTTTGTTTCTGGAGCAGGGCTACGAAAAAACCACCACCACGCAGATTGCCACCGCAGCGGGCATGTCTCAGGCGTCATTTTTTGCCGCATTCGAGAGCAAAGAGGCCATTTTGCTGGAGCTGACGAAAATCATGTTTTCCAGTCAGTTCGTTGCGGCGGAAGCCATGATGCCAGCCGACAATCCGCTACTGCTCTATGCTCTGGAAACGAGTCTGCAGCTGCACATCACCGAGCTGTCTGAGCCGCTGCGGGAATTATATGTCACCACCTACTCCCTCAGCTCCACCTCGGAATTCGTCTATCAGAACACCACGAAAAAGCTCATGGCAATTTTCGGTTCTTACCTGCCGGATGCCAGGGAAAACGATTTTTATGAGCTGGAAATCGCCTCCGCCGGCATTACCCGCGGCTTTATGGCGCGTCCCTGTGATATGTACTTCACCATGGAGCGAAAAATACGCCGCTACCTCACCTGCTGTTTCCGGATCTATCAGGTGCCCGAAGAAGTGTATGCCCCGGTGCTTGAGGCCGCGCTTTCCCGTGATCTCAAGTCCGACGCAGAAAAGATCATCGCTGCCACCGTGCGGCGAGCAGAATTGGGATTCGAACAGATGACCACCACTGAAGGAGGATAGCATGAAAAAACGAATTGTCAGTCTGCTGCTTACGCTGAGTATTCTATTCGGCATGGCAGTCCCCACCATGACCCCCAGGCCGACGCATTCATCGGCAGTCTGATTACCACCGGTCTAAAGATGTCCGGCTGTATCATCAGCAACTGCGTCAAGGTCTGCAAGGACACCAGCAAATACGACAATGCCGGTCAGGCAGTTGCCACCCTGTTCAAGGGGGCTGCCGAGGACTTTATTGGCACAAAATTCGGCGGCGGCTCCACCACTGCCCCCGATCCCAGCACCGGCGTCGGCACCACCACCATTATTCAGAAGGTGGACCTTTCCCAGGTGGAGGCGTCTCTCAGCGCCATCAACACCACCCTGGAAAAGAACACCGCCGCCATCTATCAGCTGGAGTCCACCGTAACCGGCGGCATTGAGTCTCTGTCCAAAAAGCTCGATGAGCTGAGCAATCAGATCAAGGACTCCACCAAGCGTCTGGAGTACAACAACTACCTCAACAGCTTCTTCGATTTCTTCAACCAGTACTACGAAGCGCTGAGCTATTACGACGGCTTGATTACGCCCATGCTCTCAGACGGCAGCTCTCAGGAATATCAGAAGAACGTATTTGACCGGTTCTATCAGCTCCAGGATGTGGAGTATACCGGCAGCTTCCACTCTGCGGTGGATAAGCTGGGCCGTTATATTCAGGGCACCTATCTCAGTGCCAACTTGGGCAGCGTGGTGGATGTACTGAGCCAGTATTACATGCTCGCCTATCAGGACAGCGGTATGTCTGCGGAGGAAGCAAAGATCCAGGCCGCCAAGGATACCGAGGACATGATCGGCTACATCTATTACGCCTACACCATGGGCACATACTATGAGCAGGCCATCGCCCTGTATCAGACCGCTGTGATTACCGAAACCGGCAGCGCCTATCGCACGGATTTCAACATTGTTCTGACACAGAGCCAGATTGACGCCACCGTCGAAAAGCTCTGGACCACCGCCCAGACCACCGTTGGCTGCATGCTGAAGGATCTCCACGAGAATTATCCCAACAGCGAAGGCTTGAAGGCAGTATATCGGCTGTATGCAGGCGAGACATTAAACCGTACCGTTGCTCCCGACGGCAGCTTCCAGATTGAGCCGGAGGCAACCGTGACCTTCCAGGATCAGATCGGGCTGCTGAGTCCCTATTTCTCCGATGAATTCTGCGACGCCTTTACCGGTCTTGTTCCCTATCAGGTAGACCCGGAGAACGGATATCTCACGATGCTCAGCGGGACAATGCTGAAAGCCCCCTCCTACAAATCCTCTGCACCGAATTCGGTTCCGGTGACGGTGGAAGCAAAGCTTGGCAGCACCACCGTATATTCCTTTGGCGTCACCTACTATCCCAAAAGCTGCAATGAAAGCTTCTATGCCGGCGCCGGTACCGAGGATTTCCCGTACCTCATCAAGGACACGCTTGGAAGAAAAGGCTCCACCCAGCTGCAGCACTTTTTGGAACCTACCACATATACGAGCGCGCATGTGGTTCTGCTGAGTGATATCGACATGAAGGACGCTACGGTCAATACGAACTGGTACTACACCGGCACCTTTGACGGCAACGGTCACACCATTTCCAATATCAAGTTTAAGCGTTTGGACAGTGTTTATGGCGCCGCAATGTTTGGCCGGCTGCGCGGAACGGTACGGAATCTGGTCATTCAGAACGCCACCTCCCAATACACTCTCAGCCCCAACGACAGCACAAAAGCAGAGAGTAATTACGCCGCGATCCTGGCGTGCACTCTTAGCGGTACCATCGAAAACTGCAAGGTTGTGAACAGTACCGTTGACCTCTCCGTAACGAAAAGCGGCGCTTACAAAACGGATCACCATGCCCTGATCGCAGGCGGCGTGGTTGCCCGCGTCTATCCAGAGGGACGTCTTGACACCGTAGTCTGTGAAAACACCACCGTGAAGGTCAGCAATCCCTCCACACTCGGCGGCGGCAGCAATCCCTACTCCCCCGGCTGGGCAACCGCTGGCGGTGTAGCCGGTACTGTAGACGCAGGCGGCAAGCTCTTCCGCTTCTCCTACATGCAGTCGGAGGATTCCGAAAATGAGCTCTATGCCTACAGCGGCACTGGCCCATATGTCGGCGGTCTCATCGGCTGGAGCGAAACGGATTACTTCAATCTGAACTACGCCTTTGTCCTGCTGAAAAGCGCACCTTACTGCCTAGGCGAGATGACCGCCATTGATCATTTCAATTGCCATAGATCCATTGCATATCAGAAGGGCGACAACTACCCTTCGTACTGCTATTACGGCTGGTCAGAGCTCTATCAGGATAAGGATAGCACCGATCTGGACGCCTTCACCATGGAGGCCATTCTGGCTTACTACAAGGACCGCAACATGGGCTACTTCGCAGATCCCGACATCGACGTTGAAGCGGATCTGTCCGTCTTTACCGATTACGGAAACAACCACATTGCACTGGATCACGGAACAAAGTATACTTCCTTCAAGAAAACGGAATATATGGCGGGAGAATATCTGGATCTATCCGGCTATCACGCCTACCAGACCGTTGGTCAGAAGGTGCTGGATACGGAAACTCAGGGAGTCAGCGTCTATTTGGATGGCTCTGCCGCAAAAGTCATCCAGCCGCTGACCGAGGGCGAGCATACCGTTCGGATCGTGGCGCGCGGCTTTACTACGGCTTTCACCATTCACGTCAGCCCTGTGATACACACCTATGTCACCAAAACACTAACCCGCGCCACCTGTACCGAGCCTGGCACCACCCAGGATACCTGTCTGCTCTGCGGCCTGCAAAACGAACCCGTTACCGTGGAGCCGCTGGGGCATATCGAGGAGGTTACCCCCGCAAAGACAGCCACCTGTCTGGAGCCTGGCTGGACCGAGGGCATCACCTGTAAGCGCTGCGGCGAAACATTGAAGGAAAGCATCGAAGACCCCGGCACCGACGCCCACCAGCATGTTATCGTTGAGGGCTATCCCGCAACCTGCACCAGGGACGGACTCACCGACGGCGACACCTGCGCCCTGTGCGGCAAGGTGTTTACTGAGCAGACCGTCATTCCAGCCGCTGGGCACAAAACCGAAACCACCACCGTATTGGAGCCCGGCTGCGTTTCCGGCGGCGTGAAGCAGGAAAAGTGCACCGTCTGCGGCGAGATCGTTCAGCTGGAGAACCTGGCCGCCCTGGGACATGATTATCAGTCCACCGTCACCGAGCCAACCTGCGAGAAAATCGGCTATACCACCCACACCTGCACCCGCTGTGGGGACAGCTATACCGACAGCTATACTCCCCTGACCGGTCATCACTACGGCGACGGCGTTATCGCCCGGGAGCCCACCTGCACCGAGGAGGGCGAAATGACCTACACCTGCGCCTGCGGCGATACCCATACCGAGCCCATTCCCACCATTGACCATGACTATGCTCCCACCGTTACCGAGCCCACCTGCACCGAAATGGGCTACACCACCCACACCTGCACCCAGTGCGGTAAGAGCTATGTGGACACCTACACGGTGCCCAACGGTCACAGCTGGGACGAGGGCGAAACCGTCACGCCGCCTACGCTGATTGAAACCGGTTTGCTCCGTCAGCGCTGTACCGTTTGCAGTGAAACAAAGGAAACAGTGATTCCTTCGCTCAATCACTGTGACGGCGGTCTGGATTGCCCCAGCCGCAAGTTTACCGATGTGGCAGGCACCACCCACTGGTCCCATATCGGTATCGACTATGTGCTGCGCAGCTCCATTTTCTATGGAACCGGTACCACAACCTTTGCGCCCGATGCAACCATGACCCGCGCCATGCTGGTGACTGTGCTCTATCGGATCGAAGGCAAGCCCAGCGTAGAGGGTCTGACTCATCCCTTCCAGGATGTTCCCACAAACAGCTGGTACAACGACGCGATCATCTGGGCATATAACAACGGCATTATCAGCGGTATCAGCACAACCGCTTTTGCGCCGAACAGCAATACCACCCGCCAGCAAATCGCTGCAATTCTGTACCGCTATGCCAAGTTCCGCGGCTATAACACCGGTATGGCGGCAGACCTGACCGCTTTCCCGGACAGCGGCACAATTGCCGACTATGCCAAGGAACCCATGGCATGGGCAAATGCAGCCGGTCTGATTCAGGGCAGCCTTGACGGCGAGAATCTGCTGCTTCTGCCCAATCAAAGCGCCACCCGTGCCCAGCTGGCAGCCATTCTCATGCGGTTTATGAAAATCTTTGTAAAAGGATAACGTAATATGACACAAAGGGGGGCTGTCTCACAGAGAGGCAGCCCCTTTTGCAGGTGATAAAGCAGGGAAATGATTTAAGTTAAGTGAGATACACCTTCGGTGCGTGAAATAATGCCTGACGGCATTGTGAAATTTGATTCTGGCGAATCAAGTGAAATGAAATCAATCCTGCGCAGGATTGATTTCGTTGCCAAAAAAGAAACAAGCGAAATCGCTTGTTTCTTTTTTGGCAAATGACTCTAATTTTGATAGAAACCCGTTAAGGGGGTGCAATTACGGTTTGGAGGGGGGTGCATTTTTGATTTTAGGGGGGTGCAGTTCTTTGCCAAAGGAAGAGGAGCGCCTTCATGAAATAATGTGTTAAGGGAAAATAGTTTTTTGTTAAAATGAGTATGTTTTTCTCTACACCCATTGCAAACCAGAAAGAAGCGTGGTATAATATGACCCAATAAACCAAAATGGTCATATTTAAGGGGGCGTGGGCTTGGCTTTTACCGATTACGAGACTGAGCAGCTCCGCAAGGCGTTGCTGAAGGAAACGAGACATTGTGCTGTCACGCTGGGGATGAAGAAAACCTCCGTAGAGCAGCTGACGAAGGCGGTCGGGATTGCAAAGGGCTCGTTCTATAAATTCTACGAATCCAAGGAAATGCTTTTCTTTGCGGTTTTAGAGGGAAAAATCTTGAAATATAGGGCTTTTTAAGGCCCTAAATGCGTAGGTTGGTGCTTTGTTGCGATATGCTCCACGGTTACGGTGTATTGTTCATATTCTGTTTTCGGGAATCTTTATGAAATCTTCAAAAT
>ERZ857955.2887-NODE-2887-length-10452-cov-5.186977_pt1 | contig 10452 bp, 10 predicted proteins | sample MGYA00519956_ERZ857955 | MGnify/ENA primary metagenome ERZ857955 (study PRJEB31778, sample SAMEA3449378) | human gut metagenome | biome: human gut; feature: human-associated habitat; material: faeces | place: United Kingdom | collected 2010/2012 ...
TAAGCCTGCCGCTAGCGTTCATCCTGAGCCAGGATCAAACTCTCCATTGTATAAATAATGTTTTGTTTTAAATCTTTCGCTCTAATCTCAAAGGTATTGTTTGAAATCACTCTCTTGTGAGAGTGGAAAAAACTTTTAGCTGCTCAAATACTTCAAAGAACGCTGTTCGATTATATTGCTATAAAGAACAATTTCTTTCTTTTTGCCGGATTCCGCCTTTCGGCTTTCCCCATTGTCCTGACCGCGATTTTTCAGCGGAAAGTGGTGCAAAGATAAGTCATATTTTTTGAACCACCAAATCTTTTTGAAAGATTTTTTTTCAGAAATTTTCAGAACCTTTTCTTTTATCGTTTCGAACCGTATTTCTTATTCGAAGCGGGTGCAAAGGTAAGTCATTTTTCTGAATCTCCAAAAGATTTCGGAACTTTTTCAAAATTTTTCAGAACCTGTTTTTGTGTTTCGGAGTAGTGTTTCTCTCTCGAAGCGGGTGCAAAGATAAGGGCATTTAATCGCTATTTCCAAATATTTCGGAGACTTTTTTTCAACATTTTCGGAGCCATTTTCACACCCTGCTATGCGTCAGCGAGTTAGTTGTGAAAAATTTTTAATATATTTGTCCCCACAAGAGAGCGGACAGAATGAAACGAAGCTTATTATATATAGGTATACTTTTTTCGGCTGTTTCGTGCGGCCGGAACGACCATGCACTGCAATCGGGCGACCTGCTCTTTCAGGCCGGAGAAAGTTCGGATATGACCGGAGCGATCACCGCGGCGACGGGTGAAAACGGACGGTTGAATTTCTCGCACGTGGGAATCGCCGTGGTGAAAAACGGAGCGGATTCGGTACTCGAAGCCACGACGAACGGCGGGGTCCGGCTTACGGCACTGCCGGAATTCCTCGCCCGGTCGGCAAAAATCGGCGGACGTCCGACGGTCGTCGCCATGCGATTGAAGGACACTGCGGGAGTCTCAGAAGCAGTCAGGCGGGCGCGAAATTACCTCGGACTCCCCTACGACTACTCTTTCCGACCCGACAACGGGAAATTCTATTGCAGCGAACTGGTCTGGGAATGTTACCGGACAAACGACGGTTCGCCGATCTTCACGGCCCGTCCGATGAACTTCCGGGCGGAAGACGGCACGCTGCCGCAATTCTGGACCGAGCTTTTCGCCCGCCGGAGCGAATCCGTCCCGGAAGGCGTTCCGGGCACCAACCCCAACGACATGTCGCAGGAGAGAACGCTCCGCGAAGTATACCGCTGGTTCTAAACGATCCGCTCGACGGTCACATCGGGATTCTCGCGCAGCAGATCGACATAGCGTTCTTCGTCGGCATTCCCCTTTGCCCGGATAACCAGCGTCGCACGGTATACGACGCCGTCGGGACTGCGCTGCGCCTCGACCTCATAGGAGATCACGGCGTATTCCCCGCTTTGCAGCTCGTTGAACATGGCGTCGATCGCCTTGCGGTCGGCGGCCGAAAAGACGACCATGATCCGACGGCGCCCCAGCCTGCCGAAAAAGAGCGTCAGCACCTCCAGCGCAAAGAGCGTAAGCAGCGTGGCGGCTCCGGCCACGACATACATATGTCCTCCGGCCGCAAGTCCGATTCCCGCCGTGGCCCACAAACTGGCCGCCGTCGTAAGTCCCCGCACCAGCTGCCGGTGAATGATGATCGTGCCGGCACCGATGAAGCCGATGCCGCTCACCACCTGCGCCGCGATACGGCTGGGATCGAGCCGCAGTCCGTCGTGCGTGGCCAGAAAGCCCTCGAACCCATACTGCGACACGATCATCATCAGGGCGCTGCCCAGCGCGACCAGAAAATGGGTGCGGAATCCCGCATCCTTGACCCGGTACTCGCGGTCAAGACCGATCACCGTACCGCAAAGGCCCGCCACACACAATCTCAATATCAAATCCCACTCCATCTCCATAGTTCCGCGGTTTTATTCCCTATCAAATATAGTACAAATTATCGGGACGGGCAAACCGGATGCCGGCGTGCGTATATGCCGGAACAGGCGGACGGAACGACAGGCCGACACGAAGAAGCCTTCCGCACGGGGCGGACACCCCTTGCGCCGGACAACGTTTTCCGGTGAAAAAGAGGAGAATTTTCCGTCTCAAGGTTGCAGAGTGCCGAAATTTTCGTATCTTTGCAGGCTATGTTTAACTAATTAACTATTTACGACAATGCCGAAAATGAAAACCAATGCCGCTGCGAAGAAGCGTTTTACCTTCACCGGCACAGGAAAGATCAAGCGCAAACACGCTTATCACAGTCACATCCTGACCAAAAAGACGACGAAACAGAAACGCAACCTCTGCTATTCGGGTACCGTTTCTGCGGCTGACGAAGCCAAAATCAAGAACCTGCTCGTCAAGTAATTTCCGGGCGGACATTTTATTAATCGGAGCGAAACAGCCCCAAAGAATGCGGGAGAACCGCATCGCTGACAGCTCTTCAAAAACTTTACAGTATGCCACGTTCAGTCAACGTTGTTGCGTCACGCGCAAGAAGAAAGAAAGTTTTGAAACTTGCCAAAGGTAACTTTGGTTCAAGGGGAAACGTTTGGACCGTTGCGAAAAACACGGTCGAAAAAGGTCTGTGCTATGCTTATGCACACCGTCAACTCAAGAAGCGGACGTTCCGTTCGCTGTGGATCACGCGTATCAACGCCGCAGTCCGCGCGCAGGGAATGACCTATTCGCAATTTATCGGCAAAGTCAACGCCAAGGGCATCGCCCTCAACCGCAAGGTTATGGCCGATCTGGCGATGAACGAGCCGAAAGCATTCGAGGCAATAGTTAAAGCAGTTAAATAACCTCTCTGCGGAAAGGTTTATAGCGGCGGATACCTCGGTATCCGCCTTTTTTAATTCCGATATATAACCGGACGATGCGGTTTTCGATAAAACCGGCAGTAATTTCCGGATTTTATCGTACATTTATACACTTATATCTAAAACAAACCATATGCGACACTTTTTCCTTTCGCTTGCCGCCGCGTCCGCAGCGCTGCTCTGCGGTATCGGAACTGCGCACGCCGTTCCCGCCAAACCGGGTCTCATCCAAGTAACCCAGAGCGACGGCACGCAACTCACCGTCCGTCTCGTCGGAGACGAGCGCCGCCACTACATGCTCTCCTCGGACGGCTATACGCTGACCGGAGGTCCCGACGGCGACCTCTACTACGCCGAGCTTTCGGCTTCGGGAAAACTGATCCCGACAAAAGTCAAGGCCCGTCCGGTAAACGCACTCACCGCCGATGAGAAAGCCGTCGTCTCACGACTGGGGAAGGAGCTCAAACCGACCTACGTCAAACCGATGGTCATGCCGGCGCCGCAGCAAACGCAGGCCCCCGTGCTTCCCGCAGCCGGAAAGCCCGCCCCTCCGCGGCGCATCACCTCGGCCCAAACCACAGGCCGGCTCAAATCGCTGATTATCTTGGTGGAGTCCTCCGACAAGAAATTCGCCTCGGCATCGGCGCAGCAGGATTTCCGCAACCTGCTCATGCAGGACGGCTACAGCGTCAACGGCGCGACGGGCAGCGCATGGAATTACTATCAGGACAACTCCAACAGACTGTTCGATCCCGAATTCGTCGTGGTGGGTCCCTACAAAGCCTCGAAAACATCGGCATATTACGCCGGGAGCGAGGGTTCGGACAATGTACCGGAACTGATCGTCGAAGCATGCCGGCTGGCCGATAACGACGTCAACTTCACAGATTTCGCCGACAACGGAGTCATACGCGACGTCTTCGTATTCTACGCCGGGCGCGGACAGGCAGACTCAGGCGATACGCAAAGCATCTGGCCGCACCGGTGGGACGTACGGGTTAATTCGAAGTATCTAGATGTCCGATTCGACGGTGTACAACTGCAGGGATACGCCTGCGGCGCAGAGCTGAACGGCGGTTACCAGATGACCGCCATCGGCACGTTCTGCCACGAATTCGGCCATGTGCTGGGCTGGCCCGACTTCTACGACACCGACTACTCGGCATCGGGCGGCACCGCCCCGGCGCTGGAGAGTTTCTCGCTGATGTGTTCGGGCAGCTATAACAACAACAGCCGCACGCCGCCGTCGGTCAACATACTGGAACGCTGGATGGTCGGCTGGGCCGAACCCGAAGAGGTCACGGAAAACGGGCTTTACACGCTTGCTCCGGTCTCGGAGAACAAAGGCTATCTGGTGCAGACGCCGACGACGAACGACTATTTCCTGCTGGAGAACCGCGACACCCGGAACAACAAGTGGGATCAGCCCCTCAACAGCGCAGCAGCGTGCCGCGGCCTGCTGGTATATCATGTCGATTACACCAGCAGATACGCCCCGCAGTGGTCCTACAATACGCTCAACAACAATCCGGCCCACGAATGTATGAAACTCGTGCGGTCGGTTCCGGGCCGGTCGTCCTACGACGTTCCCCAGAAGACGTTCTTCCCCGGCGCGAACAACATCACGTCGCTCTCGCCCGAAACCAACGCGGACTATATCTCATGGAACAGCGGTAAACCTTCCGTTTCGTTCAGCGATATAAAACTCGACGGTTCGCAGGTCCGGCTGTCGGTCAAGACCAAGGCCAATCTCAAGGCCGAGGTCAGCGCCAAGCAGTACGACGCCCTGCTGACATGGGAGGGCGATCCGGCCGCCGAGTGGGAGATCACATGGAAATCGGCAGGCACACAGCGTTCAGAGACCGTAACGGGATGCAACGCCTTCCACATAACGGGTCTGTCGCCCGCCACCGAATACGCACTCTCCATCGCACAGGTATCCGACACGGTGGACAGCAGCAAAGACATGGTCTTCAATACGGAGCCGACCTACACCTATAAAAGCGTACGCATCTGCGTTCCGGATGAGGGATACACGCACGACACGCCGGTCATGCTGAGTCTGCTCGACTACCGCGGCAAGATCGGCCGGATCGACTGGTACATCGACAACCGGAAGACCGAAAACACCTACACGACTCTCGCGGCAGGCGAACACACCATCATGGCCGTCGTCACCGACGCCGAAGAGGAGTCGCAGCAGTATATCGTCAAATACATCACCGTCAAATAGCATCCGCCATGAAACACCTCAAATATCTTCTGCTGATCTGTCTCGCGGCCGCAGCCGCCTGCTCGAAAGACAAAACCGAAGACCCGACGCTCAAGGCCCAGCGCACGGCGCTGCAGGAGACCCAAGCCGTAGGAATCTACCGCAGCGGAGAAGCGCTGCGGCTCTTCGACAAGGCGCAGCAGCAGTTGTTCGTCGATCCACGACGCTTACGTTCCGCATTCAGGACGACGCGGGCCTGAAATTTGTCAGTCTCCAGCTGGAGTCGATGCCCTCCGACGGACAGAAGGTCCGCGGCACCTTCACCGACAACACGGGACTCAACATCGGCAGCATCGAAGATTTCGTGCTGCTCAAATCGGACAAACAGCACTATTGGTTCTGGTCCGATCAAACGCGTGTAGGCTTCGTCTTCCCGCGGATCGGCATGTAACCGCAAAAACGCAGCGTGGAAAACTGGAAAAAGACATTCGCCGTCATTTGGAGCGGACAGCTGGCCTCGATCCTGAGCAGTTCGGTCGTCGCCTTCGCCATCATCTTCTGGGTGAGCCTCGAAACAGGCTCGGCGCAGGTGCTGGCGCTGGCCGCCATTGCCGGCATGCTTCCCCAGTCGCTGCTGGGTCCGCTGGTCGGCGTCTATGTGGACCGCTGGGACCGTAAATGGACGATGATTCTGGCGGACAGCTTCATCGCGTTGTGCACCTTGCTCCTCGCCGTACTTTTCTGGCTCGACGTCGCCCGCATGTGGCATATCTACGTGCTGCTAGCATGCCGCTCCATCGGGTCGGCTTTCCACACCCCCGCCATGCAGGCTTCGGTGCCGCTGCTCGCGCCCAAGCAGCAGCTGACGCGCATCGCCGGCATCAACCAGATCATCAGTTCGCTGTCGAACATCATCGGGCCCGCGTTCGGCGCCCTGCTGATCAACCTGACGGGCATCGGCAACATCCTGCTGCTGGACGTCGCGGGGGCCTTTATCGCCTGCACCACCCTGCTGCTGGTCCGCATTCCCAATCCCGAACGCAGCACGGCGCAAAAGCCCAGTCTCTGGCGCGAGTTCCGCGAAGGGTTCGGCGCCATGCACGCCGTTCCGGGCATGGGCTGGTTTTTCACGCTGGCCGTCCTCGTGTGGTTCTTCATCATGCCCGTCGGCGTGATGTTTCCGCTGATGACGCTACAGCACTTCGGCGGAGGGGCCTACGAAATGAGCCTGATCGAGATCGTGTGGGGCGGCGGCGCGCTGATCGGCGGCGCCGTCATGGGCGCCCGAACCTACCGCGTCAACCGCATCGTGCTGATAAACCTGATGTACCTGACCATCGGACTGCTGTTCGCCGCTTCGGGCATGCTGCCGCCCACGGCATTCGCGCTCTTCGCCGCCCTTTCCCTGATCGAAGGCGTCACGAGCAGCGTCTTCAACTCGTCGTTCGTCTCCGTCATCCAAAGCCGCATCGACGCGGGAGTGCTGGGGCGCGTCATGTCGCTGTACTACAGTTTCGGACTGCTCCCCTCGGCGATCGGACTGCTCGGCACGGGCTTCCTCGCCGAGCATGTCGGCCTGACGACGACCTTCGTCATCGCCGGCACGGTCATCTGCTGCATCGGACTCGTCGCATTCTGCATCCCTTCGGTCATGCGGCTCGACCGACAATCTTCCTGACGACGGAAATACAGAGCGACAAAAAAAGAGCGAGGCCGACAAGCCCCGCTCTTTTTCATTCGGATAAAATTTCCTAAACCGTCACGACGTGACCGGCATAGGTGATCGTCTGACGAAGCCGCGTACCTTCCAAGGTGATCTCCACGATGACATCCTTCGACGGATAGAGACTCGGATTGTAGCCGTCGCCCAGCGACGCTTCGATCTTGCCGCCGTAGAGGGCCGACGAAGAGTAATACTCGCCGTTGGTCATCCTGAGACTCATCGTCGTCGCCGAAATGCCGTCATAGGTGTTGAACGTGCGGCCCGTAGCCGTGCCGTTCAGCATGAACTTCTTGCCGGCGCAGTCCGTATAGGTGAAATTCACGTTCTCAGGCTTCACCGTAAATTTGCCGTTCCAGTTGGAGGTTAGCTCCTCGGTCTTGCCGACATAGGACTGCTGAGCCTCCAGCCCGATTCCGTATGCGCCCGACGACTCGACGAAATAGAGTTTCGTCAGACCGCCCGTCAGCGTGATGGCCTGCATGTCGCCGCCCGAATAGCCCATCGTCAGTTTATCCTCGAAAGTAACGATCCACGGCTTGCTTTCCGTAGCATCTTTCAGCAGCGCCGTCTCGTTGGTGTTGATCAGCAGCGTGCCCTTGCGGACATAAGTGTCGAGGTCGGCATAATCGGCATCGAACGTGATCTTGTAACCGTTCGCCGTAGTCTCGACTTTGGCATTGCCCAGCAACTGCCTTTTCAGCAGTGTATTGCTGCTGCCGACCGTCACTTCGTCGATCGTTTTCTGCTGTTTGTCGGCCTCGGCCACCAGCATCGCAAGCCGCAAGCCGAAGTTGGCCTGCTGCATCGACACGATATTCTGGTTCATGGCACCGGTGTAGATGTTAAGCCCCGGTTGTACGGGCTTCAATTTCTTGTAGGTGTCGTCTTCCTTCATACACCCGCTAAAAACCAGCGACATAGCCACGGCCGCTACAAATAAAACTTTTTTCATCATAAGAATTTCAATACTAAATTATGCGATATAAACGTACAAATTCGAAAAATACTGCGCCCCGGCGCAAAAAAATGCACATTTATTCGATTTTTTGCCAATAGACCGAACGGCTGAACCCCAGCAGCGATCCTTTGACGCGCAGCGTCCGGTCGTCCTCGAACGACACCTCGACCTTTTCGAATGCAGGCCAAAGGTACGAATATTTCACTTTTTTTCACTATATTGCCCTTGTTATGTACAATATTTGAGGAATGAACCCAAAACTCTTGTTACTTATGTCCCTCCTTTCACTGCTCGGCTGCGGAAAGAAAGCAGCGCCCGAATACCCCGCCGACACGCTGACCACACGCGACGGCACGCAAATCACGATCACCTTCTTCCGGCACGCCTCGCTTTCGATCGAGGTCGGCGGCAAATACGTCTATGTCGATCCCGTCAGCGGCTACGCCCGATACGCGGCGTTGCCGAAGGCCGACGTGATCCTGATCACCCATTCGCATTACGACCATCTGGACGTTGCGGCCGTCGAAGCGATCCAGACGCCGCAAACCGAAATCCTCTGCGACCGCACCTCGGCCGAAGCGTTCGAAATGAACTGCTACACGATGCGGCCGGGCAGCGTCGCCGCACCGCGCGACTACCTCAAGGTCGAGGCCGTAGCCGCCTACAACACCACCGACGGGCACCTGCAATTCCACCCCAAAGACCGCGAGGACTGCGGCTATATCCTTACCGTCGGCGGCACGCGCATCTACATCGCAGGCGATACGGAGCCTACGCCCGAAATGAAAGCCCTCAAGAATATCGACATCGCGTTCCTTCCGGTCAATCAGCCCTACACGATGACCGTGGATCAGGCCGTCGAAGCGGTCAAGGCGATCCGTCCGGCGGTCTTCTATCCCTACCACTACGGCGAGGTCGAAGAGAAAACCGACACCGCCCGTCTCGCCCGCGAGCTGGAAGGCGTCACCGAAGTCCGCATACGGCCGATGGAATAGGCCGCGCAATCACACGAACGGCTGACAAAAAAGGGAGGACCGCAAGTCCTCCCTTTTCAATAACAAAACCCGGCCGCCGCTATTTCTTCGCGTCGGCTTTCTTCGGCTCGGCCTTCACCTTGAGCGAAGCGAAGCCCTTGACGATATTCTCGTCGTTGTTCTTCGTGCCGTCGTATACCACGGTCACCTCTTTTTTCGGCAGATCGACCTGCACGTCCTTCACGCCCTTGCCCAGCGACGGAACGTTGTTCATGATCTTCTTGACGCAGTGCTCGCAGTCGATGTCGGTCGTAAACACCGTCGTCACCGTTTTCTTGTTGGCAGGCTTCTCGGCCGCGCACATGCCGACACCCATCACAAGGGCGAGGCAAAGCATTAAAATCTTTTTCATCTTCGTGTTATTTTAAGGTTTGAATCTCTTTTTTCCGCAGAGCGCATCAATAGAGGTTGAAGCGCAGACCCGCGTAAAACTTACGTCCCATGAGCGGTCCCCAGACGTTCATCGAGTTGAATCCCGTCGAAAAGGGATTGTCCGCATTCAGAATCGGGTCGTGCTGACGGTAGTCGGCGATATTCTCGCAGCCGACATAAATATCGAACTTGCCGATCTTGCGGCTCACCTGCGCGAAGAACATCGGGTAACGGGGCGAATACTTGTCGTCGGCCAGATTTCCGGTCTGCGTCGGGATGCGCGCGGGACCGTTCAGCTGCGCCGTGGCGTCGAACACCCAACGGCGGAACTTCGTGGCGTACTGGATATTGAACAGCGTTTTGTACTTGCTCACCAGCGGACGCTCCACGCGGGCCGTCGTTCCGTCGGGACGGTCGATCGTCATTTCGCTGTTCGTATAGCGGAACGTCGCGAAAATATCGAGCCGCTCGACCGGCGTCCACGAGAAGTCGATCTGGTAGGTGTCCGTATAGGAGCGTTTGTCCGAGTTGTAGAGAAGTATCTGGTCGGCGTTATACTCCTGATCCGCAATCACCGAGTTGTAGAACTGCGTGCGGAAATAGTCGAAGCTCAGCGTCGCGTCGTCGGCGCTCACCAGCCCGAAGGTCTGCGTCAGGCTTCCGCCCACGGTCAGGGCCTTTTCCAGCCGGTTGAACTTCGAGAAGTCGCTGTCTTTGAAAACGATCGCGCGACCCGTCGCCAAAATACCGATATTGTCGGTGATGACATTGGTCGAACGGTACCCCAGTCCGGCCGAGCCGCGCAAGGTCGTCGAAGGGGTGATGTTCCAGCGGATATGGCCGCGGGGCGTTACGAAGAACTTGTCGTAGAAGGCGTTGTAATCGCCGCGAACGCCGGCAACGATCGAGAACTTGTCCTTGACGGCATAGGTGTACTCGGCATAGGCGCCCACCTCCTGCTCGCTGCGGTCGAAATCGTAGAAACGCGACTTCGCGGCCTCGATCCACGGCGTATTGTTGGCCAGACTCTCGCGGTAATACTGCAGCTGCGCCTGCGCGCCGACGATCAGCGACGAACGGTAGGTGAAGTAGTGATTGTACATCAGGTTCATCGCCAGCGCATTCTCGTTGCCCTTGTAGTCGTTCAGACCGAAGTAGGCGTTTTCGTTGAAGTGGTCGAAGTCGGCCACGAACGCGAGGTTCGAACGCATCTCGTCCTTCTCGTCGGGATCGTATACCGAGGGTCCGACGGGCGTACCTATTTTAAAATAGCCGTTCGCGCCGCGGTTGCGGATCTTCGAACCG
>ERZ857955.2895-NODE-2895-length-10429-cov-3.778195_pt1 | contig 10429 bp, 16 predicted proteins | sample MGYA00519956_ERZ857955 | MGnify/ENA primary metagenome ERZ857955 (study PRJEB31778, sample SAMEA3449378) | human gut metagenome | biome: human gut; feature: human-associated habitat; material: faeces | place: United Kingdom | collected 2010/2012 ...
CTATTTAAATAATTAATATTTTTCGTTAAATTAAGATAGAGTCTATTGACTTTGTAAGCCTTTCGAGTTATACTGACAAAAAATGACTCAGGAGGTAATAGTTATGTCCCTGATGATGGCGTTTTCTTATGACTCGCGACCAATCCAGACACTTATAAATCAAATTCAAAATGTCAACAAACGAGATGGTATTGATTTAAGACCATCTTATCAGCGAGGCTATATCTGGAGTTCAGATTTTAAAGATAAATTAATATACAGCATTATCAAGAGCTATCCTATTGGTAACATCAGTTTGCGAGTCCGATCCGATAAAAATTCCAAGGGCGCTATGCAAGAAGTAGTTGACGGACAACAACGGTTGACCACTATTTATAAATTTATCTTGGACGAATATACAGTGCAGGGTGATATTTCCCGTAAAATAATTGAATATATAATTGAATATATGGGCGATGAACAGGACTCTAAATTAGAAAAACTGAAAAAGCGACTGAATAACAGAGGAAAGATCGCTTTGAAATACAGTCAACTTCCAGAGTCAATTAAAAACAATATGCTTGCATATAACATATCAATTACAAATATAACAAATGCAACAGATGATGAAATTGCTGAATATTTTAGATACCTCCAAAATCAAGAGCGTTTGCGTGCAGGAGAGATTATCAATTCTGTTCCTGAAACCAAACTTGAGAAATATCTTGACGGAATAAAAGATAAAGATTTGTTACTTTCCAAGCTCTCATTTTCAAATACAAGGAAACAATTTGACAGGGTCTTTTATAGCATTTTAGGGCTTGAAGATGGCCAGATAGGCTTTGGAGTCATGGATAAAGATGTCATGGCGTTTGTTTCTGATTGTAAAGAACTCAACGAGGACACCATAGAAAATGCTAATCGATTAGTCGCTCAACTAAATTTAATTTGCGAAGATGATACGATCCCTGTAAATTATATTTCGTGCAATGCCCGTGCAATTAAATTCTTATTGTTGCTAATGTCTTTGGATTTAGTTGATTTCTCGCAGGACAAAAAAAGAAAACTGAAAGCTCTTGACGCAATAAACAAAAAGCTATCTGCATTCAGTTCCGCTAAAGCGGATAGTGTAAACGAAACTTTTCATGGTTACTCTGATCCGGTCATAGAAGAATATCGTTTATTGGCCCTTATTTCTAAAGGGGGACATTCTCTTAAGCGCGTACAAAATCGCATGGAAATTCTCGCTTACTATGTGAATGATTTTTCAAATCAAACAAAGCCATCAGGCATTCAACCAATCTAATAGGAAGAGGCATATTTCAAAAATTATGCTGGGGCTTGCAATGCTGTCTCTAATTGCTGTGATATACTATGTAGTCTATGCGATTAGCGAGCCTACATTTTTTCGTGAAGCAGAGCAACTAATATGTACGATGATGTTTGGCCTATTTTGGGGTCTATATAGAATAATTGATTTGATAGAGCAAAAACAGAAATAAAATCGGCCGAAAATTGGTATAATGCGCACTTGCAAGCAAAGGCGGGAGCATCGTTTAAGATGTTCCCGCCTTGTGTCTTAGTCCTTTTTCGCTTTATCCTTTTCCTGCTGTGCTTTCCACTCGGCAAACTCCCTCTGTCCTTCCTCGCTCTCGAAAAACGCCTGTATCTTCGGGAGCAGGACACGGGCCAGGGCCTCCACCTCAGAAGCGTCTTCGTTCCTTACAAGCAGGGAAATTTTGAGTGACAGGATTTCTTTTGCTTGGTATAATCAAATATACTCGTATATTATTAAAAGAGGGATGTCCCGTAAAAAAAACTTGGCGTAAAGTTCCTCTCTACTGTATGGTTGCACAACTGCTATATATGATCCATCCGAATCACTGGGTTTGTGCTATCATCACATGGATATCGCCATATCTATTTGTTCCCTTCGGAAAGAGGAATACGGTGTATGATGAGACGAAATGATAGAGAAGTCACAGATATTGCAAAGATTAGCGATATCATATCTAAATGTCATTGCTGTCGGCTTGGTTTTTATGATGCTGGTAAAGTCTATATTGTTCCTCTGAATTTCGGTTATGAAGAAACCAATGGAACATGGATTTTCTATTTCCATGGAGCTGCAGAAGGCAGAAAAATAGATCTGATTAAACAGACTCATCATGCAGGATTTGAGCTCGATACAAACTACAAAATGAATGAAGCAGATGTGCCCTGCCGCTATTCTACAAGGTTTCAGAGCGTGATTGGCACCGGAAAGATTACATTTATTGATAATATTGACCGAAAAAGGTATGCTTTGCAGCGTATCATGTCTCAGAACACGGGAAAGAAGCATTGGGAATTTCCCACCGCCATGTTAAACAAAACTGCTGTTTTTGAATTAGAAGTCGAAGAACTGTCGTGCAAGGAGCATCAATAAGTCAAAATAAAAACCGCACTAGTTCTCCAAGAGAGAATATATTCTTCACCTATCCCCTTTTTAGTTGAGGAGCAGTAACCCCCTTAAACAAATCGGGTTACTGCTCCTCTTAATGCTTATGGCTGCAATAGAGAAATCACTTTCCTCAGAAAAATTCCGTCTGCAGTTATCTGCATCGCTACTCTCCGTCTCCCTGTTCCATCAGTGCTTCCAGCACCGCATTGTAAAAACGTTCAGGCCGGCTCTTAAAGTTTTCGCACAGGCGTTCAGCCTGCTCTCGTACAGGAGAAAAGAGTTCTACCGAGAGCAGATTGCCGCTTTCGTCATCCAATGTCAGGCGAGCCGTAAAGCCGCCTTCGTCGCGTTCCAGTACTTCACCTCGCACCTGAGCGTCTCTGCGCAGGGCTCCATTGATTCCGGCTAAGCTGCCGCTGCATTTGCGTTTCACAGAATATGGCAGGCTGCTCTCACAGGCAGCGCCGTCTCTGCGCCCTTTTTCGGTAATAGAATAGCACCCATCCTCTAGAGCCAAATGCCCGGTCTTCACCAACTCAGAGACCGCCTCGGCAAAGTCAAAATAGTCTACGCCAGCATCGCACATCGTCAGATCTGTCAAGGTAGCAAAATCCACTGGTCCGGCCAGCCTTGCTGTCAGATAGAGAACCAGAAATTTGATATCCAATTTATCGTGGATAAATCCGTATCGCGCCATGTGGGGCCTCCTTCTCCCGGGAAATACAATATCCAGTATATTATACGTCCGGTCTCTCAAATGTACAAGAGGCTTTTTTCCCTTGACAGCGCGGGATAAAAGCGTTTATTATGTAAAATAGTAGAAAATGACGAACGGAGGCGCACCATGAGGAAAGCCCTACTTCCACTTTGTCTGGCTCTGCTGCTGTTTCTGCCCTCATGCGGGAAAGAGACTGCGGATGTTACCCCAAATCCAGATGCCAGTCTCCCTGTATCTGTGGTCATCTCTTCTCCTACGCCTGCCCCAACACCAGAGCCCACCCCCTACAATGGTCCGGTCAATCCCCTGACAGGGCTGCCTCTGGCGGAGGACTGGGTGAATAAGCGTCCCGTTGCCATTATGCTCAACAACCTGCGCGAAGCCCTTCCCCAGCTGGGACAGTCCCAGGCTGATATTATTTATGAGGTCCCTGCAGAAGGCGGTATTACCCGGATGCTGGGCGTCTACCAGTGTCCTGAGGGCGTTGGAACCATCGGCTCCATTCGCTCCGCCCGCCCTTACTATATGGAGCTGGCTCTGGGACATGACGCCATATACATTCATGCCGGAGGCAGTGAGGACGCTTATGCCAAAATCAAATCTTGGGGGGTAACCTCTTTAGACGGCGTCCGCGGTCCTTATATGAGCAACACCGCTGGGGAAAATTTGATGTGGCGGGATCCAGAGCGGCGAAAAACCTACTCTCTTGAGCATACCGTCGTTACTACCGGTGATACGATCGTGGAGAAATTGGCCAGCTATTCTAATCTGCGCCGTGACCATAAGGAGGGCTATCTCTATGAAATGGCCTTTGCCGAAGACGGTACGCCGAAAAATGGGACCGCTGCGGCTGCCATCACCATTCCTTTTTCCAACTATAAGACCGGTCTATTTGAATTTGATGAGGACAGCGGCCTCTATCTGGCCTCGGAGTACGGGGAGCCGTATATAGATGGAAACACTGGCGAACAGGTCGCGGTCACAAATGTGGTGGTGATCAAGACCGCGTGCCGCAACACCGGCGACAGCTATGGCCATATCACAGTCGATCTCTCCAGCGGAGGTAGCGGTTACTATGCCTGCGGCGGAAAGAGCATTCCTATTTATTGGTCCAAATCTTTCCCCGATGGCCAGCTCAGATATACTGATTCAGAGGGCAATCCCATCACTTTTGGTCAAGGCCGTACTTACGTTAATATTGTGCCTTTGGACGCCGAAGTGACTATCGCGTGAGAGATATTAAAGAGGGCGGACAGCGTACGCTGTCCGCCCTCTTTTGGGGTATGTTAGCTACAGCAGCCCTTCAGTTCGTGGTACCCGTCATTGCAGGTGGGAAAGCTGTTGGGCGGGAAAAATTCGTCCACTGGGAACTTGACATGGCGGAAAATTTCACAGGGATCGTCCTCTCCACCACCGCAAGCACACTCCTTCTCCGGCATACAATAGTCGTATACGGGCATCAGAAGTTGGGAATCCCGCTCCAGGCGGATAATGGAGAATTGTCCCAGCGTCACATAAATGCGTTTGCCGTCATTGCCGAAGCACAAATCGCTGCCAAAGCAGGCGCAGATACAGGGAGGAATTTCCGTGAGCTCACAGTCGCAGGGGCGGCACTCGCAGACATCCACCAGCTTCATGCTCAATACAATCGGATCCACCGCCTCCACTACAGCGGTCGGCAGGTTTGTCTTGCGGATATTCTGCTCGTCCAGGCCGTCAAAGGCGGCCTCCGAAGAGAATACCTTCGCCGCCCCCTCGCTGCCAAAGAGAATCACCCGTTTGTCAAAGACGCACAGTCCGCAAACCTCCACTGGTCGGGCGGCGCCCACAAAGGCATCGGCGGTGACTCTGTAGAAATAGCGTACGTCCACAGTGTAGAAGCCCCGGTTAAAGCCGATGGGCTCCACGTCGATGTACACATACAGCAGCTCGGCCTTACCAGCCTTGATGCTGATAGCGCGGTCAATGGCGCACTGAGAACTCTGAGTCGGATAAAAACGCAAGTCTTCAATGCAGTCTTTATCGGAAGATATAACGCTTTATATAAAGAGGAAAGCCGCCCCAATCATGGGACGGCTTTCTCAGGCACAACAAAGTACATACATATATTTCAATCCACGGGCCCAGGGTCGAGGGCCACCGAGACAGGGGCGCCTCCCCTGTTCGACACGTTAGTTATATCATAAGCGGCACCGGTTGTCAACTAGCTTTGGCGATCCCTCCACTGCTTAATTTTTTTTGCATTGTCCGTTTTCTCGCCCACCGCATATGGATTGCGTGTATACGGCAGGTACGACAAGACGGTTTTGCGTGTTATGCCAAGTTTTGCTGCGATATTATCAATGCTCATGCCAAGTGCGCGCATGGAGCATATCTCCTCAGATCGTTCAGACGAATATTCCCCGGAGGAAACAAGGATTTTGCGGACAGCTTGCGCACTTATTCGCGTTTGCTTGGACACAGCCTTGATGCTGTCCAGCCGGCGGTACAATGCTACGATCTCTTCAGCCGTCACCCGGCGTCACCTCCACGAACCTTTCCACTGGAATATCAAGAGCCGCCGCCAGCTTGATGGCCGTCTTGACTTCAATTTGACTCAGGTCTATGTCCCCTGCCTCATATTTTGCGATGGCCCGGCGGCTGGTGTCAGCCAGATCTCCTAGTGCCTGCTGTGTCAGCCCGGCAGCCTTGCGGAGCTCCTTAAATTCCTGACCAGTCATAAGTACCACCCCATTGCTTAGGCCTCCTTCGTCAACTTATTCCGCTAACTCAATGTCAGATTCGACGATGGCCAAATCCTCTGCGGTATTGATACCTTTGTCGTAGGTGCTTATTTTGTCTAAATTGGGCTCCTCAAACTTAATGAGGATCATCTTGTTGGGTTCCCATTCTCGTCCGCGTAAATCCATGCAGAGAGGATGCGGTCAATATCCTCGATATTGTCGTGGCACTCGATTTTTGCGACCCATCCACCAGTACCACCAAAAATGCCGGGGTCAAATTCTACGGACACCAGCCGTATATCCGACTTTCGATGCTCAAAAAGATCAGAGATCCTTTCGTAACTGTCCAATACTGCGTCTCTGACGGAATGCCCCGTAATATATAAAGGCGGGACACCAACCCGCCGATAGGGGTCTGGGACAACGTACTGCTTCTTGAGCGGGGGATCGGCGCTGATCAGGTCCCTCGGGTCTACACCAAGGGCGTCTGCTATGGACAGCAAGTTCCTTGCGGACAGGTTTCCGGCCAGGATTTCCCCGGATTCCAGTTTCTGGACTTGGCGGATGTTGATGCCGGCTTTATCAGCCAGCTCTTTCTGGGTAAGCCCTGCAGCGTTTCTGGCTACGCGAAGTGCGGTTTCTGTTTGCATGGTAGTCTCCTTTCTGCGTCAATCCCAGAGATGACGCGCCACAAAATCGTTGTGTGCTTGGTCGTACTCTTCCTTGACCTCCGCCACGTCCCGGCCCCCGCATAGGGCGTCGTATGCTTTGCTGGCGATGGAGGAGATCTCGTAGTTCTCGCTGTTCAGAGCTTGGTGCTTGACCTTGAGGGCAAACACCGCATCAGGGTATCTCGCTTCTAGGGCGGTTAGATCGGACTTGGGAGCGCTGGGGAGGATCGGATCCTCCGTCTCCATCTCCGCGTTGAACGCCCGGCGATACTCCGCCCATTCCTCACGGGCCTTAGTGATTGCCACCACGCCGGGGATGGCCTCAAATGTGGCCTTCTTTTTCAGCTGGGCTTCGGCTGCGCGAGAAGCCTCCTCGTCTAAATAAGAAAAAATGGCTTGTTTTGCGGACTTAATGGTTTCAAGGTTGGCTTTCGCTTCATCTTGATTGCGGGTGATGCGCAGTTTGTCGTAGTGTCGGACGAGACCGTAGTGGTCGATCATAGACTTGATTTCTTGAGCTGTCATAGCGTTTACCTCCTGGGCTGTGCCCCTCTTGGTGGTTTTATTATACGCCAATATTGGCGTATTGTCAACAATAAAACACTAATATCAATAATCAATATAAGATATTTTTTGCCCCGCAGTTGCAGGAGACGGAGGCGGCACCAAAAAGAAAACCGCCCCACAAGGGGCGGCCTTCTCTGCGTTTACGAAATAACACATATTTCAATCCGCGGGCCCAGGATCGAGGGCCACCGAATCAGGAGCGCCTCTCCTGTTCGACAAAGTTATTTTACTTCGACGCTCTCCCGTTGTCAAGTCCTTCTGAATATGTTTTTTCCAGAAGGCGCATGACCTCTCCGATATGACGGGCGCTATATTTATCCCACCACTCAGACGGGATTCGATCCATAAGTTTCTCGCAGGTGGTAGGATAACGCCGCCATCCGCTGTAATCCTTGGCCATTTCGCCTTTTAGCAACATGCACCTTTCCTCTGGGGAGAGCGCGTCTGCTTCCGATGTAAAGGATATTTTGACTGAGGGTCCTGGTTCATTAGACATAAGTTCCTCAACTGTCATATTTAGAGCGGAAGAAATAGCTAAAAGGTTTTTTGCTGTGATGTTTTCCAGCTTAGACTCCCCAGCAACAATGCGGTTGATCTGTCTTACATTTACACCGGAGAGCTTTGCAAGCTCGACTTGCTTCATTCCGACTTCAGAAAGAGCTTCTTTTAGCGTCATCACTTATCCTCCAAAGAGAGCATCATGTTAATCATGTCGCGGAAACTATCACTGATGTTTCCGTTCTCCAGAACGTTTTCCCAATAAGCTCTAATCTCAGCAGACATTATATTTACCTCCTGGGCTGTGCCCCTCTTGATGGTTTTATTATACGCTATTATTAGCGTGTTGTCAATATAAAAATGCTAATATTGGCGCAAAATATTTGTTGCCTCGCGGTTGCAGGAGACGTGGGCGGAGAGAAAACATTTGGAATCATAAAAACCGCCCGGAAGGTAGCGCCATACCTACCCTCCGGGCGGTCTTTATGCTTTATGCTCCATGTCGTGAATCCTGCGCTCGTGGTCGTCCAGGCGGTTGTCCTGCTCCTCATTGTGGTCCCACAGGCGCTTATGGCTCTCCCGGCTGTGCTCGCTCTGCTCATCAAGCTCCCGCTCCAGGCGCTCCACCACCACCGTCAGCTTTGTGATGCTCTGCGTCAGGGAGACAATGGGCTTGATGACGGCAGCTCCAAGGCCCACCAGGGCGATTATGACTGTGACGGTGGTCCACTCCATCCTTTAGCCCTCCTTCGGCTTGTCGTAAGTAAGAGCCTGGGTACTGTCCCCTACGCCTTTGGTGGTGGGGTCGGTCACAATACCAAGGATGGTCAGCACGCCGAACAGGGCGTTGACCACGGCCAGCAGCTTGTCCCCCAGCTCCCCCAGGTCCAGAGTATACCCAAATACAGCAGCCACTACCTGTACCAGCAGCAGCACCGCCGGGATGAGTGCCAGCCAAAAGGTCTTGTTCTTGATTCGGACAGTCCAGTTAATCATGCTATGCTCCTTTCACAGCGACGCAGCCCACTTGATGAGCAGGGCCCGCACGTTTTCGGCGGAGTAGTCCCCCGCCTTCCAATAGTCGGGGGAGTCGATCAACCCCGCGGCCGCCAGCTTGTCCACGGCGGTGTCCAACTCGGACACACCGTCCGCCGGCGTCTCCCCGCGGCAGAGGGCCAGGAAGCCATCCCACGCCCCGGGAGTGGCCCGGATTGTCCTGGGGCAGTCCTTGCCGTTCCAGTGGTTGTGCTGGACCACATGGCCGATGTCGATGCCGTGCTCGGCCATGAGCAGGCGCACCAGGGCGGCGGCGTTGGCCTGGGTGGCGGCAAAGTCGCCCCCAGCGTTGACGCACAGCTCGATGCCGATGCTGGTTCTGTTGCCGGGGCCGTTAGCACCATCCCCGGCGTGGTAGGCCCGCTCTCCATCGGGCAGGTGCTGGACAATGGCATGGTCATCCACCGTGTAGTGCCAGCTCACCATAGCCTGCTCCCCGGCGGCGCTGTCCAGATAGCTCCCGTGGGCCGCCGCATCGGCGCCCCTGGCCGTGTTGCCGGTCTCGTGGATGGTGATGTATGTGCAGGGATTGGCTCCGCCCGGACGGTTGCCGGCCTCCCGCGGGATCAGATGCTCCCGGATGGCGATGCCGTTGTCTGTAACCTGCCGGGGGGCCTCCACGGGCTCCAGATAGGCCAGGGACACCCAGCCCCTGTCCGTCCTCCCCCATCCGTTTTGCTCCTCCAGGATACTCACCACAGCCCCGCAGGCATAGGCCCCGGACTTGCCGTAGCCTGTCCCCGGTCCGCTGCGGATATTAAGCCCGATGGCGGGCGTCACCTGATACTGCTTTCCCACTGTGTCCTCCGTTTCCGTCTGTGTCTCCAGCTTGACCAGTATGATGTTGTGTACCTTCCGGGAGCTGACGATTTTGCCGCCGTCACCAAAATCGCACTGGCTGGAGCCGCCGCCGTCCAGCATGACGGCGCTCTCCCACCCGGCGGCGGACAGTTCGTCCCGCAGCTCCTCCGGGGTGGCCGCGTCCGCCGTGCCGTCCCCGCTGCACCAGAGCATCAGGCAGCCGTCCCGGATCCCTATGGCCGACCGGCCCCGCCTGCCCCCCTGGGCGCTGCCGTAGCTGGGCACATTTACCGGCCCCCACGGCCCGATGAGGCAGGTGCAGCTGATAAAATTGGCCGTCTCCCGGGCGTTGGGCAGCAGCCGGATGTCCGGCCCCGTGTCCCAGCCGTACCCGTAGGCGCTCCACGGCGCGGCGGATACCATGTCCCCGTCCGCCTTGAGCAGCGGGCAGGCGCTCCCGTCCGGGTTCCACATGCCCCCGTTCAGGGCATAGTCCGCCCCGGTCTCCGCCATCGCCTGGGCCAGCGTCTTTTTACAGCCCCCGATGTACAGCCGGATCCACCTGATGCTGGAGAGCGGTATGGCTGTGACCAGCCTGCTCATCTTGCCTCTCCCGCCGCCTCCATGAGGGCGGTCACCTCATCGTATTTGCCCTCTTTGCGCAGACGGATGATCTCGCTCTGGTTGGCACGGTAGTCCTCCACAAACTGCTGCGCGCTCCCGGCCAGCTCGTCCACATGGGCCTTAAGCCCTATGTAATCCACGCTCTCCGCCCCGGCGTAGTGCTCCAGAGAGGGATCCCCGGCGTTCCTCACATTGGCCAGGAACATCGACGCCCCTTCGTGCCACCCCATGCCGTTCTCCGTCCCAATGTTGATGATCTCGTTTACGTAGCTATGCAGTTTCATTGGTTTTACGTCCTTTCCTTTTTTGTTTTATGTAAATGGTTTGTGCGCATACTTTGCCTGTTCCC
>ERZ857955.2901-NODE-2901-length-10406-cov-5.455222_pt1 | contig 10406 bp, 9 predicted proteins | sample MGYA00519956_ERZ857955 | MGnify/ENA primary metagenome ERZ857955 (study PRJEB31778, sample SAMEA3449378) | human gut metagenome | biome: human gut; feature: human-associated habitat; material: faeces | place: United Kingdom | collected 2010/2012 ...
AACTTCCCGATAACGGAAATCAACATATTCTGTCACAGGCACAGCCGGATCAGCCAGAAGTACAATTTAGCGATGTGGGCTTCGCCTATCAGGACAAGGAAGTCCTGCACAACATCAGCTTCTCTATGCAGAAGAATACCATGACCGCACTTGTGGGACCGTCTGGCGGTGGCAAATCCACGATTGCGAACCTTCTGGCGCGGCTGTGGGATGTGAAATCCGGCAAAGTGACAATCCGTGGTACAGATATTCGGGATGTACCTCTCGCCGAACTGATGGAACAGATCAGCATGGTTTTCCAGAGGGTGTACTTGTTCCAGGATACCATTTACAACAATATCAGCATGGGTAAACCGGACGCTACCGAGGAAGAAGTCTATGAGGCTGCAAAAAAAGCCCGTTGCTATGATTTTATCATGGCGCTGCCAGATGGATTCCAGACAGTCATCGGTGAAGGCGGCGCTACTCTGTCCGGCGGCGAAAAGCAAAGAATCTCTATCGCCCGATGCATTTTGAAGGACGCACCGATTGTCATTCTGGATGAAGCGACTGCAAGTGTTGATACCGATAATGAAAGCTATATCCAGGAGGCAATCAATGAGCTGGTAAAGGGTAAAACATTACTTGTGATTGCACATCGCCTGAATACCATCCGTCAGGCAGATCAGATTTTGGTGATCTCTGATGGACGGATCAGCGAACAGGGAACCCATGACGAGCTTATGGCAAAAGCCGGGATTTATCAGGATTTTGTAAATATCCGTAAAAAGTCCTCCGGCTGGAGCCTTGCATAAAGGAGACAATAGTGATGATTCATGCGTCCGGAGAGGATTATCTGGAGGCTGTGCTGGTTCTTCAAAAGAATCACGGTGCTGTCCGCTCTATTGATGTTGCACGGCGTGTTGGAGTTTCAAAAGCCAGTGTAAGCTATGCGGTGTCGGCTTTGCGTGAAGGGGGCTTTTTAACGGTAGATAGTGATTACGTTTTGCATTTGACCGAAACAGGCCGGAATGTTGCCGAAAAAATTTATGAGCGGCATCAGTTCTTTACAGAGCAATTTATCGCAGCTGGCGTTGACCCTGAAATTGCAGAGCGAGATGCTTGCCGGATTGAACACGCCATCAGTCAGGACACCTTTGAAAAGATCCGGGATGCACACAAACAGGAAAAATAGGATACTAATGCCCGTCGTTCCAACTGTGCGGACAAGAGCAGCCAGTGGGGAAAATATAAGCCCACTGGCTGCTCTACATGAAAGACAATCATCGGCCCTTTTGTTTTCCCCTGTACATCACTTCAGCTTATCTGCGCTCATGCACAGGTCTATGTACCGTTGCGACTCTTCTTCACTCTTTCCTGCAAAGTAATCAAGAACGCACTTGGCAACGGTCTGCGGCGCTCTATCGTGGAACACGATTCCATCCAGACTGATGTCCATTTCTTCTGAGATCAGCGCAACCGTTTCAAATTTCGGATTGCTCTTGCACTTTTCAATCTCAATGACAGTTCGGGTACACATATTAAGCCGTTCCGCTAATTCGCGCTGCGTGATCTTTTTCTGCTCCCGCTTTTCGCGAAGCTTTTGGGCGAACAGGTCAAGAAAGTTCATTGTAAATCACCTCTACTACATTGTAGAGTGAGCCTCAATTCACTTAAATACACATGAAGCTCACATTGAATGAGCCGCAAATCACATTCAGCGAGTTGGAGGTAATTTTATGATGTCACGGATGAACAGGAGATACTGCTAAGGCCGCTCGCGGTCATGTAAAAAAGCATAAGCACCGATTAGCCGTCCACTTCAAAAAGCACGCGGCTATCCCCCAGACGAGCTGCACTCACGAAAGCGAGTTGCAGCTCTCTTTTTATGCGGTTTGGTTCATCCGTGATTTAGCCCCTCCCGGTACAGTATTCGTTACTCATGTTTTCACTCGCACGCAAGGCGCTCGTTCAGGTCATCATGCCTGTTCGAGCGCCTTTTTACGTTTTCCTGTCGGCTGTCGTTCTCCGCCGGTGTTGGTCTGGTTCACCACCCACCCAACACCGAAACGGAGGACATATTATGTTTAACAGAAAGAGCAGCTATGCGCTGAACAAGAAAGACCCCAACGCTATCGTTTACATGGATGCCAACGAAGCCATCATCCGCCTGACCCGCGAGGACTTTGCCAGCGAGGAAGAATTTCTGAAATGGAAGTCCCTGTCGGATGCAGACTATCATGCTTCCGAGAAAGAGGATCATGTCTACGCTAATCATACCCTTGCACTGGACGAGCTTTCCGAGGAAGCAGCATCTATTCCCGCTGCGGATATCTGCATGGAGCAGGCGCATGACCGGGTGGCGGAAATCCGCCGTAGCACCCAAAAGGTTACGCAAATCAGGAAGCACCTGACGGACACTCAGTTCCGCAGGATGTGGATGTATTTCGTGGATGGAATGACGATTGACGAGATTGGAAAAGTCGAAGGCGTGTCGCATCAGGCTATTTCTCTCAACATTACAGCAGCAATCAGAAAAATCAAAAAATATTTCTGAGGTTTTTCAAAAACACCTTGCAAAAGTGGCCCAAAATCGGCGATAGGTGAAGGGACATTCTCCACGAAGCCTTTCGTTGAACGTTGAAAACTGAATAGACCATGATGCAGGCACAAAACCCGCGTGATAGCGGCATAAGGTGCGCCGCCACGACGATGGCTTCAAGGAGGTGATTCCGGAAAAGCCATCCGAGCGATCTACGCAGCCTTAGACCCGATTCGGCAAATCGGGCGCGATGACAGCGCGGCGGATAATGAAACTTGCTCACGCCCTCCCACAGACTTGAGGGGGAACCCTGCGGTATGCGCCAGCTCTTTGAGGCAGCGGTATCGTGGAGTTATGACAGCCCTGCCAAGGGCGGCCTGCATCATGCCCACTATCCGGGGCGCGTGGCAAATAGGATGGATCTTCTCAAATGGACAAGCAGAGCGGCTGCGCCGGTATTCGCCATTATGTTATGTGGCTCCAATTCTACCCGCGCAGCCGCCTCTCAAAGTCAGATACCATGCGCTGACGGCCTTTCCGTCAGCGCATTCATGTGACCTTGAGGAAACCCACCAAACCGAGAAAGGAGATCGCCATGATGCAGCCGACGCCAAACGAAACCCAAATCCACACGGATGAACTGGTGGACATCCGGGAAGTATCCGTAGACAAAAATCTTCCCAAGGAAGAACGCATTGTCGCCTTTATCCGCCAGATCAAAAACCCCTACCGCTTCCGCTGCGGCGATTTCGTGGTAAACGCCTGCTTTGCCGGGAACGGTGTTACGTTAGAGGAATGTCTGCAAGGCATTTTGCGCTGAGCGACATCCTCGCTTTTTTCCGCAGGGAGTGCTATGATCGGTGTGGAAAAGGATGAAAACCTAATAGCCAGATAACCACTCTTTTCATGCGGGAGCAGTCCGGGAGAAAGGAGTGCTTTTTCATGCCTAAATACAAAGCTACCGCTTACATCCGCCTGTCCTATACCGACGATCATTCCAGCGAAAGCGACAGCGTTTCCAATCAGCGCAAGCTCATTGAAAACTTTGTAGAGCGCAACCCGGATATTGAGGTCGTTTCCGAAAAGATCGACGATGGATACAGCGGCATCATCTTTGACCGCCCCGCGTTCAAGGAAATGATGCAGGATGTCACCGATGGCAACATCAACTGCGTCATTGTAAAAGACCTCTCCCGCTTAGGGCGCGAGTACATCGAAACAGGCCGGTATCTGCGCCGGGTATTCCCGGCCTACGGGGTGCGTTTCATCGCTATCACCGACAGCATCGACACCGCCCACGACAGCGGCGATGATCTGACCGTATCGGTCAAGAACATTATGAATGAAGCCTACTGCCGGGACATTTCCATCAAGACCCGTTCTTCTCTGGACGTGAAGCGGCGCAATGGCGATTTCGTCGGCGCGTTCCCGGTGTACGGCTACATGAAAGCCGAGGACAACAAGAATTTGCTCGTCCCTGACCCCTACGCTGCCCGCGTTGTCTGCGACATTTTCCGTATGCGGCTGGAGGGCGCAAGCGCCTCCAAGATCGCATCGGAGCTGAACCGGCTGGGTATCCTCTCCCCGCTGGCTTACAAGAAGAACAACGGTCTGCCCTACGCGAAAAAGGGCTATGCGGACAAGGCCGACTGCAAGTGGTCGGCAACCACCATCATCCGCATCTTGCAGGACGAAACCTATACCGGAACACTGGTGCAGGGCAAACAGGGTACGCCACACTATAAGATCAAGCAGATGGAGCAGCGCCCTGCCTCCGAGTGGGTGCGTGTCCCGGATGCCCACGAAGCATTGATCGCCCGTCAGGATTTTGAGCTGGTGCAGCGCATCAAGGGGCTGGATACCCGGACTTCTCCCAACGAGGACACGGTGTACCTGTTCTCCGGTATTCTGATCTGCGGGTGCTGCGGAAGCCGCATGACCCGCAAGACCAACCGTGCAAACGGCAAGGAGTACCACTACTATTATTGTCCCACCGGCAAGAAAAAGGGCTGCGCCCATCCGGTCATGCTGAAAGAAAGCAGCCTGATCGACTGTGTGCGGGACAGCCTGAAAGCCTATATCGGCAATATTGCTTCGCTGGAGGCGCTGCTGACCGGCATTGACCAGTCCAGCATCAATCAGGCGCTTGCCAAGGAATACAGCGACCACATTACCGACAACGAGCGCCGGTTGGAGCAGGTGCTGGAGTTCAAGGCACGGCTTTATGAGAGCCTTGTGGGAGGTATGCTTACCAAGGAAGAATACGCTTCCTATAAGGCAAAGTACACCAAGCAGGCCGAGGACATTCGCGAGAGTGTCCGCGTTCTCAAGGAAAAACTCACGGAGATTTTGGAAAACCGGAGTGAGCGCAACCGCTGGATTTCACAGTTTACGCAGTTCTCCACGCTGGAAACCTTAGACCGCAGGGCGCTCATTCACATGGTACAGAGCATCCGCGTCCGTGGCAAAAAGGAGCTGGATATTACCTTTACCCATGAGGACGAATACAAAAAGGCGTTGCGGCTTTTGGCGCTGGCAGCGCAGCAGAAAGATTACGAACAGAGAAAGGTGGGCTGAGCATGGCGAGAAAAAGCAGGAAAGAAACGGCTGCGGTAGCCGTGCAGGAGGCCGACGCCGCTTGCCGCGCCGCGATCTACGTCCGCCTTTCGGTGGAGGATACCCACACGCACAGCGTATCCATTGAAACCCAGCAGATGATTATTGCCCGCTATCTGGAGCAGTACCCGGAGATCAGCGTGTACGATACCTACATCGACAACGGTGCGACCGGGACAAACTTCCACCGTCCAGGCTTTCAGCAGATGCTATCAGATATTGAGGCCGGTCACGTCAACTGCGTCATTGTGAAAGACCTCTCCCGTTTGGGGCGAAACACCATTGACACCGGCTATTACATCGAGCAGTATTTCCGAATCCGCAGTATCCGCTTCATTGCGGTCAACGAAAACTTCGACACCGCCAACCCGGAAGATGCCCATTCCGGTATCATCATCCCACTGCGGAACATGATAAACGAAGCCTACGCTTTGGACATTGGGCGCAAGATCAGGGCGCAGCAGCGGCAGGCCATGAAGGACGGCAAGTTCATCGGCGCGCGTACTCCCTACGGCTACCTGAAAGCCAAGGACGATTGCCACCAGCTTATCATCGACCCCGTTGCCGCCATTGTGGTACAGCGGATGTTCCGGTGGGCTTCTGAGGGCGCTGGCCTGAATACCATTGCCGTGCGGCTGAATGAAGCAGGCATTCTTACCCCCAGCCACTACAAGAAGATGCAGGGCAAGATCACCCATGAAAATTTGCTTGGCAGCGGCAAGTGGCAGACCCGAACGGTCGGCGTTATTCTCCGCTCCGAGGTCTACACCGGAGATCTCGTTCAAGGACAGACCAAAACCGTGGATCACCGGCAGGTCAAGGCCGATGCCGAGGAATGGACGGTGGTGCGGGACACCCATGAGGCCATCATCAGCCGGGAACAGTTCGCGGCGGTGCAGGAAATTCTCAATCAGACCGCCAGCCGCGCCAAGGCGCGGGAGGTCAAAGCCTTCACGCCGAATCTTCTCAAAGGCAAGGTGTTCTGCGCCCATTGCGGCGGCAGCCTGCATCGGCAGAGAAACATCCGCAAGAAGTCCGACGATGTGTACTTCTACCATTGTCTGAGCAGGAGCCGAATCCGCAAGGATGCCTGCCCCGGCGTGACCATCCGCGAGGATATGCTGCTGGATATGCTGGCAGATATGCTTCAGGACGCGCTTGATACGGCGCTGGGGCAATACACCCTCTCCCTTGCGGAGCTGCCCCAGCAGGCCGCTGACCGCACTGAGCTGCGGGAGAAGATCACCAGCCGCAAGCAGGAAATCCAGCGGCTTCGCGGTATCGTGCGGAGCTTATATGAAAACCTCGTCCAAGGTGTTCTCACCAAGGATGAATACTTCGACTACAAGGAGAAGTACGAAAGCCGCATTGCCGACCTCGCCGTGGAAATGGAGCAGTTGGAGGACGGCCTGCGAACGATGGATACGCAGATTGAGCAGCACCGGGCGCTGGAGCAGGATGCCGCACAAATTAAGACCGACCGGACGCTGACCGGCGTACTCATTGACCGTCTGATTGACCGCATCGAGGTATCCCACGACAAGCAGATCACGGTGCGCTATCGCTTCCAGAGCGAGTTTGAAACCTATGCGGAGGTGCTGGAACAATGCAGAAATATGTGATCGCCCTCTACATCCGCCTCTCCATCGAGGACTACAAGTACGACAGCCTGAGCATTGAAAATCAGAGCCTTGTTCTCCATGAATATGCGGCATCCATGCCCGAAACCATGAACGCGGAGATCACGGAGTTCATCGACAACGGGTACAGCGGCACGAATTTTGAGCGTCCGCAGGTACAGAGGCTCATTGAGCTGGTGCGGGCCAATCAGATCGACTGCATCATCGTCAAGGACTTTTCCCGCTTTGGGCGCAACAGCATTGAAACCGGCTACTTCATCGAGCGTGTGTTCCCGCTGTTCCATACCCGCTTCATTTCCATCAGCGACGATTTTGACAGCAGCAAATTCAAGGGCGACACCGGCGGCATGGACGTGGCGTTCAAGTATCTCATCAGCGAATATTACAGCCGCGATATGTCCATCAAAACCAAGAGCGCCAAGTACGCCAAGATGCAGCGCGGCGAGTATCAGAGCAAAATCTGTCCCTATGGCTACCGCAAAAGCGCCGATGGCAGAATGGAGCCTGACCCGGAGGCCGCTGCCGTTGTGCAGCTCATCTTCCAGCTTGCCGCCGAGGGCATCAACGCCACCGCCATCACGCGAGAGCTGTTCCGCAGAAACATCCCCACCCCCGGCCAGTACAAAGCGGCGCGAGGCAATCACACACACGATATTTCCCGCTGTCACGGGATTTGGAGTACATCCACCATTCTCCGCATTTTGGAGGACGAACGCTACACCGGCGTGTATGTGATTGGCAAGCGGGCAGTTCTCGAAGTAGGCGGCAACAGAAGCCGCCTGAAGGACAGAGAATCATGGTACATCATCCCCGACCATCACCCGGCCATCATTGAGAAAGCCGTGTTTGATACCGCGCAGGCCAGTCAGCTCCGCTTTTCACAGCCCAACAAAAAGAAGCGGGACTACCCGCTGAAGGGCAAAGCCTTCTGCGGCTGCTGCGGCCATGCACTGTCCCGCACCATGCAGAAAACCTCGTATTATTACTGCCGCCATTCCGAAGCAGACGAAGAAAGCCGCTGCCACAAGATGCGCCTGAACGCCGCAGAGCTGGAACAGGCGGTATTCCTGACGCTGAAAAAACAGATGGAAGCCGCCGCGCCGCTTGCCCCTGACGGTACGCTCCGGGTGGATGCTTCCGTACCGGAACGCACCGAATATGAGCAGCAGATCGAGGCACTGCAAGACGGTAAGCGCGCCTTGTATGAACGCTATCTCATGGGCGAGATTGACCTGAACACCTACAAGGCGGAAAAGACTGCGTGTGACGAGCTGCTTTTGAAAACGAAAAACGCCTATGCCGCAGTATTGGCACAGGCGAAGAAAAAGCAGGACGAACAGGCACGGCAGGACAGCCGCATGGAAGCGTCCAAGGCAATTTTCGATGCGGACACGCTGACCACCGAGCTGGCCGAGCTGCTGATCGACAGGGTGCTGGTGTACCCCGACAAGCGCATTGAGATCGCATACAAAATCCAGGACATTTTTGATTGAGGTGGCAGTCATGAAAATCGCTTTCTATTGCAGAGTGGGCGGACAGAGCTTCGGTTTTGTCCTCCCCGATGAAGCTGACAAGCTCCGCGAGTTTTTCGCCGAGCATCAGGATAAGCCTGCGCTTGAGAATCCATCAAGCGCAAGCTAAAATTTTTTGTCATGTGCTTGACATACGGGTGGCGGAGATCATGAAACCGAATCTCCGGCAGACCCGCCCGATCCAGCACCCGATGGAGCATATGAAGCACACTATCCGGTGCAATCGGCCCGCCAGAGGGACCGGGGAACACATAAGCGCTGCTGGGCTGCTTTTCCCGCTGCTGCTTCAAAATGCCTACCGCATCCGTCCCGAGGGAGATGGTGCGGTAGGCATTTTTCGTTTTCAGCGGAGCCTCCCGCACCTCGCCATTGATGCGGCCAACCTGACGGCGCACTCGGAGCGTCTGCGTGGTGAAATCAATGTCCTCCCACTTGAGCCCCAGCAGTTCACCCCGGCGCAGCCCAGTTGCCAGCTCGATGTAGTACATCTCGAAAACGCCGGAGTGCTTGGCCTCCAGCAGAAATGCTGTGAGCTGGGCAGCGCTCAAGGTCTGCATTTCCCGGTGCTCGGTTTTTGGAAGGGCACAGCCGTCTGTAGGATCATGAGAGATCAGGTGCTGCTGGATGGCAAGCTGCATGGCGGAAGAGATGACCTGATTGATGTTGCGGACGGTCTTGGGGCTAAGCCCCTTGGGCTGGTTTTTGGCCTCCAAACGATCCACCCGACCCTCTGTCAGCAGCTTTTGATAGAGCCGTTGAAGATCCAGCGTAGTTAGCTTCGTCAGTGGGATATTCCCGATGCTAGGCTTGATGTGGTTCTTGATGTAGCCCTCGTAGGTCTTGTGAGAAGAGGGGCGTACCTTGATTTGCGCATAGTACTCATACCAGACATCCATCCACTGGCCCACTGTGTATTTCTGCCCTTTCGCCACATCCAGACCCTTGCATTGTTCGATGGCGGCCTTGAGTTTCTCTTTTGCCTGTGCCTGCGTTTTTGCCAGCACATTTTTGATGATGGGCTTGCCTGTCACCGGGTCGTGGCCTGCGGTATAACGACCTTCCCACCGCCCATCCTTTCGCTTACGGATGTTGCCCTCGCCGTTTGCTCTGCGTTTTGCCATGATGTTCACTCCCTTCGCAGCCACAACATATACCACAGAATTTGAGAACTATCAAGCTAATTCGACAGACAGTTTTCATTGATCCAGTCCTGCAATTTATCTTTCGGAATCACGATTCTGCTGCCGATTTTCAAAGCTGGGAAACCCTCTGAACGAACCAGTGCATAAGCGCCGGAACGAGAAATGTTCAGTACGGCAGCCAACTGCGGAACGGATAACATAATGGGGAGTTCGTCATAGGACGTGTAAGTTTCGTTCATAGCATTCTCCTTTCAAGGGTAAAATTGTCCCACGCTGCGGGAACGCGGGGCGGATGTTTAGGATGGTATAACCTGTGGTGTTGAACGCAAAAAGCCCACAAACGGCCAACGTGGGCCTCACGCTCGGCCTATGTGCCGGGACTGCCGCTGACGTTCTGGAGCTTCGATTTCTCGTATATTTTCCCGCATCGTAGATGCCTGTGCCCGGATTTCTTCACACATTTTGAGCTGTTTTCGCACCTGCCGTAGCTCCCGGTTCAGGTCGGCCAGTTTGGTATAGAGTTCCGATTGCTGCTGGGACAGGGCTTCACGGGATTCTCCGCAACTGTCCAGCAGCTTTACAGCGTCCATGTATTGCCGTGCCTCCGCCTCCATACTCCTGTGACCCTGATCGTAGAGCCGTTTCGCCGGGGCCAGCACTTCCTCATCCGTCAGCGCCTGAAATAGGTGCTGACACTTTTTCTTTTGCACATTGAGGATGGTGCGCTGTTTGGTGAGCGCTTTGATCTGAGCCTCCGCCTTTTCCACAAAAGCAGTCATGTCCGCTTCAGTGGAGATACCATGCTCATTGAGAAACTGAAACTGCGCCCGGAGCTGCTCGAACCGCATGATCTCCTGGCGCATTTTACCTGTGACCCTTGGCGGGTACTGCCGTTTTTCGATTTTGCCAAGGATGTAGAGGTAGTGGTAATACAGAGCCAGAAAGCCTGTGTACT
>ERZ857955.2906-NODE-2906-length-10400-cov-2.687385_pt1 | contig 10400 bp, 8 predicted proteins | sample MGYA00519956_ERZ857955 | MGnify/ENA primary metagenome ERZ857955 (study PRJEB31778, sample SAMEA3449378) | human gut metagenome | biome: human gut; feature: human-associated habitat; material: faeces | place: United Kingdom | collected 2010/2012 ...
TGATCTTCAAATTCCAGTGTACAGATAGAATGAGTGATTCCTTCGATTGCATCCTCGATCGGATGTGCAAAGTCATACATCGGGTAGATGCACCACTTATCACCGGTATTATGATGTGTCATACGGGCTACACGGTAGAGGATCGGATCTCTCATATTGATATTCGGTGATGCCATATCTATCTTCGCACGGAGAACCTTCTCTCCGTCTGCATACTTGCCTGCACGCATATTTTCAAAAAGCTCCAGGTTCTCTTCCACACTTCTGTCACGGTACGGGCTGTCCTTTCCCGGCTCTGTCAGAGTTCCTCTGTACTCACGGATCTGATCCGCTGTCAGGTCACAGACATAAGCTTTTCCTTTCTTGATCAGTTTGATTGCATACTCATACATCTGATCAAAATAATCAGATGCAAAGTAAAGGTGATCTCCCCAGTCAGCACCCAGCCATTTGATGTCGGCTTTGATGGATTCTACGAACTCTGTCTTTTCCTTTGTCGGGTTGGTATCGTCAAAACGCATATGGAATGTTCCGTTATATTTCTGTGCAAGTCCGTAGTTTAAAAGGATAGACTTTGCATGTCCGATGTGAAGGTATCCATTCGGTTCCGGTGGAAAACGGGTACATACATGATCGTATACGCCTTCTGCAAGATCTTTTTCAATTTCCTGTTCTATAAAATTCTTTGATACAGCTTCTTCTGCCATTGAAGTTCCTCCTCGCATCTCTCTATTACTTCATAATCTGCCATTATATGGCAGTCTTTTTCTTGTCATGCATCTCAATCATTGTCCTGTGGACAGTTTTGATTCATGTCCTTTAGTTTATCACACTTTCCACACACGGACAAGTGAAAAAAAAGCAGACATTGTACCTTCCAACCGGAAATACAACTCTGCTTCTTAAATATATAAGCTGCCTAGCGGAATCGAACCGCCGACCTCCGCCTTACCAAGGCGACGCTCTACCGACTGAGCCAAGGCAGCCTGCGCATTTTCGCGACTCATTTAATATAGCATATCACTGCTTTGCTTGTCAACAATTTTAAAACTATATTTTTACTTTTTTTCAGACCGGCGCATTTCTTCCAGAAGCTGGCGTGCTTTCGCTTTGATCCGCTGCAGGGCATTGTCGATCGTCTTCGGACTTTTGTCCATAAATTCTGCAATATTCAGATATTCCATTCCCTGCAAATGAAGATACAGCACCTTTCGCTCCAGCTTACTTAATTTTTCTTTCAGTTCCTCTTCAAATGCATTCGTATACTCTTCTCCAAGAATCATCAGCTCCGGATTACTCTCTTTCCCTGCTTCGATCGTATCTACTATGGAAAGCCCGTTCTCCTCCGGATTGTCACTGGCAGATGCGTAAATCGACACATAGGAATTGAGCGGCAGATGTTTTTTCCGCTGTGAAGCCTTAATCGCCGTATACATCTGGCGTGACACACAAAGTCCGGCAAAACTTGAAAAGCTTGCACCTTCTTTCGGATCATAATCCTGCACCGCTTTAAAAAGACCGATCATCCCCTCCTGGATCAGATCGTCATTTTCTCCGCCCCACAGATACATGGCACGCGCTTGTTTGCGTACCATGTCTTTGTATTTTTCCATCAGATAATCCGTGATCTCGGTCTTACCTTCCCGAAGCAGTTCAATCAGCTGCTCATCCGTCATTTTCCCCAGATCCATTTTCATTCTCCGATTTTCCTAACTCATGCGCTGACGCACGATCTCATAGGCAAGGACACCTGCTGCCACAGACGCATTCAGGGAGTCAATATCTCCCTTCATCGGAATGGCTGCAGTCATATCACAGGTCTCTTTTACCAGACGTCCAACACCTTCGCCTTCGTTTCCGATCACCAGACCAATCGGTCCTTTCAGATTCACGCGATACATCACATCCCCATTCATATCTGCACAGACGAACCAGAGTCCCTTTTCTTTCAGTTCTTCCATGGTTTTCACCAGATTGGTAACTTTTGCTACCGGTGTGTAATTCAGCGCACCTGCTGATGTCTTTGCAACGGTTGCAGTAAGACCTGCTGCGCGGTGCTTCGGAATGATCACACCATGCGCACCTGCAAGATTGGCAGTACGGATGATCGCGCCGAGATTATGTGGATCCTCAATATTGTCCAGAAGGATCAGAAAAGGATCTTCCCCTTTCTGTTTTGCAAGCTCCAGCATATCTTCCACCTGCGCATACTCGTAAGCCGCTGCCTGTGCAATGACCCCCTGATGTCTTCCGGTCTCTGAAATCTGGTTCAGACGTTCTTTGGTTACAAAATTCAGGATCGTATCATGCTTTTTTGCTTCTCTTACGATACTTCTGATCGGTCCGTCCTGACATCCGTCAAGAATATATACTTTGTCAATCGGTTTCCCGGAGCGAAATGCTTCCATTACTGCATTTCTTCCCTCGATCTGCTGACTGTTCATCTTTTTTTCTTCCATTCTATTTCTCCTGCTTCTTTTCTTCTTCGCATTCGCTTAAGTGATCCAGACCGATCTTGATCAGATCTGCCATTCTTTTCCATTCTCTTTTCAGGTAAAGCCATCCCATCAACGCTTCAAATCCGGTTGCACGTCGGTAATCGGTCAGTGACTGGTTCTTTGCCGGCGATACTGATTTAGCATTTCGGCCTCTTCTGTAAACAGCATGCTCTTCTTCAGTAAGCAATGGCTGAAGGACACGCATCATCTCTGACTGGGCAGACGCCTGCACCATACTGCTTGTCTCCTGATGTAATTTTTTTACCTGTTTATTTCCTTCGCTGATCACCTTTGTCTTGATGATCAGATCATAAATGCTGTCCCCTATATAAGCCAGGGTAAGAGGTGAATAGCCTTCCGGCTCCACCTCTTTCATCTCAAGCACTTCTTTTATATAGTCAGCAATTTCAAATTCTACGCTTTTTTCCATTGTACTCCTTCTCTGGTATCCTTCAGGATAATTCCCTTTTCCAGAAGCTCGTCACGGATCGCATCGGCTCTTGCAAAATCTTTTGCTTTTCTTGCTGCCTGACGCTCTTCGATCAATTTCTCAATATCTGCATCCAGAAGTTCTTCCTTCTTATCCAGGATCAGTCCCAGAACATCACCGAGTTTTACGATTCTGTCCAGTAATCCCCGGAGATATTCCTTTGAGCTTTCTGCTGTCGCAGTGGTATTTGCATATTTTACAAGTTCAAAGATTGCAGCGATTGCATCGGCTGTGTTGAAGTCATCTTCCATAGCTGCTTCATATTTCGCTTTTAATGCATTTGCCTCTTCTAAGTTCTTCTGATCTTCTACGTTAAGTTCTCCTTCTGGAGCTGCTGCGATCACTTCCCTTAAATGGTCGATTGCTGTGAGGATTCTCTCAAGACCATTCTTAGAAGCTTCTACTAACGTATCGCTGAAATTTAATGGACTTCTATAGTGTGCACTTAACATGAAGAAACGGATAACCTGTAATGGATACTTTTCACTGATTTCTCTTACAGTAAAGAAGTTTCCGGCAGATTTGGACATTTTCTTATTATCAATATTTAAGAATGCATTGTGCATCCAGTATTTTGCAAAGATTTTGTCGTTGCAGCATTCACTCTGTGCGATCTCGTTCTCATGGTGAGGAAAGATCAGGTCTTCTCCGCCTGCATGGATATCAATCTCATCACCAAGGTATTTTTTCGCCATAACAGAACACTCAATATGCCATCCCGGACGTCCGTCACACCATGGTGAAGGCCAGGATGGTTCTCCCTCTTTCTTCGGTTTCCAGAGAACAAAATCCAGTGGATCTTCTTTCTGGTCTTCACCGGACACCTGCAGAGAACGGAAGCCGGACTGCAGATCATCCAGGTTCTTGTGCGAAAGTTTGCCATATTCTTTGAACTTCTTAACTCTGAAATAAACAGTACCGTCTGCTGCCGGATAAGCATATCCCTTATCAACCAGAGTCTGGATCATACTGATCATTCCGTTGATTTCCTGGGTTGCCTGTGGATTGGTTGTGGCAGGTTTTACATTCATGCCATCCATATCTTTCTTACACTCTGCAATATAACGCTCGGAAATTTCCTGTGCGCTTACGCCCTCTTCGATTGCTTTCTTGATGATCTTGTCATCTACGTCTGTAAAATTGGAAACATAGTTTACTTCATATCCTTTGTATTCCATATATCGGCGTACGGTATCGAAGATGATCATCGGACGTGCATTTCCGATATGGATCAGGTTGTATACAGTCGGACCGCAGACATACATACGAACTTTTCCCTCTTCAAGAGGTACGAATTCTTCTTTTCTACGTGTCAGTGTGTTAAAAAGTTTCATGTTTTATTCCTCCAGTTTTCTCTATCATTAACTCTCTTTTCTTTCATTAAGAAGACAGATCGCCTGAGATGCAATTCCTTCTTCTCTTCCCGTAAATCCCAGTTTTTCCTCTGTAGTGGCCTTAATGTTCAGCTGAGACTCATTGATTCCCATTGCTTTTGCCATATTGGCTCTCATCTGTGGAATATGAGGTGCCATCTTTGGTTTCTGTGCAATGATCGTTGCATCTATATTTCCGATCTCATAATGGTGCTCTCTCAAAAGCTTCGTCACATGTTCCAGCAGCAGAATACTGGAAATTCCTTTATATGCAGGGTCTGTATCCGGAAAATGTTTTCCGATATCGCCCAGTGCAGCAGCTCCCAGAAGTGCATCCATAACTGCATGGATCAGTACATCTGCATCTGAATGTCCCAGGAGACCTTTTTCCCAGTCTATCTTCACACCACCCAGAATCAGATCTCTATCTTCGGTCAGTCTGTGTACATCATATCCCATTCCAACACGCATAATCATTCTCCTCTTATATCCAGCATCTTGCTGATTCTCAATAAGCTTAACCGTCTCCTTGTATAAGGAGCAAGTCTGAGGCTTGGCAAAACAGCCGCTTCATCGAGTCCGATATCATAAACGGTTTTCGCGCATCCGGCTTTCTCCAGCAAATGGAACATAGTCTGTTCACTGGGAAGCTCATCAATAATCTCCTCTATCCCGTTCAGGCATTTTTCCAGATGCTGGGGTGAAATAGTTTCTAACAATTCCGGCTCATTTTCTTTTCTTATTTCTTCCAGAAGTCCTTTTTTTCCAAAAGTTTCTTTCAGAAGCTCTTCGTCCTCATTCTCATAGGGTTTTGCGTGACATCTTCCCTGTGTGATGGCTGCAGCGATACGCTTGTATTCTTCCAGTACAAGAAGTGCTGCTACAGAAACCTTCTCTCCGTGGAGTGCATCCAGCGGACCATTGATCACTTCCATATCCCACAGATGTGTGACCTGGTGCTCTGCACAGGACGCAGGCCTTGAATTACCAATCATCTGCATTGCAAGTCCGGAAAGAATCAATGCATACATAAGCTGTTCGCATTCATCTTCCTCTCCCTCTGTAATATCCTGAATCGAAGATTTCACAGTTTTTAACGCTTTCTCTTCCAGCTTTACAGTTTCGCGGCAAAAATACTCTCCGGTGACCAGGTTCGCGATCTTCCAGTCTGCAAGACAGATGTATTTCGCCATCAGGTCTGAAATCCCGGCTGCAGTCAGGCGCTGTGGTGCTTTTGAAAAAATATCTGTATCTGCATATACACAGATCGGAGCTACTGAAGGCACAGTCTTCTTTACTCCATCCAGGGTCATTGCTGCTACTGTTGTTACAAATCCATCTCCACTTGCTGCGGTAGGCACTGAAATGAAAGGTACTTTGTAATTATGTGCAATATAACGGCTGATATCATGGATCGTGCCTGCTCCTACTGCAAGGATCAGGTCAATGTCCTCTTCCATGTTGTTCTCCACAATTTTTATTGCATGCCGGTCTGCCTGAAGTCCCTCTGCATCCAGAACAAGTACCTGACACCTGTCATAGATATCCTCCATAAGTTCTTCTGTTGCTGCATAGGTATTGGTATCGCAGATGACCAGCGGGGATATGTACTCTCTGAGCATTCCCTCTGACATCTCTTCTTCAAGCTTCTCTACAGCTCCGGCTTCTATCAAAATCTCTTTCACTGCAATCTGGTGTTCCCTGCCGCAGCTGCAAGGTCGGGCAAAATCGTCCGCATCAACTCGCATTTAAATTCTTCCTCCTGACTTTCCTGAATCAAGCGGATAAAATCATCCGTTTGACTATCTGCTCATAGTTGAATAGTTGTTTCACAGCCTGATTCGGTTAAACTTTTTCTATAGGCATAGTTCGTTGGTATTATACATGATTTTCCTATAAAAATCAATCATTCCGCGCAGGTCTGGCGGCTACAGGTTCAAATAATTATATACAATCTTTGAAATATTCTGTATGTTCGTCACCGCCGTACTCTCCGGGCAGTTTTCAGACATCACACATAGGATATAAGTTGTCTTTTCGCCATAGACAATTGCGATATCGTGCTGATCCTGGTCTGTCTCGCCGGTCTTGTTGGCAGATTTTATTCCATCCGGAAGTCCCTGGGGGATTTTCCAGGTGTTTTCCTGATTTGACAGAAGATTTAACATTTCTTCTGACCCCTCTTTGCTGACACATTCCCCCTTGTAGATTTTTTCAAGCAGAGTGCCGCAATCTTTTACAGAAGTCATGTTTCTGCCACCCAGACTCTCCTGTGCGGATGCTGCAGGATGGAGGGTGTGCTGCACACTTGTCTCTGTATAGCCCTCTTTTTCCAGATATTTGTTAATATCCTCCGCACCTTTTTTGAAATCAAGGGAATCTGTCTGAAGCTTCACCAGTTCATTGCAGGATTCATTGTCACTGACTGTGATCATATTCCACAGCAGGTCATTTAATTTTACATCTACAGTTTTTGTATCTGCAGTATTTAATTTCTTTGCCTCATCTGCCTTTACCTGCTCCATGTCCTCATATGTCTTTGCCATTACAAAGGCTTTGATCAAACTTGCAGAATAAAGGGAAGTATCATTGATCAGGATTTCCTTTTCTTCATTAAGGTCTTTCACATAAACACTCCAGGTTCCCTGATATCCGGACAGCATCTTCTCAAGCTGAGGCTTCAGATTATCCATCCCAAGATCATCCATATTCACGATCTTTCCCGTATCATCCACAATAAAACCATCATCCGTCACTGTGCTTTTCTGAAGCAGGGCGCCATTTGTACCGCCAAAATAATAGCTTCCGTCAAAATTCATTTCATAACAGTCCATCTCAAGTGAATGGATACCTGGCTCGGTTACCAGTCTGCCATTTTCATCAAAATAATAATATCCATTCAGAGTAATCCCGTCTATTGCCAGATTGTCAATATACCTTACCTGCGGTGCTGCTGACAGACGCCCCAGATTGTTCACAAAGTAATATCCGTCAAATTTCTCTGCCTCCTGGGCATTCTGTGTATCAGCTTCCTCATCTGTCTTATCCCCAAACACTGCAACACCTTTCAGATGCTCCATATGAGGACTGCAGGCTTTGAATTTCCCATCTGTAACATGGTAATAATATCCGTCAAATACAGTTCCGTCTATCTCATAATCCTGAAAATAATGGATCTCCGCCTGGGTACTTCCGGCGCCATTCACATCCAGACAGTAAAATCCGTCACTCTTCATCATATATTTCCCGCTTCCGTCTCCCATGGGCTGAATCTGTGCCTGCCCGGTGACAGATGCAAGACTCTGCTGTGCAGCCATAACAGGAACCGGCAAAACCAGTGCCATGGAAATGGCTCCGGCCAGACTTCCGGCTATGATATAACTTTTAATATGATATTTCGCTGTTTGTCTATTTTTTCTCATGCAAAACTCCTTTTACGGTTTCTTTTCACATCCCATTCACAGTAAGCAAAGTATATATTGTTTTATTCAGGATAGCAAGATTTTTATCTTTTTTCCAGCAAAGACCAGAATCTCAGTATCAGTGTTCAGTTCTTTTCTCTTATCCTGTTCCAGAAGCTTCCCAGCTGTTCTTCCACAGTATTTAAAGTACAGTTTCCCCTGTCAGACCACTCAGCAGGAAACAGATTCCTGTAATCTTTCCCTGCAAATCTCTCGTCCAGCAGAAGTATGATCCCTGTGTCCTCCTGGGTTCTGATCACACGCCCGGCTGACTGCAGCACCTTATTCATCCCCGGATATCTGTATGCATAATCAAATCCATTCACACCCTTTTTATCATAATACTGCCTGAGGATCTCCCTTTCTGTTCCAATCTGAGGAAGACCAGTCCCTATGATGATTGCTCCGATCAGCTTCTCTCCCATCAGATCAATCCCCTCTGAAAAAATCCCGCCCATTACGCAAAATCCTACCAGCGTTCCCTCTGATGCAGAAAATTCCTCCAGAAATTCCTCTTTCTCCCTCTCATTCATTCCCGATGTCTGCGAAATACAGCGAACCCATTCCGCTGAAAACTCATTCTCATACACCTCCAGAACATCCTCCATAAATTTATAAGAAGGAAAGAATACCATATAATTTCCTTTTCTTGTCCATACAGTTCTGGCAATGTAAGATGCGATCCTGTGATATTCCTCATATCCTCTTCTGGTATACCTGCTGCTCACATCCCGTCCTGTGAGAATGCACCTGTTCTCCTGCCTGAAAGGAGAAGTCACATAAATCCCATAGTCATCCTTTCTGGTGCTTAAAAGTGCACGGTAATAATCCATGGGAAGCAGAGTCGCAGAAAAGAACACCGCACTTTTTCCCTTTTCCAGACATCTATGAATATTTGCTGCAGGATTTACACAGAAAAGCCGCAAAATCACCTTTCCCCCTTCTCCCATTTCTGTATAAACCACATAATTTTCATCCAGAAGTTCATCAATGTTCAGGAAATCTCTCACACAGAAGTAAAATTCCAGCAGCTGCTCCGGAAGTTCCTTTCCATGAAGTTCCTCCAGGAGCTTATCCATCTCCCCCATCACCTGAAGCATTCCCAGAGAAACTGCTCCGGGATTTGGCAGGATTTCGTACTCTGTACACTCCTTTTCCAGAGTTCGAAGCTGTCTGTTCACTTTTTCCAGTGCTCGCACCAGACCTTTGCTGTAATCCCCGGCCAGTCTCTTCGCCTCCAGTACATCCGCTCTATCCACATGGGCACTGTACATTTCCCTTCCCCTGTCCACCAGATTGTGAGCTTCATCGATCAGAAAAATGTATTCTCCGGAAGTACCCTCCCCGAAAAATCTTTTCAGATAAACATTGGGATCAAATACATAATTATAATCACAGATCACAGCGTCCACCCAGACTGCCAGATCCAGGCACATTTCAAAGGGACACACCTGCCATTTCTTCGCATATTCCAGCAGAGTATCCCTGTCATAGCTGTCCTGCGTGGTCCACAGTTCAAAAACAGCATCATTCACTCTGTCCAGATGTCCTCTCGCCCACAGACAGTTCTCAGGATTGCATTCTGTTTTATCGCAGAAGCACAGCTTTTCCTTCGCGGTAATGGTTATCACTTTAAATTTCAGTCCATGCTCCTTTAATATAGAGAAAGCTTCTTCAGCCACAGTCCTGGTAATGGTCTTTGCTGTAAGATAGAAAATATTTTCCCCCAGTCCTGCACCAACTGCTCTCACTGCCGGAAAGATCGTGGACATAGTTTTTCCTACTCCTGTAGGTGCCTGGACAAAAATCTGTCTTTCTGTGGATATAGTGTGATATACACCGGATACGATTTTTCGCTGTCCCTCACGATATTCAAAAGGGAACTCCAGATCACTCATGGACGCATTCCGTTCTTTTTTCCATGCAAACTGGTATGCGATCCATTTATGATACCTGTCCAAAAGATTCTGGTACCACAGTCCGAGTTCTTCCAGCGTATATTCTTCTCTGAAAAACTTAAGCTCCTCTGTGTCCAGATTCCCATATGTCATCTGCACTCCGATCTTCTCCGGTTTTTGCTCCTGTGCGTAGATCCAGGCATAACACATTGCCTGTGCGCGGTGGACAGGTACCGGTACCTCCATTGCCTGAAGATTTCCATAGGTGCCTTTGATCTCATCAATCCAGAACTCCCCGTCCTCAGTAAAAATTCCATCTGCGCGGCCTTCTACCTGGATGATTACATCTTCATATTCACTTTCTCTTTTCAGGGAAACTTCTGCCTGATAATTGCCCTTCATACTTCGCTGGATCTTCCGGTGAAGTCTTCCCCCTTTTAGCATGGCTTCTTTATCTCCGGATGATCCACGGCTGTTATCCAGATCTCCGCTTCTCAGTATAAATTCCACCAGGTTTCTGACAGAAATCCGCACTTTTGGTTTTTCCATAATTTACTCCTGCAGCTGTCAGAGTTCTTCACCCTGCAGCTGTCCTTTTCTGCAATGCTGTATTTCAAGATTATACCACAAAAACACATACAAAAATCTCTCTGCAATCAAAAAAGACGCATGTTCTGCTT
>ERZ857955.2912-NODE-2912-length-10394-cov-3.591740_pt1 | contig 10394 bp, 2 predicted proteins | sample MGYA00519956_ERZ857955 | MGnify/ENA primary metagenome ERZ857955 (study PRJEB31778, sample SAMEA3449378) | human gut metagenome | biome: human gut; feature: human-associated habitat; material: faeces | place: United Kingdom | collected 2010/2012 ...
CGGCGGAGATGACGATCTGGGTGTTGGGCTTGGCGCTCTCCAGGGTCTCGGAGAGCGCCTCGCTGTCCACCGTGACGGTGGCCTTGCCGTCCTCGATCACGGTGGAGGATTCGGTCTCGGCCTCCTCCACCTGGGAGGAGCCGCTGCCGCTGCCGCCGCCGCCGACCTCTTCACCCGCCTCGTTGGTGATGGTGAAGGTCTCCGTGTCCGCGTTCCAGGCGGCCTTGAACTTCTGGCCGTTCACCGTGAGGTACAGGGTATCCTCTGCGGGGACATAGAGATAGAGACAGGGGTCGTCCATCTCCACCCAGTTGCTGATGGTATAGGAGACGTTGGCCTGGCCGCTCTTACTGGTGTCCTCGTTGATGTAGCCGTACTGGTGCAGGCCGCCGGAGTAAATCTGTTCTCCCGCGCCATTCTCTGTGGCCGAGGCGTATACGTCGAAGGAGCTGCCGGACAGGCTGCTGGTGTCAAAGATCAGTAGCCGGGCGGGCGCACCATCTGCGGTCACGCTGGCGGTGATACCCTTATTGCCGTTGACGCCGGGGGCGGACACGCCCCAGTAGCCGGTAGCGTTCTCGTCGATGTAGGCACGGACGGAGCTGTTGGAGACGTCCAGAGAGCCGCCGTCGGAATCGTTGCCGCTGGCGAAGCCGCCGCCGCCGATGGCTGCGCCGGAGAAATCCAGATTGATGTTGACCATACTGTCGGACACGCTGACGCTGCCGCCCGGCGCGGCCTCCGACCCGGCGCTGCCGCCGATGGCCGCGCCGCGGGAATTTGCGATGATGTTCAGGGTGCTTCCCTCGATGGAGATGCCGCCGGGAATGCCGCTTCTGCCCACGCCTGCGCCCGGTCCGATGGCCGCGCCCTGCTTGCTGTTCTTGATGAACAGCTCGGCGTCCTCAATGCTGATGCTGCCGTTTACCTCGGGCGTCAGGGGCGCACCGTTGCCGCCGTTGCCGCCGATGCAGGCCCCCTGCTCGTGCTTATACAGGTAGGCGGCGCCGCCGGAGATGGTGAGGCTGGTGTCCCCGTCCACATGGATCATGGCGTAGCCGGAGGCGTTGGAGTCCTGATCCAGGATGCAGGTGCCGGCAAAGGTCAGCGTGTTCCCCGTGCCGTGGAAATCGATCATGTTGGCCTCGCCCTTGCTGTTGCTGATGTAGACGTCCTGGAGGGTCAGGCTGGAGATCTGGCCGGTGCAGTCGATGTACAGGTCCTCATACCGGCTGTCCAGCCCGACGCCGCCGCCCACCAGCACCACCTCTCCGGCAGTCTGGACGGTGATGGTGCCGGTAGCCCCCTCGCCGATGAGGTAGGTGCCGCCCTTGGTGATGGTGTGGGTCATACCGGCGTTGCCGCTGCCGTAGACAGTGCCGTCCTCCTCGCCGGGCCTGATCGCCTGGACGCTCAATGTCACATCCACGGTGGCCGGGCCGGTTACCTGATACTCCCGGGTGACGCTGTTGTAGCCCGGGGCGGAGGCGCTGTAGCTGTAGACCGAGCCAATGAGCAGGGTGTAGGTATAGGCGCTGCCGCTCTGGCTGTCCGGCTGGACGGCCGTACCGTTCTGAGCCAGGGCAAAGCTGGCGGCAGCCGGAGTGACGTTGAAGGTCACCTGCACCGCCTGGCGCAGGGTAACCGCTACCTCCACATCCTGTACGGACAGGGTGACCGTGCCCTCCTGGGTCTGGTACCCGCCGGCGGAGACGGTGTAGAAGTAGGAGCCCGCCTCCAGCGTGTAGACGCCGGGCTCCGCCGTCTCAATCAGCTCCGTCCGGGCGCTGTCGCGGTAGAGCCGGACCTGCGCGGTTTCAGGGGCGGCGGTGAAGGTCAGGGTGTAGGTCCCGGTCAGCGCCGGCTCATTGGCCAGCCTGGGCAGGCCGGTGGCCTCGTCCAGCAGGTAGGCGCCGCCGCTCTCCGCCACAAAGTCCGCCGCCCGGGCGGCGATCTCCGTGGAGCCGTAACAGTTGACGGTCCGGAGGCTGCCATCCGTATAAGCCCTGAAGAACTGGCTGGTGTCGGGCATCAGCCCGCCCAGGAGCAGATGGCCGCTCTCATATTCGTCCGGGTGGTCGAAGACGGCCGCGCCGCTGCTGAAGCAGTTGGTCATGGTCACAGCATGCCTGTTATAGTAGTTGTTCCCCAACAGCTCGCCCACGCCCACGCGGTCGCTTCCGCCGCCGTTGCGCGCGCCCTCGGCGGTCTGGCGCACCGTGCCGGTGCTGTAGCTGTTGGACAGCTCCAGCCGGCCGTTGGTATTGCCCACCAGGCCGCCGCCGGCTGCAAAGTGCCCGGTGACGGCCCCCCGGTTGAAGGAGCCTGTGATGGACGCGCCGGAGCTGGAGGTGTCGCCCGCCAGGCCGCCGGTGGAGACGTTACCGATATAGTGATAGGTGCCGCTCGCGCCGCCCACGCTGCTCGCCCACGTCGCCAGCGGGCCGGTGACGCTGACCGCGCCGTAGTTTCCGCTGTCCGCGATGGTCCCGTCCAGAGAGCCTGTCAGGCCGCCCGAGGAATGGATGGTATTGTATACGGCGACTGTTCCTTCGCTGGGCGGCTTCAGGTTGCCCTCGCCGGTGACGCTCCCCCGGTTGTAGCAGCCGGACATCTCGCCGCTCAGATAGCCTGCGACGCCGCCCAGATAGCTGGCGCCGCCCGTTACGGAGACGTCCACCATGCTGGTGCAGCCGGAGATAGCGCCGTGGAGAGAGCCCACAATGCCGCCCACATAGCCGTTGTCCGTGCCGGCAAGACGGATGGTCCCCTCCACGTTCAGGTTGCGGATGGTCCCATTGACCGCGCCGAACAGCCCGGCGGACGGCATCCCGGCCTCCGACGAGGTGAGCTGGGAGGTGTCGATGGACAGGCCGGAGACGGTGTGGCCGCCGCCCTCGAAGGTACCGCGGAATACGCCGGTGGACGAAGAGCCGGAGCTGCCGTTCCCGATGGGGGTCCACGCCCCGGTGAGGGCCACGTCGTTTTTCAGGGTGACGGTCTCGCCCTCATAGGTGTAGATCCCGTTGTTGACCCCGGCGGCCAGCATCCGGAGATCCTCCTCCGTGGCAATCTCCGTGACCTTCCGGATGTCGCCGGTGTTCAGGTACACCGCCGTGACCGTGACGTCGGCCTGAGGCATGTAGAAGGACCGGCTCTGGGTGATGTCCACCGTCACGTCGGGATGAAAGGAATAGGTCAGGCTGGAGAGGATGGAGCCCTCCGGCGGCGTGACGGCCACCTCGACGGCGGCCCCCCACACCGCCTGGCCGGCCTCCCGGCCGTCCACGGTGAAGGACAGTCCGTCTCCCACGCCGGTAATGGCGTACAGCCTGGAGAACTCCGCCGTGACGGTCACGTCGGCGGCGGGCATTGCAAAGGATTTTGCCTCCAGGATGTCCACCGCCTCGCCCCCCGCCTGCTGCCAGGTCAGGGCGGTGAGGGCGTAGCCCGCCTCGGGCTGGGCGGTCACGGTTACGGTATCCCCCACGTTGGCCGTGCCGGCGGTATTGCCGCCCACGCTCAGGGTCACGCTGCCGTTTTCCGTCTCAGCCGCGGTCAGCCGGTACGCCGACTGCGTCAGGGAGAAGGCCGGGGTGGGCTCGCCGTTTTGGGCGGTCACCGTATAGGCGCCGTCCCCATTGTCCGTCAGGCCAGCCAGGCCGGTGACGGCATAGCCGGGGGGAGGCGTGATGGTAAGCACGTCGCCCCCCCGGACAATGCTTCCGCTCGTCAGGGTCTCGCCTCCCCGGCTAACGGAGAGCGTGCCGCTAGCCGGGTTGAGAAAATTTAGGGTGTATGCGAAGGTGGCAAAGACGCTGGACTGCGCATCAGAGATCGTCATTGCCTGGGTGTTGTCCGCAATGTCCCGCGCCACACCGTCCACGACCACCGTATCGATCACATAGGTGATCCCCTCCGCCGTGTAGGGGGTGATGGTGAAGCCGGTGCTCTCGTCATAAGTCATATTGCCGCCGTAGCCCCAGGCGTAGTGGATACCGCCTGTTGTGGCGCCGTTGCCGGCTGCCGGGCCGGTGGGGTCTGAGGCACCGCCCAAAGTAATTGTAAAATTGGTGTATGTTGTTGCGTCGGCATCTACTCGGAGGGTCTGCGTCTCGCCTGCACTGACGACAAATGGGGCTGAACCATCATACCCGACAGTGACGCTGTCCTCTGAGGGCGCAATTATAGCGCTGGCGGTCGTTGCAAATTTCAAACCTGCCAGCTTAATATCTCCTCGGGGTGAAAAAATGACGCAGCCATCGCTGGCTATATTAATACTGCCTGTCTTGTGCCCTTGAAAGCTTGCGCTGTAAATCGTCACCTTTTCAGCGCTCCTTTTCGTTATAGCTAACCCATAGGCCGCTGTATTTTCGCTTTCAAAGGATACATTGTCCACATATAAAGTACCGCCGTTTGCATTCAATGGGCCTGTACCTGTATTCTTCACAGTCAGATCTTTAAGAGTTAGTGTACCAGCCGTAAGCTGGAATGTACTCATCAGGGAAAGCGTATGATTGTTCCCTACGATAGTAACTTGTTTGCTCTCATCTCCGTATGTGTAAGCCGTAGATGGCGTTGATACATCAGCCGTCAATTTGATGGTGATTGGAGCTGTTGCGCTGCTAATTGCCGATACCACTTCGTCCCATGAAGACGCCTCTGTCACTGAATTGTCATTGGCCAGGGCGGCCGGTAGCAGAGAGAGGCACAAAATTACCGCAGTGATCCAGGCAAGCACACGGCGTGACACGAAATGCTTTTTCATTGTAGTTCAATCTCCCGGGGGACAGGGCTACCGGCCCTGTCCCCCGGGAAGCTCCTATCCTTTAATATTCAATTACAATCTGGTTGTTACCGTTTACAGTTACGCCGTTTCCGCCGCCATTGAGTTCAATTTTTTCAGCGTCGGCACTTGTCACCGCATAATCGTCGGTACCTGCTGCAATTACCGTGTCAATGTCCGTATCCACACTCTCTACAGCCAGCTCACAGGGGATCGCCGCGGCGGCGGTGATATATTTTCCGCTGGCCAGATAGACGGCACCGGTGATGCTGGTGCCGCCGAAGTCCTCCAGGGTAAAGCTCCCGCTGTTCACCCTGACGCTGTACGCATTGGCGGCGATTCTGGCCTTGTTGACCACCAGGGCGCCGCCGCTGACTTCCACGGCGGTGGCGCAGTCGGTCAGGGTAATGTTGCCCCGCAGGCGCAGGGTGCCGCCATTCACCTGGAAGATGACGCCCTCCTTGCCCACAATGGTCATGCTGGTGAGGGTCACGATGCCGTCCGCGTCCACAACGAACATGGGCCCGGCGAACGATTGACCCCGGGAGACGGTCACCGCGTCGTTGCGGGTCATGGCCCTGTCAATGGTGACGGTACCCAGCACGGACACCTCGCCGCCGGGCAGCACCGCGTCCAGCGCCCGCTCAAAGTCGGAGAAGGTACCGCCGCCGCCCAGGGTGACGTTCTGCACCCGGGAGACGGTGATGTCGATTTCAAAGCGGTAGTCCACTCCGCTGTATGTGCCGTACACTGTCTCCACCGTGTCGGTCCCGGTCAGGGGACCGTCCAGGCTGAGGCTGTAGTCGGTGATCTCCACATCGCCCTGGTCCGTGTGGGCCACAATGCGCATCCCAGTGGTGTCGAAGGTCTCGCCGGCGGTGTAATCCGTCTTGGCGGGCTTGGACTCCATGACGATCTCAATGCCAATGATGTGCACCACAATGGGGATCTCCAGGGAGAAGGAGCTGCCCTCAAAGGTGCCGGAGACGATCACCCGGCTGTCCTCCAGGGCCAGCGGGGTGCTGGTGGAGGGATCGAAGGTACACGTCTCCACGGGGACCTGGGCGGTGGTGCCGTCGGGACGGGTGGCGGTGATCTCCAGCCCGGTGGGGTCGAAGCACTCGCCCACGGTGTAAACGGTCTTCTCAGGCATCTGGGTGATGGAGAAGCTGAGAGACTTGGCCGGGTTGGGGTCGTTCACCGTGGCGGTGTTGGTCAGCACGGGATAGCTGCCGCTCGTCTGGGTCCAGCGGCCGGCGGCCCCGGCGGACAGCTCGCTCACAAAGCCGCTGGCTTTCATCTCGTCCTCATCCTTGAGGATGGCGTCGTCATAGCCCTCGGGCCCCTCGAGGCCGACCAGCCCGTAGCAGTTGTAGTTGGTCCCCTCGGTGTTGCCCGAGATGTTGTCCAGGTACTGGTAGCCGCTGATTTCGCCGGTGTTGTAGCAGTTGACGCAGTCGGACAGGCCGTTGAGGAAGCCGCAGATGCCGCCCGCCCAGCTGCCGTCGGAGGCGGAGATGTCGCCCCGGTTGTAGCAGTTCCAGATGTGGCCGGTCAGGCTGGTGTCCTTGTCGCCGTTGTGGCCGGCAATGCCGCCCACGCCGCCCTTTCTGTTATAGGTGCCCGTGACCTGGACGCTGTTGGAGCAGGAGTTGACGGTGCCGAAGTTGGCCCCCACAATGCCGCCCACCTTGCTGTAGCCGGTGACGGCTCCGGTGTTGGCGCTGTTGAGGATGTAGCCGTCGTTCTGGCCGCAGACGCCGCCCACGTTGTAGTGGCCGGATGCGTCCAGGGTGACCGCGCTCTCCACGCCGTCGATAACGCCGGTGTTCTTGTTGTAGCCCACCACGGCGGAGAAGTAGTCCAGGTTGCTGCCGGTGATGGTCAGGCTGCCGTCCACCTTCAGATCCTTCACCGTGCCCATGTTGGTGCCGATGATAGAGAAGTTGGGGACGCCCGCCGCCGTGCCGGTCCAGGTGATGGCGTAGCCCTCATCCTTGTTGCCGTCGAAGGTGCCGGAGAAGGCCTCTACCGGCGTCCAGTCGGAGGCGTTGATAGTGATGTCGGCTTTCAGGATATAGTCGCCGTCAGTCATGGCCGCCAGATCCTGTACCGTTGTAATTTCCGTGGCGCCGCTGGCGAAGGCCGTGGTGACCATCAGGCCGCACAGCATGGCGAAGACCATAATCAGGGATAGGGCTTTTCTCATGTTTTTCATTTTTTAGCTCCTTTCAGATGTCTTTTGTTTGAATAGGAACAAAGGGCTGCATATCTTGCAAGTCTCACCTCCCGGGATTTGCTCCGACCATCGAACTCCGTTCAAATACGTTAGGCCGGCCCGTTTCCGGGCTCCGGCCCCGTGGACGGCGCTGCGCCGCCCAGGCCCGCCGCCCGTGGCAAAGCGCTTTAGGGCGGGGGGCTCCGGAGCAAACAGATATCAAAAGGGATCTATGTCAACCCCGCTCCCGCCGGCAGCGGGAGGGAGGGGCGACCGGAATCAGGATGCGGGAATGCGGGACAGGCTCTCCCTCTGCCGCATTCCCTGTTCACTTGTCAAGCTGCATTGGGACCCCGGGGCATGTCCCCCACGGGCGCGTTTCCGTCTGCGCCGCGTCCATGCCCCAGCCCCCCGCTCCGGGGGGCCGGGGCACAGGCGCGGGGCCTGTGCCGCCGGGCGGAGGGCCGCCCGGCATGGGTGATAGAGATAGAGGAGAAGGAGATATGCGTGCCGCCCTCCGGCGGCCCCCCGGGCCGCCTGGGCCGGTTGGGGGATCCAGGTTCCAGATATCATGGAAAAAGAAAGAAGAAAGAAAAAGAAGAAAACCCAGGCGGCCCGGGGGGCCGCCGGAGGGGGTGCGCATCCCTCGCCCTATCCGGCCATATTCAGGAGAATCTGGGCCACCTGGGCCCGGGTGGCGGTACCCTGGGGCTCCAGCGCCCCGGCTCCGGTGCCGTTGATGAGCCCCTCGCCCACCGCCCAGGCCATGGCCTCCTCCGCCCAGGCGGAGACCGCCGCCCTGTCGGGGAAGGCGGAGAGATCGCCCTGGGCGGCGGCGTCCCCGGAGAGGGAGGCATAGCGCATGAGCATGGCGGCAATCTGCTCCCGGGTGATGGCGCCGCCCGGCTCGAAGGTATCGCTGGACGTGCCGGTAACCACCCCCTGCTCATAGGCCCAGACCACGGCGGGGTCGGTGGTATCCACAAAGGGCCCCTTCCCGCTCACCGCCGGGGAGCCGGACAGCCGGTAGAGGGCCTGGGCCAGCATGAGCCGGGTCATGGGCGCGTCGGGGGAGAAGGTGTCCGCCCCGGTGAGGTCGAAGAGCCCGGCCTCCATGACGTAGGCCACGGCGGGGGCGTACCAGGCGTCCGCCGCCACGTCGGACCAGCCGGAGGACTGGGCCGGAGGTTCCTGGGCCGCCTCCGCCTGCCACTTCAGAATGGGATACCCGCCGTTGATCCCCGCCGTGTCGGCGGTGAAGGCGTCCCCCAGTCTGGCGGGGAAGCCCTCCGCCTTCATCCCGGCGGCGGTCAGCTCGGTCACCGTGCCGTCGTTGGCGCCGTAATATCCGCCCCCGGCCGCCGAGCCGGACAGCCAGTAGCAGTTGTCCACATCGGTCCCGCCGCCGTTGTTGGTGCCGATTCCCATGGCGTAGCTGTCACGGGCGGCGGTGACGGTCCCGACGCTGTAGCAGTTCTCAATGACGACCTCGTTGCTCCCCGAGATGCCGCCCGTGGGGCAGGTATAGGTGCTGGAGACGGCGCCCGCGTTATAGCAATTCCGGATGACACCGCTGTTCCAGCCCGCCCCGGCGATGCCGCCGCAGCCCTTGGCGTCTGTGTTGTTTACCGAGGCGAAGTTGGCGCAGTTTTCAATGGTCACGCCGTTCACGCTCTTGCCGATCTTGCCCACGATGCCGCCCACGCTCCGGTTGCCCCGGATGTAGCCGGTCACCGCCAGGTTATACACCCCGGCGGTCTCGGGGCGGAGAGAGACGTCGTCGTTGTCGTGGACCCCCAGCCGGCCGATGAGGCCCACCGACTGCCCGTCCCCGTAGTTGCCGGTGGAGCAGTGGCGCTCACAGAAGATGTTGTACACGGTATGCCCCTGGCCGTCCAGCGTCCCGCAGAAGGACGAGCTGAGCTTGGTGGAGGCGTTGTTCTTCTCCATCAGGTACTGCCCCCCGATGGGCATATAGTTGGGGCCCGACCACAGCCCCGTGGCCGCATCCTGCCGCCCGCCCATATCCAGATCGGCGGTGAGATAGACGGTCTTCCCGTTGAAGTCGTCCCCACCGTAGTGGTAGGTCCCGGTGGACAGGTTGTTCCCACCCGCGCCGGTGTCTATGCCGCTCCCCGCGGTGTGGTCCTGGATGCAGGACGCGTCGCCGGTGACGCGGGTGATCTCCGTATTATAGATGCCGTTGACAATGGCGGCCAGCCCCATAAGCTGCTCCGGCGTGGAGAGGTAGAACTCCGTGTCGCTCTCGTTATACCAGCTCACGTCGATGGTGGTCCCGTCCCAGGCGGTGGAGGCCGCACAGGCGGGGGCGCAGGGGAGCAGCGCCGCGGCCAGGGCGGCGCACACCAGCAGGGAAAAGGTTCGTTTGAAGCGCATAGTCGGTTCCTCCTGTGTTCTGTGTTTTTTGCGGCCGGCCCCCGGCCGCTTTCCGTCCGGAAAGCGCACAAAGGGGCGCCCCTTTGTGCGGAGAGGAGTCAGTGCGGGGAAAAGGGGAGTTTTGCCTGTTTATGTTGCAATTGCAACACAAAACCGCTGGATACCGGTTGCATTGGCAACACGGATGTCCAGCGGTTCCACTCATCATACGGATTTGTCGTTTTCGGGGTGGGCGGCAGCGGGACGGGCCGCCGGTGCTCTCTTTGCCTCATACGTGTTCACACCCTCTCTTCTGCAAATAAAAAATGCCGCATCCTTACAAAGCCGAAAGGATACGACAATACGAAGACCATATCAACCGCTCCTTTCCAACAGGAGGCACCGCCGTTTCCGGCAATACCCTGGGGCCCTGCGTCCCCGCAGAGCCGCGGTCTGTGCGCCATAGACGATCCCGTAGGCGGCACAAACTCGGAACAATTTTTAATTGTAACAAGCAGCTTCAATTTAAGCATTTCTGATACGACAAGTTTAGCGGATTTCCAGACGCTTGTCAAGCAAAAAAATGCCTTTCTGACAAAAATTGTGAAAAAGGCGAAACGCCGGCGGGGGCGGTTCCGCCCCGCGCCGGCGCTCATCGCTGCTCCAGCAGGCCGTATTTCACCTTGACCCGGTCCAGCTTCTCCAGCATGGGCTCGGCGCCGAACCAGAGGAAGAAGAAGGTGGCGCCGGCGTGGATGAGATCCATGGGAAAACCGGAGAGGCAGTAGGCCAGAAGAATGCTCCAGTTGAGGCCGCCGGCCCACAGAAGGGCGGAGACCGTATTCATGATGCCGCCGTAAAGGATCAGGGCGCAGAGCGCCGGCGAGAGCGTAAGGGCATTGACGGCCGAGATACCGACGGCCACGGCCATCGTGATACCGAACTGGGTGTAGAAGATACCCGACGTTCCGCCCATCATGGCTACGGGAATGAACACGGCCATGAAGACCAGCG
>ERZ857955.2922-NODE-2922-length-10371-cov-4.634645_pt1 | contig 10371 bp, 10 predicted proteins | sample MGYA00519956_ERZ857955 | MGnify/ENA primary metagenome ERZ857955 (study PRJEB31778, sample SAMEA3449378) | human gut metagenome | biome: human gut; feature: human-associated habitat; material: faeces | place: United Kingdom | collected 2010/2012 ...
GCAACTACCTGCGCCAGAAATACGGATTCGACTACGTATATGCCAACGAGCTGGAAATCGAGGAGGGCAAACTCACGGGCCGCTACGTGGGCGAGGTGGTGGACGGCCGCCGCAAAGCCGAGCTGCTGCGCCTGCTCTGCCAGTTCGAGGAGATCAACATCGCCCAGTCGGTAGCCGTCGGCGACGGCGCCAACGACCTGCCGATGCTCAATCTCGCCGGTCTGGGCATCGCTTTCCACGCCAAACCCAAAGTGAAGGCCACCGCCCGGCAGTCGATCTCGACCATCGGACTGGACGGCATCCTCTACTTCCTCGGCCTGAAGGATTCACGCATCGAATAACGGAGCTTATGCGACGCCTGCCGCTGTTATGCGCCTTTCTGCTGCTGACCGGGTGTTACGACTCCCGGTTCGGGGAACGGAGCGGCGGCGAGGAGCCGGAACCGGCGACGGCGACCATCGCCCAATTGCGCCAACTGTACGCCGGGACGACGTTCGTGATTGCGACCGACGTGGTGGTGTCGGGCCGGGTGAACACCAGCGATGCGGAGGAAAACTTCTACCGCACGTTCTGCGTCGAGGAAGATGGAGCGGGACTTGAGGTAATGGCGGGTATCGACCATCTGCACAACGACTTTCCGCCGGGAAGCCGCGTCACGCTGCGGCTGAAGGGGCTGGCGCTGGGCGAAAGCCGCGGCATATTGCAGGTCGGGCGGAAACCCGCAGCGGGAAGCGGCTTCGCAACGGATTACCTCGGCTCGAAAGCCGCGCTGGACGCCGCCGCAAGTCGCACCGGCGAGGCCCCGCAGCCAGTCGCGCCCGCCCTGCTGACGATTGCGGAACTCACGCCGAAGCGGTGCGGGACGCTGGTGCGGATCGACGGCCTGAGTTACACGCCCGAAGACCTTACGCCCGGCACGTGGGCGGGGTACAAACGCTTCACCGACGCCGGAGGAGCCGAAATATACACCTATGTCCGCAATTACGCCGGGTTCGCCGGCGAAGAGGTCCCCGCCGGAAAGAGCTGTTCGCTCACGGGCATTCTGCAATACGACGACGCCGGCAAAGGCCGTTACCTGCTCAAAATCCGCGATGAAAACGACTGCATGTATTAAACTGCTGGCACTCCTGCTGCTGACGGCCTGCGACCGGACGTCGAAACTCTCGTTCGAGGGCGGCGCTCCCGGCGGCGTGCACACCATTGCGGACCTCAAGGCGCGCTGCACCGCAAACAGCGTCGCCGTAACGGAGGACATCACGCTCGAAGGCGTCGTCACGGGCAACGATTTCTACGGCGAATTTTACAAGACGCTCGTCGTCGAGGATGCCAGCGGCGGGATTTCGCTCCTGATCGACGGCACCCGACTCGCTTTCGACTACCCGGTCGGAGCGGCCGTCACCATCTTCTGCAACGGGCTTACGCTGGGCGATTACGGCGGCAAGATTCAGCTCGGAGTCGCGCCCGACGGCGATTACGGCGTAGGGCGGATTCCGCGTGAAGAGCTAGAACGCTATCTGCGCCGCAATCCGGACAAGGACCGCCGGCCGCGGCCGGCCGTATGTACGTTCGACGCCATCGGCCCTCGGCAGACAGACACCTACGTATGTTTCGAAGGAGTACGGTTCACCGAAGCGGGGCCGTGGTGCGACACCGATCCGGAGACCTCGGAACCGCAGACCTCCGAACGGACGCTGACCGACGCCCAAGGCCGGACATTCCGGGTCCGGACGCTGGGGACATGCGCATACGCAACGGAACCCGTACCGCAGGGCACGGGTTCCGTATATGGAATTATCGACTATTTCAACGGGAAATACACGCTCCGCGTCTCGGAGCGGCGCGTCGAATTCGCTAACGCTGGAGCGCCTCCCAGAGCATATCCTTCAGCTGCCGGATATTCAGCCCCGACACCGAGGAGATGAACACCGCCGGAACGCCCTCGGGCAGGTGCGCGCGCATCTCGCGGATCAGCCCCTCGTCCAGCATGTCGCACTTGGTGACGGCCAGCAGACGCTCCTTGTCGAGCAGTTCGGGATTGTACTGCGTCAGTTCGCCCAGCAGGACTTCGTAATCGCGCCGGACGTCGTCGCTGTCGGCGGGAATCATGAACAGCAGCACCGAATTGCGCTCGATATGGCGCAGAAAGCGGGTGCCGAGTCCGCGGCCCTCGTGCGCCCCCTCGATGATGCCGGGAATGTCGGCCATGACGAACGATTTATGGTCGCGAACCTCCACGATGCCCAGATTGGGTTCGAGCGTCGTGAAGGCATAGTTGGCGATCTTGGGTTTGGCGGCGGAAACAGCCGCGAGCAGCGTACTCTTACCCGCATTGGGGAAGCCCACCAGTCCCACGTCGGCCAGCACCTTCAGTTCGAGAATGAAAGCCCCTTCGTCGCCCTCTTCGCCCGGCTGGGCGTAGCGCGGCGTCTGGTTGGTGGCGCTTTTGAAATGCCAGTTGCCGAGACCTCCGCGGCCGCCATGCAGCAGCACCAGCCGTTCTCCGTCGGCGGTAACCTCCCCCACCGTCTCGACGGTTTCCGTGCCGTCCTCCTGCGTGACGATCCGTTTCGCAACCGTACCCAGCGGCACGGGAATCACGATGTCCTTGGCGTCCTTGCCCGACGAACGGGCGCCCGAACCGCACTGGCCGTCCTCGGCGAACTGGTGACGCTGGTATTTGAGGTGGATGAGGGTCCAGTACTGGCTGTCGCCCTGCAGGACGATACTGCCGCCCTTGCCGCCGTCGCCGCCGTCGGGACCGCCGAAAGCCACGAATTTCTCGCGGCGGAAATGCGCCGAGCCGGCTCCGCCGTGACCCGAACGGGCGAATATCTTTACGTAATCTACAAAATTCGATCCTGCCATAATGTGCCGTATTGGGGTGCGAAGACAGTGCAAGCCGGGCGCAAAGCCAAATTCATTGGGCTATGCCGGGGCGCATCCTGTCTAAGCCGGAGTTTGTTTGCGGCAAAGATAGTGCAAGCCGGGCGCAAAAACAAATCGGCCGGCCGCACAATCGCTATAAATGCGTCAGATAACCGTATCTGACGAGGTCTTCTTCGACCTGCGCGAGGTAGGTCCGGCCGTCGGCCATGACGTAAAGGCGGTCGGCGAGGTCGGTGACGTGGCGGTGCATATGGTCGGTCAGAAGGATGCCTTTGGACGCCCGCTCCTGCAGGATCAGTCGCTTGAGCGCGGAGACATGCAGGGGCGCAACCTGCGAAAAAGGCTCGTCGAGCAGTATGAACCGCGTGGGGCTGCGCAGGATCAGGTAACACTCCAGAATCCGCCGTTCGCCGCCCGACATCGCGTAAATCTTGGTTCCGAACAGTTTTTCGAAGAGCGGAAACCATTTCAGCAGGTCGCCGCGCGTCATGTCGTAATCCCGCAGCACCCGGTCCAGCGTCAGCCAGCCGGGAATGAAACCCTGCTGCGGCAGGTAACGCACTTCGTCGGCCCGGAAACGGTCGTGCCACACGCCGTCGATGCGCATAGACCGGAAACCGGCCCGCAGGGAGCCGCAGAGAATCTTCATCAGACAGCTCTTGCCGCAGCCGTTGCGGCCCAGAACGGCAGAGACGCCGCCCGTCTCGACCGCCAGATATACGCCCGAAAGGATACGCCGGTCGCCGAACGACAATTCGACCGAGTCGATTTCGAGGGTATGTTTTTCAGAGGGGTTCATACAGGAACAGGGCCGTCAGTTTCAACAATACGCAGCACAAGACAAAGTCCGCGGCGCAGCTTACGCCCAGCAGTTCGCGCCGCCGGACGCCCAGATTGCGGTAATAGAAGAATTCATCGCCGTAACGCTGTACGATCCAGACATAGAGATACAGCGGATAGACCGCCGCCTTGCCGAGCATGCACATCGGAATGATCTCCGGACCGTGCACCTTGACCAGCCACGCAAGCGCCACGCTCACCGCCGCGCAGAAGAAAAACATGGCCGAGTAGTAAAAACGGAGTATGAGCAGGAGTTGGCGGATCATCGTTCAAATATACGCATAAAAAACGGAGAAGCAGGACTTCTCCGTATCCTTGAACGAATAAAACTGCACACGGCCGTCCGAATCGGCCCGCCGCACGAACGACGCTGCGCCACGCCCCGCCGGATCGCAGGACCCGTAAACTGCGGCGCCGGGCGGACCGGCGCCTTGCCGACGGCATACGAGACGGACGGATGCGGCGCAACCGCCGTAGGGAGTAAGTGCACGGCAGAAATCGCACGGCAGAAATCGCACGGCGAAAATCGCACGGCGGAAATCGCACGGCAGAAATCGCACGGCAGAAACTACAGCGTCAGCGGCTCGTAGTCGAGTCCCCATGCATCGGCGACGGGCTTGTAGACCACCTTGCCCTGCACGATGTTGAGTCCCAGTTCGAGTTCGCGGTTCTCCCGGCAGGCCCGCCGCCACCCCTTGTCGGCCAGCTGGATGGCGTAGGGAAGCGTCGCATTGGTGAGCGCCAGCGTCGAAGTATAGGGCACCGCACCCGGAATATTGGCCACACAGTAGTGCAGGATGCCGTCCACATAATAAACGGGGTCCTCGTGCGTCGTAGGCCGCGACGTCTCGAAGCAGCCGCCTTGGTCGATGGCCACGTCGACCATCACCGTGCCGGGTTCCATCTCCTTCAGCATATCGCGCGTGACGAGCTTCGGAGCCTTGGCGCCCGGAATCAGCACCGAGCCGACGACCAGATCGGCGTGCTTGAGTTCCTCGCGGATGTTGTATTCCGAAGACATCAGGGTTTTGACGTTCTTGGGCATCACGTCGGCAAGGTACGTGAGACGCTGCAGCGAAATATCGCAGATCGTGACGTCGGCTCCCGTTCCGGCGGCCGTACGCGCCGCGGCCGTGCCGACCACGCCTGCGCCGATGACAAAGACCTTGGCGGGTTTCACGCCCGGAACGCCGCCCAGCAGAATGCCCTTGCCGCCGCGGGGTTTCTCAAGGAAGTAGCGGCCCTCCTGCGTGGCCATGCGGCCCGCGACCTCGGACATCGGGATCAGCAGCGGCAGGGAGCGGTCGGCCCGTTCGACGGTCTCGTAGGCGCAGCACACCGCCCCGCTGTCGATCATGGCGCGGGTGAGGGGTTCGCTGCTGGCGAAGTGGAAGAAGGTGAAGACCAGCTGGTCCTTGCGGATCAGCTTGTACTCAGGGGCGATCGGCTCCTTGACCTTGATAATCATCTCGGCGCGGGCGTAGACGTCTTCGATCGTGGGAAGCATCTCCGCCCCTACCGCCGTATAGGCATCATCGGCAAAACCGCTGTTCACACCGGCCGAAGCCTGCACATAAACCTTGTGACCCCGTTTGGTCAGCTCCTGAGCGCCGGAGGGGGTGAGAGCAACGCGGTTCTCGTTGTTCTTGATCTCTTTGGGAATACCGATAATCATGGAATTTTGAAGTTTTAATGGTTTTTCGACCTTTAAGTTACGAATTCCATGTCGAAATCCAAAAAAATCGGCCATTTTTTTACTTGCGTCCTAAAATCGGTAAGAGACTGTAAGATAGAACGAACGGGGATAGGCATAGGTAAGGCGCGTCGCATGGGGCGCATAGCAGAGCGTGTCGCCCGAACGGATGCGGCGCACGCGCTGCGACTCGTAAGCGCTGTAAACGATGTCGCCGTCACCCAGCAGATTGCGCAGGATCAGCGACGCCGTCAGCCGCGAACGGTCGAACCAGAAGGTTTTGAAAAGCGCGGCGTCGAGGGTAAAGGCGTCGCCGAGCCGCTGCTGGCGGGTGAAGGCGTCGAACATCTCCCGCGTCGTGCCGCCCTGACGGGCGATCCGCTCGGTGCGCCGCAGCAGCGACGGTTCGACGTAACGCGCGCCGGCGTATCCCGCCGAAGTTTTGAATCCCCACCCTTTCGGGCCGAAATAACCCAGTTCGGCGCAGGCCGTCAGCTGCGGCGCGCCGCCGGGCGTGCAACCGTTCAGGTGGCTCACGGCACGGGCGTCCACGACCGAATTGTCGACGTCGGAGATCACGGTTATCCGCGGGTTGCGGATGAATTTGTAACGCCCCGCAGATGCGGCGAATGACAGACTCCAGCGGTTAGAGAGCCGGATGTCGGCGGCGGCTTCGACGCCGCAGGCCATGCGTCCGATCCGCGTCGCGGCCATGTCGCAGAACACGCCCGCCATGTCATCGTAGTAACGACGGGTCTCGACGCCGTCGAACATCGCCAAGAGATAAGCCGAAAACCGCAGGGTCAGCGTTTCGCCCGTACGGCTGTAATTGATTTCGGCGGCATAGCGGCGTTCGGGACAGGGATCGTCGATGACGCGGTTGTTGTACTGCGGCTGGTAGAAAAGGTCCGCGGCGTCGGGCAGCACGGCTTCGGCGGCGGCCGACGCTTCGAGGTAACTGCGGGGCGAGAAGGCCCAGCCGGCGGTCGCCCTGAGGGTATAGGGCGTAAACCGCACCCGGCGCGAACGGCCGTACGACTGTGCGCCGGGGAAAAGCTCCTTCTCGTAATACCCGCGGCGGCAGACTGCGGCGGCGCCCAGCGAAAGGACGAGATCGGCGCGGAAGCGGTCGGAGCGGTATTCGGCATGCAGCCGCGCATCGGCCCAGCGCGTCGTCAGCGCATAATCGTAGCCGAATCTGCCGCCCTTGCGGATCGTACGGCCGGGGTGCCGCAGGTCGTTCTGCAGAAGGTTGCTGTAGGTATCGTCGTCCACCAGATACTGGTCGATGTCGGTGATATACTCCGCACCCAGCAAGTCGCGCATCTGCTTGTAATTGCGCGACCGCGCATGGCGGAGAACCAGCCCGTAACGCAGTGTCAGCCGGGCGTCGAGCGCAGTCGTAAACAGGGCGCTGAAGTTCAGGTCGCCGAGCCGCTCAGCGCGGTCTTCGAGGGCATAGACAGCATGGCCCGCCGCCATGCGGTTCTGGGCGATCAGTTCGTCCCAGTCGATCTGCGTATAGCGCGCGTCGCCGGCCCGCCACGCCTGCTCGGTCTCGCGGTCATCGGTATAACCGGGCAGGTAGCGATAATTGTCGGGCATCGGCGTGCGTGCGTCGTACCATCCCAACGCACTGTATTTGCGCGTGCCGTACTCCGCGCTGAAATCGGCGGCAAGCGACGTCGATTGCGAAACCGGCATCCGGTAGGAGAAGACAGCCAGCGGCACGAATTCCCGCCGCACGCGCGAATTGCGAACCTTGCCGTGCTGGAATCCCCATGCGGGGTTATAGAGCCGGTCGCCCGTAAGCCGGAACGCCTCTTCGGCCGAGGAGAGACGCGTACCCCGGACCGAGGGCGGAACGATGAGCGTCAGGCTCAGGTTGTGATCGTCGCCGAACCGCTTCGCGGCGCGCAGGCTTGCAGTCAGCGCATTGGTGAAGACGCCTTCGACGTGCATGTCGCGCCCCGTACGGGCGTCGAAGGCCGCCGTGCCGCTCCAATCGCGGCCGAGCGGTTCGGTGACGGACAGCCGCGCCCCGGCCAGATAATTACGGTCCGTAAAACTGACGGCAGCATAGCGCGACGCCTGCGGGTAATCGTCGGCAAAACGGAACAAACGCAGGCCGCCGGCACCGCCCGTCGTGCCGTCTGCCGCGGCAAGACCGCCATAGCGGACTTCATCAGCCCCCAACAGGCGCATCGCCCCGAAATAGCGCGACGAAAGCCGCACGCCCCCGACCGAAGCGGATTCGTCGCGGTAATTCAGTCCCCGGCGTTTCACGGAGACGTAAGGCAGATTGAAGGCGGTATGTTCGGCATAGAGGTCGGGAGTCGTCTGCACGGCACGGTAAAACAGCGTCGAGTCGGTCAGCAGAAGCGGCGTACGCTCCTCCTGCCGGGCGGCGTAGGGATAATATTCGTCATCGGGATGCTGGGCCGCGGCACCGCAGACGGTGAGCAGACCGAGCAGCAGACAACCGTATTTCGGGATCATGCACAGCGACTTTTCGGAATACAAATATAACCAATTTTGTTGCTTTCCCAATAAAAAACCGAAGTGTTTGCAGCAGCGATGTTCAGACTGATGGTATTTGACGCCGAAAAGGACGGTTCGATAAAAAAAATAATCAATTTATTATTAGTTTGTTTCAATTTATTTTATTATATTGCTCATAAAGTTAATGAATAGCTTGTATAATATTCACCACCCACTTACACTTATTTCCTATGAAAAAACTTTCAGGATTCCGAAAAAGCTTCTTCGTAGCCTTTATGGTTGCAGGTAGTGGATTGCTTTCGAGCAATTGCAGTAATGACGATCTGACCGTCGATCGGACAGTTCCGGATGACGTGGTCGCAACAAGATCCAGTGCATTCCATTGGACCTGTCCAGATTCCAAATGCGGATTCGATCTAAATGCGGGTTGGCAAAGTCATTGTGGCAGACCCGGATGTAAAGAAGAATACAGCGATAGTCACGGTATTTTGATTCTCACATTTGCCGATTACATTAAGAACACCGTAGGATTCGACACGGGAGGAGGTGGTGGTGCGGGATTTGATTATAACCGAATCGAATTACCTAATGGAAAATTTCCGAAATTCGCACCGGAGCCGTGGTACGAGACCCCCTGTGCCATGAAGTATTACAACGAACTTAGAAATTCCTCGCAATACAGACTGACACCGGGCTATGCGGAAGCAGTCGAATACGCATGGTATCGGACCGTGCGGATTCTCTATCCTAAATACCACAATTCGACAACCGTAGAAAGAGAATACACAAGATTTCTACTCAACGAAGGGCGAAACTTAACGGGATTTAAAGGTTCGGGGATACTTGATGCCAGCGAAGCCGCCGTTAAAGCGTTTGCAACGTGCAGATAAATGTTTTTTAAGCTGCTCAATTATTATTGAGCAGCTTTTATTATTTTAACATTTCAATTATGAAAACCATATTAAAATCACTGTCAATAATTATCCTTGTTGTGGCGATGGCAGGGTGTGCGGCGCAAAAGGGCGGAAATAAAGCAGACACATTCGGATCGGAAGCGCTTTATATACAAGCATTGAAAGCATTGAAAAACCGAAATTTTATTATCAAAATAAACGAGTTCTATTTCCCGTCGGACAAGGCTCCGGTTAATTCCACAAACAGTTATGTGTCCATGCAAGGAAACCATGCCGTCATCCGGATGTCACAGGATTTTCCATCCGCTTTTTCCTCGAACCGCGATACGGAGAGCGATGCCGTGGAAATATCAGACGGAGAACGTAAAAGAAAGGGCAACATGCAATTTCATATGAAAATCAAAGGCGCTGAAAAATGGCAGGACAAAGAATTAATAATCATACTATATAATAATACGAATCAATGCTTTGTTCGTCTACATGGAGGGTACGCGGGAGTCAATGTCATAAACTTCAAAGGGCATATTTACCCAATGGCAGAGGTTATAGAAAAAAACGAATTGCGGTAAAGACGTCTGATTTACTTAAAATTATCCATCATGAAAACCACACTGAGAATATCCGCTGGAATTATGCTGATCATGGCTTTAGCAGGCTGTGCGGCGCAAAAGGGCGGGAATAACACCGGTAAAAGCACAGCGGAAGAGGTGCTTTACAAGCAGGCGATTCAGGCGCTCGATGAACGAAAATTCATTATTGAAGCGACCGAGTTTTACTTTCCCGGCGGCAAGCCCCCGACTAAATCGGAGACTAACAGCCAGATATTCATGGATGGCAATAAAGCTGTTATCCGGTTCTCGCCGGACCTTTTTCCCCGGTCCCCCATGGACCATTGGAATATAGAGGACAATGCCGCAGAAATAACGAAAGGCGAACATAAAAAAAACGGCGACATACAGTTTTGCATGAAAATAGACGGCGCTCAAAAATGGCAGGACAAAGAACTGATAATCATACTGTATAAAAATACGAATACCTGCTTCGTGCATGTCAACGGAGGATATTCCGGTCATAATATCGTCGATTTCAAAGGATACGTATACCCGCTGGCGACCGAATGACACAAAACCGGGAGACCTTTTCAAAGGGTCTCCCGGTTCGAATAACATAATCGTCGGAATCAGACGGTTTTCAGCACTTCGAGCAGCAGGTCCCAGAATTTGGGAACCGTGGCGATTTCGAGCCGTTCGTCGGGCGAGTGCACGCCGCGCAGGGTCGGGCCGAACGAGACCATTTCCAGTTCGGGATATTTTTCGAGGAACAGACCGCACTCCAGTCCGGCATGGATCGCACGGACCTTGGGATCGGCGCCGAACAGCCGTTTGTAGGCATCGACCGTCTTTGCGAGCAGGGCCGACTGCGGGTCGGGCGTCCAGCCCGGATAGCCGTCGGAGTGAGCGACATCGGCCCCGGCCAGCGCAAATACCGATTCGACCATCTGCATGACATAGGTCTTGGCGCTCTCGACCGACGACC
>ERZ857955.2923-NODE-2923-length-10362-cov-2.954594_pt1 | contig 10362 bp, 7 predicted proteins | sample MGYA00519956_ERZ857955 | MGnify/ENA primary metagenome ERZ857955 (study PRJEB31778, sample SAMEA3449378) | human gut metagenome | biome: human gut; feature: human-associated habitat; material: faeces | place: United Kingdom | collected 2010/2012 ...
CTCCATAAGGAGTTCCTACCAAAACTATTAACTCTTAACTATTCTTAAAGTTCTTTTCTCTTCTTTCTAAGAAAGCTGTCATTCCTTCAACTTGGTCTTCTGAATCAAAGCATTTTCCAAAATCATTTGCTTCGATTTCAATTGCTTTATCTATATCAACTTGCATTCCTCTATTAATAGCATCTTTACAATACTTAACTGCTATTGGTGCATTTGCACAAATAACTGAAGCCATTTTTCTTGCTTCTTCCATTAGGTTTTCTAATGGAACAACTTTATTAACTAAACCAATTCTTAAAGCTTCATCTGCCTTAATCATTGCACAAGTATAAATCATTTCCTTTGCCTTACCTAATCCAACTATTCTAGGCAATCTTTGAGTTCCTCCAAAACCTGGTGTAATCCCAAGACCAGCTTCTGGTTGAGCAAACTTTGCCTTTTCTGAAGCAATTCTTATATCACAAGCCATTGCAAGCTCACATCCTCCGCCTAAAGCAAATCCAGATATTGCTGCTATAACAGGCTTGTCTAAATTTTCTATTCTTCTAAATACCCTATTTCCTAAAAGTCCAAATTCTTCTCCACCCTTGGCATCTAAATCTTTCATCTCGGCAATATCTGCACCTGCTACGAAAGATTTTTCACCAGCTCCAGTTAATATTACACAATATACATTGCTGTCTTGTTCAATATTAGAAATTGCTAGATCTAATTCTCTTAATGTATCAGAATTTAAAGCATTTAATGCTTTAGGTCTATTTATTGTAACTATTGCTAAATTCCCGTCTTTTTCAAGAGTCACATTTTTCAACTCTTCTTCTAAAATTACATTTTTAATTTCCACAAATCCTTCCTCCCTTTTTATACCATAACTCCTCATAAACACCCTGTTCTTTGTTATATAATTAACAAATTAATTAAAAAAAATTCTCTTTTTCCCTTTTCTTTGGTTAGAAGATTCTGAATAATCACAACCTACTTATAATTATAATATCTAATTTTCTCATTTGCAATTAATATTTTACTATTTGGTATATAAATTCCACTTTTTCAATATTTTTCTTAGCATACGTTTACTATTTGAGTTTTATTCTCTTTGTTCATTTGTTAACATGCAAAAAATATATAAATTTATCTTTAATAAAGTATAAATTTTGAATTGAAAAAATACTTGGATTTATAATAATGAAATAGCAAATCAAAATTTTAGCTATAATAAAATTTTGATTTGCTATTTCGTCTAAACTATTTAATTATTTTATTCATCTTTCATTAAGTATACTAATGTTAATAAACTTTCAGAAAGATGTACATTTTCAACTTTAACGTCATTTGGTACAACTAAATCAACAGGTGCAAAATTCCAAATACCTTTTATTCCACCCTTCACCAAAAGATCACAAACCTTTTGTGCATTAATTCTTGGCACGCAAATAATTCCAATGTTAACATTACTATTTTCTAAATAACTATTTAATGTATCAATATCTCTTATTTCTACATCTCTTATCTTCATTCCGATAAGCTTTGGATTAGCATCAAATATAGCCTCTATAGATAGCCCTAATTCGGAGAATCTACTATAATTTGCAATTGCTTGCCCTAAATTACCAGCTCCTATAATGATTCCAGTATAGTCTTTATCTAATCCTAAAATTAAACTAATTTGTTTATATAATTCTTTAACATTATATCCGTATCCTTGTTGTCCAAAGTCACCAAAATTATTTAAATCTTGTCTTATTTGAGATGCTGTAAATCCTATCTTTTCACCTAATTCCTTTGATGAAATTCTATCTACATCATTTCTCATCAACTCTTTCAAATATCTATGGTACTTTGGTAATCTTTTAATTACTGCCATAGAGACACTTTTCTTCTTTTCCATAGTATATGAATCTCCTTAATTTATTCCAATAATTTCCCCATTTATTTAAACTTTGATAATATAATAACATACTTTTAACATTTTTTCTATTAATTTAATAATTATTGAAATTTTTTATTCACATTTCATTTTCTTATTTTATTTAATTATATTAATATTATCATAACAAATTATATAATGAAATTTTAATTTTTCATTTATTATTTTGACCTAAAAACAGAGACTTATGTATAACGTAGCAGATGCGTTATACATAAGTCTCATAAGCATTATATCAGATTTTAAACACCTCTGATATTGCAACAAGAATCAAAGTGATCTTGTACGCCATTCCCTTTTGCCTAAAATTTTCTGGACTTATTATATTATAATTAAAGCTTTATCTTTTGTCAATATTTATCGAATTATCCTCATTGAATTTAATACCGCAAGTAAAGTTACCCCAACGTCTGCAAATACAGCTGCCCACATATTTGTTAATCCAAAGATAACTAATATCATAACAGCTACCTTAATTGCTAAAGAAAAAATAATGTTTTGCCATAATATTTTACTAGTTTTTCTTGATACTCGTATGGCTTCTGAAATAGCTTCTACTTTATCTTTCATTAATACTACATCTGCGGCTTCAATAGCAGCATCTGATCCTACACCACCCATTGCAATTCCTATATCAGCTCTTGCTAGAACTGGAGCATCATTAATTCCATCTCCGACAAATAAAACTTTTCCATTTGCTGATTTTTTGTTTAGTATTTCCTCTACTTTATTAACTTTATCACTTGGCAATAATTCAGCATGAACCTCATCAATACCAATAGCTTTAGCAACCTTATCTGCAACTACTTTGCTATCCCCTGTAAGCATTATAGTTTTCTTAATTCCAACACTCTTTAATTCAGTTAATGCTTCTTTTACATTTTCTTTTACTTCATCAGAAATAACTATATTACCTTTATATTCTCCATCAATTGCTATATGAACTATAGTACCAATAGTGTCAACCTCATCATAAGAAATATTGTTACTCTTCATTAATTTAGAATTTCCTAATAGCACCTTTTTACCTTTTATTATGGCCTCAACACCATGACCAGCAACTTCCTTATAACTTTCAATTTCATTTTTATTAATTTCTTTACCATATGCATTGGCAATTGATAAGGCAATTGGATGATTCGAATTTGATTCACCAATAGCTGTTATTTCTAATAACTCATCTTCACTTATATTTTTAGCGTTTATATTTGTTACTTTAAATACTCCTTTAGTTAAAGTTCCTGTCTTATCGAACACTACTATTTCACTTTCTTTAAGTGCCTCTAAATAGTTTCCACCTTTAACTAGTATTCCTTTTTTAGAAGCTGCTCCTATACCAGAGAAAACTCCTAGTGGAATTGAAACTACTAATGCACATGGACAAGATACAACTAATAGTGATAATGCTTTATAAAGCCACTCTGAAAATGTTGCATCTTTAATCAAAAGAGGAGGAACTATAGCAACTATTATTGCAATAAAAACTACAATTGGAGTATATACTTTTGAAAATTTTGTTATAAATTTTTCTGTTGGTGCTTTCTTATTTGACGCATTTTCAACTAATTCTAATATTCTTGCAACTGTCGATTCACCATACTCTTTATTGACTTTAACCTTTAAAACACCATTGTCATTAATAGCTCCTGATAAGATTTCATCACTTGTCTTAACTTCTCTCGGTACAGATTCACCTGTTAATGCTGAAGTATCTAAAAAACTTGTACCTTCTATAACTGTACCATCTAAAGGAACTCTTTCACCTGGTTTAATTACGATAATCTCTTCTAAATTTACTTCTTCAGGAGAAACTTTAAATTCAATACCATTTCTCAGAACATTAGCATAATCAGCTCTAATATTCATAAGAGAAGAAATAGATTTTCTTGATTTATTTACAGCATATCCTTGGAATACTTCACCTATTTGATAAAATAGCATAACTGCTACGGCCTCTGGATATTCTCCAATGAAGAACGCTCCAATAGTAGCAATGCTCATAAGAAAATTCTCATCAAATACTTCTCCACGAAGAATATTTTTTATAGCTGTTAAAATTACCTCTCCGCCTATTGCTAAATAACTCGCTACAAATAGTATAATAGAAATTTTATTATTTTCATTGTATAATAAAGCAATTGCATATATAATTGCTCCAACTATTAATAGCCAATTATCTTTTAGAATTTCTATTTTCCCATTTGAACTCTCTTCTTTCTCATGACTATGCTCATGAATTTTATCTTTACTACCCTCATGATGATCATTATCTTTTGAACAACAACTACTTGTACATGCTTTTGTCTTATTTTTTATTTCTTTATTATCTATTTTTTCTTCAACTTTTACATGTGGTTCTAATTTTTTTACTATTGATTTTATTTCATTTATTATTTCACTTTTTAAGTTTTCTTCCTTTATTTCAGCAGTTAATACTGTCGTAGAAAAATTTACTGTTGCTTCTTTTACACCATTTATTTTATTAACTTTATCTTCTATTTTATTAGCACAGTTTGCACAATCTAATCCATTTAAAACTAATTTTATTTCCATGTATCTATCCTCCCATTAAATAAATTTAAAAAGTTTATTTTTTATTGATTTTAATCTTATTTATTCAGTAATATGGTGTAATCCTGCATCAAAAATTTGTTTTATATGCTCATCATCTAATGAGTAATAAATTACCTTTCCAGCTCTTCTAAATTTAACAAGTCTTGCTGATTTTAATACTCTTAACTGATGTGAAATGGCCGATTGACTAATATTCAATAAAGCTGATAAATCACATACACACATTTCTGATTCAAATAATGAACATATTATTTTAATTCTTGTGCTATCTCCAAATACCTTAAACAGTTCTGCTAAATCATATAATATTTCCTCTTGTGGTAATTTATCTTTAACTTCTTCAACTACATCTTTATGAATAATATTACATGAACAACTTTCAACTTTATTTTCCATCATAATTTCACTCCTTAGTTTATATTATTTGTATTTAAAATTATTTTATTGATTTTAATACTCTTTCTTTAACGCAAACATATGAATAATTGTTCATATGTTTATATTTCTATTATATGCTTATCCTAGTAATTTAGTCAACTTTTTTTGTAAATTTAAGGACTTCTTGATTTTTATTTGAAATCTATTAGTCTTTTTAAGGTTTAATATATAAAAAAAGGTAGGAAATCACCTACCTTTTCAATTAATATGATCTAAGCTATATCTTTTAACTCACCAGATCTATTTATATTTGCATTATTTTTACTTTTTTTATTTTCTATAAATTCAAAAATTACTTTTTTCAACTGAATTATTAAAGTTGGAATAAATGCAAGTACATAAATTGATACATATTGATTAAACGCTAAATTTTCAACTTCAAATAAATTTTGAAGGAAAGGTACAAATAGTACAGCATTTAATAATACTAACCCTACTCCAAATGCATACCACACATATTTATTAGAGAATACACCTAATTTAAATATTGAACCTTTACCTCTACAGTTAAATCCATGAAATAATCTTGCTAAACACAATGTTGCAAATGCCATAGTTGAAGCTGTTAATGGAGTTTCCTTTGGATTTCCTATATAAAAAGCAACCATTGTAAATATCGCAATTAATAATCCCTCAAATCCAATTCCTAATAAGAAATCCTTATTTAATATAGATTCATTTTTCCCTCTTGGTTTATCCTTTAATAAATCTCTATTTGATTTTTCCATACCAATTGATATCGCAGGTAAACTATCTGTTAAAAGATTTATAAATAGTAAATGAACAGCTGCAAAAGGCATTGGTAAAGCCATTATTGAAGAATATAAAACTGCAATTATTCCAGAAGTATTACCTGATAATAAGAATTTAATAGAATTCTTTATATTATTATATATACCTCTACCATTTGAAACTGATTTAACTATTGTTGCAAAATTATCATCTGTTAATATTACAGATGCAGCATCTTTAGATACTTCTGTACCTGTTATTCCCATTGCAATTCCTATATCAGCTTGCTTTAAAGCTGGTGCATCATTAACACCATCACCTGTCATAGCAACAATTTGCCCCTTATCTTGCCAAGCCTTTACTATTCTAATTTTATGCTCTGGAGATACTCTTGCATAAACAGATATATGTTCAACATTTTCTCTCAATTCTTCATCTGACATTTTATCTATTTCTAATCCTTCGATTGCCCTATCTCCATCTCTTAATATGCCAATTTCTTTAGCAATAGCAGATGCTGTTATCTTATGATCACCAGTAATCATAATTGGCTTAATACCAGCTGTAATACAATCAGCAACAGCTTGTTTACTTTCTTCTCTTGGTGGATCAATCATTGAAATTAATCCTAAAAAAGTATAATCATATTCATCTTCTAATGTTAATTCTCTGACTTCATCTAATTGTCTATAAGCGAAAGAAAGAACTCTTAATCCACTTTCAGACAAACTTCTATTTACATCTAAAATTTCATTTTTATCTTCTAATGTTAATTCCCTAACCCCATCTGATGTCATAATATATTTAACTCTATCTAAAATTACATCAAGAGCCCCTTTTGTAAACATAATATTTTTACCATCTATCTTATGAAGTGTACTCATAAGCTTTCTATCAGAATCAAATGGAATTTCAGCTAATCTATTATACTCATTTCTTAAGTTCAATTCATCAATTTCAATATCATGCCCTAAATTAACTAATGCAACTTCTGTTGGGTCTCCTATTTCTTTTCCTTCTCTTGAGGTTGAATCATTACATAAAATTGAATTCTTAATTAGATATTCTTGAACCTTATTATCTAAGGAAATTTCTGAACCATTAATTAATTTTTTATCTACATAAACTTTTCTTACAGTCATCTTATTTTGAGTTAATGTTCCGGTTTTATCTGAACAAATAATCGAAACAGACCCTAATCCTTCAACCGCTCTAATTTTTTTAATTATTGCATTTTCTTTTGCCATCTTTTGAGTTCCTAATGCTAAAACTATAGTTACAATAGAACTTAATGCCTCTGGAATTGCTGCAACTGCAAGTGCTACTGCAAACATCAAAGAATCAAGTACTGGCATTTTTCTATATAGTGATAACCCAAATACAATTGCACAAATAGCTAATATTATTATTGCAAGTTTTTTACTAAAATCATCTAAGGTAACTTGAAGTGGAGTTTTCTTTTCTTGAGTTTCATCCATAAGAGTTGCTATTTTACCTATTTCAGTTTTCATTCCTGTATTTGTAACAAGTACTAAGGCTCTACCATAAGTTACTAATGATCCCGAAAACACCATATTCTTTTGATCACCTAATGCTACTTCTTCTTTATCAATTTTCTCTGTAATTTTATCTACACTTAATGATTCACCAGTAAGTGAACTTTCATTTACTCTTCCATCTGCTGTAATTAAATCTCCAGCTTCTAAAACTAAAATATCACCTGGCACTACATTTTTTGAGTGAATCTCAATCTTACTTCCATTTCTTATAACCTTTGCTGATGGTGCTGATAATGCTTTTAGTGAATCTAATGACTGCTCAGCTTTAAAGTGTTGAACTGTTCCTAATACTGCATTTAATATAATTACAGCAAAGATTACAATAGTACTTTCAACATTATTACTTAACATAGAAATAATTCCTGCAGCAATTAAAATGAATATTAATAAATCTTTAAATTGACTTATAAATACCTGTAATACACTCTTCTTTTTCTTTTGATTTAACTCATTCAATCCATACTTACTTATATTTTCATCTACCTGCTTTTCATTTAGTCCATCTTTTGAAACATTGAATTTTTCTAATATTTCTTCTGTTTCAATTGAAAAATATTTTGACATTGTACATCCTCCCTTATTTATATAATATATCTCTCTTTTTTATAAATAAAAAAAGAGACTCTTAATATAATCCTCAACTTAAGTTATTCTTTACTTAAGGATTATATTAAAAGTCTCGTAACCAAATTGGTATATAACACCAGGCCTATGCCGCGATTGTTGATGTTATATTTTATACTACTCCCCTTTAACAGGTTATTTAATTTCTATATGAGTTATTATATACCTCTTATCATTTATTGTCAACAATTCCCACATAATATTTTTATATATTTTATGACTAGTTTATATCTATTTATAAATATTTATTTGTGAATATTCATAAAAATATTCTTTTTGCATAATTATGAATATATTATATTTAATATATTGTATTTTTATGGTACAATTAATTCATAAACCTACCAGGCAAAAATAGGTTTAAAACAGAGGTAGTCTGCTAGTGCCTCTGTTTTTTCTTTTTATCTCAAAATAGTTTTAAGTTTTAATTTTATTTTTGTAAACGTTTAAAGGAATTTTAAATTCTTTATAGAATATATATGTATAAATACATTTATTTATGGTATTTAGGGTGTATTAAAAATTTTTAAGTGAGGGATTTAATATGGAAGGTATTTATAAACACAATAAAGATTGTTTCGATGTTTACATCAATGATAGAACTACAACAGATACAGATGAATTTTTAGGAAAGGTTTTAAAATACCTAGAAAATAATGGTTTTTCAGTTTCCTTAAAAGGTTTCGATAAATATAATCGTCCATTAGTAGAAATTAATGGAACTCTTCATACAGCAGATAGAAATGCTGCTTGCTGCCTTGTGGAAAGATTTATAAATGTAAAAAATGAAATTAATTTAAATGAAGATTCAGAACGATATAATAAAATAGCTAGCTTTATCCAATAATAATTTCTAATAAACTGACCCTTCTGTTGCTTTTACTGCTTCAGAAGGGTCCATTTATTTTTAATTACATAAGATATTGAATTAATAATGTTGCTAATCCTAGGAAGAAGAAGAATCCTAAAACATCAGTAAATGTTGTAACAAATATTGATGATGCTAGTGCTGGATCTACTTTAAATTTCTTTAAAACAACTGGTACTAAATATCCAGTAATAGTCGCTACTATCATATTTAAAAGCATTGCTACTGATATAATTATTCCAAACATGAAGTTTCCTTCCCAAATATATCCTAATACACCAATTATGAATCCAATAACTACTCCAGTTACTACCCCTACTCCAATTTCTTTAAAGAATACCTTTTTCATATTCTTAAAATTAAGTTCTCCTAAAGCTAATCCTCTAACTATGATAGTAAGTGTTTGAGTTCCTGCATTTCCGCCCATTCCTGTAACTATTGGCATGAATGTAGCTAAAGATACAACTGCTTGGATTGTTCCTTCAAACATTCCAACTACTGCTGCAGCTAAAATTGCAGTTACTAAATTTACAATTAGCCAAGGTAATCTGCTCTTTACTGAATCTTTTAATGATCCATCAACCTTTTCACCTTCGTCAACACCACCTAAACGATGTATATCTTCTGTAGTTTCATCTCTTAAAATTTGCATAACATCATCAAATGTTACTACTCCAAGTAATCTATTTGAATTATCAACTACAGGCATAGTTAAATAACCATACTTTTCAAATCTATGACCTACTTCTTCTTGATCTGTATTATAAGGTATTCCTTCTATCTTTGTATGAATGACATCGGATATTCTAGTATTAAAGTTTTTAGTAACTAACTCCTTTAATGATATTACACCTTTAAGCTTATCAAAATTATCTACTACATATAAATCATAAATATTTTCATTTTCTTCACCATATTTTTGTAAATATTTCAATGTCTCTTCTACTGTCATATTTTCTTTAAGTGCTACAAATTCTGTTGCCATGATACCTGCTGCAGTATCTGGATCATAACTTAATAATTGACGTACTTTTCTTGCATCTTCATCTGTCATCTTTTCTAATATTTTGTTAGCTTTTTCTTCATCTAACATACCTAATAAATCCGTTAATTCATCAGATGACATTTCCTCTACAATATTTTTTTGTTTATTTTCTGAGAACTCCATTAAAATTGAATACTTCTCTTCATCATCAGCTTCATCAATTATATCTGCAATTAAACCTTCTGGTAATCTGTATAAAATATCCTCTTTATCCTCTGGATAATCTCGTAAAACATCTAAAATATCTACCGGGTGTATGCTTTCCACATATTTAATAATACTTGCTTGTGGAGCATGTAATAAAAATTTTCTTAACTCATCTTTATTCATATTTAATTTCATAGCATTTCCTCCTAGTTTTTATACATAGGAAAAAAGCCATCTTTACTTATAATTTTAATGATATATATCCAATTCAGATTATTAGCTACATATCATTAGAACTATATAAGATTGTGGTATAAATGACTATATTCCAATGTATCTTATATTTAGTTTTTTCAATAATTAAATTTTCACTCAGATAAGGGTCCATTTAATACCACCTCCTAAAAATACAAATAAAAAAGACTTTTTGTCTCTACAACAAAAAGCC
>ERZ857955.2932-NODE-2932-length-10343-cov-3.077080_pt1 | contig 10343 bp, 6 predicted proteins | sample MGYA00519956_ERZ857955 | MGnify/ENA primary metagenome ERZ857955 (study PRJEB31778, sample SAMEA3449378) | human gut metagenome | biome: human gut; feature: human-associated habitat; material: faeces | place: United Kingdom | collected 2010/2012 ...
CGGACTGCACGGCGGCACCGACAGCCACAACCTCATCCGGGTTCACGGACTGGTTGGCTTCCTTACCGCCGGTGAGCTCCTTGACGAGCTCCTTGACGGCCGGCATACGGGTGGAGCCACCGACGAGGACCACGTGGTCGATGTCGGAGACGCCGATGCCAGCGTCGCGCAGCACGTTGTTGAACGGGGTGCGGCAGCGGCCCAGCAGATCGGAGGTCATTTCCTCGAAGTGGGCACGGGTCAGGGTCTCGTCCAGGTGCACCGGGGTGCCGTCAGGGGTCATGGCCAGGTACTGCATGGAGATGGAGGTGCTGGTGGAGCTGGACAGTTCCTTCTTGGCCTGCTCAGCAGCTTCCTTCAGACGCTGCAGGGCGATCTTGTCCTTGCTCAGGTCAACGCCGTACTTGTTCTTGACTTCGCCGACGAGCCAGTCGATGATCTTCTGGTCCCAATCGTCGCCGCCCAAGTGGTTGTCGCCGTTGGTGGCCTGCACCTGAATGGTGGAGAAGCCGTCGTCGTCCTTGCCGATTTCCAGCAGAGACACATCGAAGGTGCCGCCGCCGAGATCGAAGACCAGGATGCGCTCGTCTTCCTTGCCCTTCTCAAGGCCGTAAGCCAGTGCCGCAGCGGTCGGCTCGTTGATGATACGCAGGACGTTCAGGCCCGCGATGGTGCCGGCGTCCTTGGTGGCCTGACGCTGGGCGTCGTTGAAGTATGCCGGGCAGGTGATGACGGCGTCGGTGACCGGTTCGCCAAGGTAGGCTTCGTCGCGCTTCAGCTTCATCAGGACCTGTGCGGAAATCTCCTGCGGGGTCCACTTCTTGCCGTCGATCTCAACGGTCCAGTCGGTGCCCATGTGGCGCTTGACGGAGCTGATGGTGCGGTCGACGTTGGTGACGGCCTGGCGCTTGGCGACTTCGCCGACCAGAATCTCGCCGGACTTGCTGAATGCCACGACCGACGGTGTGGTGCGAGCGCCTTCGGCGTTCACGATAACGGTGGGCTGGCCACCTTCAAGCGTTGCGATGCAGGAATTGGTAGTACCCAGATCGATGCCAACTGCGCGTCCCATAACTTGTCTCCTTTGTAGATAGGTTCGCTATACGTTCTTTTCGTTCTTCGCTCGAGTTTCGGATCGCCGTTTCCGGATTGCCGTCTCTCATGCTTTCCAAAACTTGAGCCTACACCACTCAACTTTGAATCGCAAGTTATTATTCCCGAAATCGCAAAAATTCTTGAGCACACCTCACTCAACTTTGCGCAAAACCCAAAACCGCCGGCGCTGGGGAGCATCTCAGCGGCGGCGGTTTCGGGGATTATCGGAGGTTATTCAGCCAATCAGCGGTCGTTCTTGGCGGCCTTCGCGGTCTTGATGAGCATCGCGACGGCAACCAGCATGGCGATCGCAACAGCCGCAGCCAGCACAGCGGTGCCGGTCTTGCCGAGCAGTGCGGCGCCAAACGGGCCGGCCTTCGTATCGTTGTTGACCTTGCCGGAAGCGATCACGCCGTTCTTGTCAGCGTTGCCAGCGCCCGGCTTGCCGTTGTTCTTATCGGCGGAGTTGGCGGCCGGAGCCTGGAAGTCGACGGTCACGGCCTTGCCGGACTGGCGGCCGGTGACGGTGAGCTTGTATTCGGAACCTTCGGGGACGCCGTCCAGCGCGATCGGAGTGGTCTGTGCGGTCTTGACGCGCACGCCGGAGAGCGGAGTGGAGGAATCGGACGCGGCCACGGTCTTGTCGTTCTTGTCCTTCAGCTCGTAGCTGAGCACAGCGTCGCCGTTGAAGCCATCGACGTCCGCGGTGAACTTACCGTCGGCAGCAGAGACCTTCACAGTGCCGTTGTCAGACAGTGCCTTCTGCGATTCGGTGGAAGTGGCCAGTCCCAGAGCGCCAGCGATGGTGTAGAAGTTGTCGGTCTGGTCGGTCAGGCCGATGACGCGCTGTGCGCCAGGGCCGGAAGCCGCGATACGCAGCTGGGTGCCGGTGTGCTCCATGTCGCCGCCGTTGTAGCCGCCGTCTGCATCGCGAGAATCGTCCTGGGCGGTGCCGTAGGAGACGACCATGTTGTTGCCATCAGCGGTCTTCAGCACGGTGGACAGTGCGTAAGCCGGCTGGGCGTTGAGGATCTGGGAGGTGTGCGCGTGGTCGGCGGTGACGATCACCAGCGTGTTCGTGAGGTCCACGTTCTGCATGGCGTAGGCAATGGCCTGGTCGAAGTCGTCGGTCTCGCCAATCTGGCCGCAGGCATTGCCTGCGTGGTCCTGCTTATCGATCGAGGCGCCCTCGACCTGCAGGAAGAAGCCGTTCTTCTGGCCGTTCGGGTTGTCGTTCAGCAAATCGAGCGCCTTCTTGGTCATGTCCTTGAGCGAGGAGCCCTGGTTGCCGAGCCAATTGGCGTTCGGCGTGCACACGGTCGGGTTGGCGTCCTTGGCCGGATCCTTGGCGGTGGCCTTGGACGGGTCGAACTTGGTCGGCATGTTGCCGTCGCTCATCAGAGCGAGCACCGGCTGGTTGTCCTTGTACTGCAGGGCGTTCATCGCGGCCGGATCGTTCTCGACGGTCTGGAAGCCCATTTCCTTGGCCTGTTCCCACACGGTCTTGCCCTTGTATTCACCACCCTGCACGGTCTGACGGAAGTACTTGGAACCACCGCCGATGGTTACGTCAGCGCGGGTGTCGAGCAGCTGCTCGGAGATGGAGCCGATGCCGCCGTTTTCCTTAAGCTGGTTGATGAGGCACTGCTTGGAGGCATTGTTGGACGTGCCGTCGGTCTTGCCCTGTGGGCCGTAGCAGGCACGTTCGGACGAATGCGATTCCAGCACGGCCGGGGTAGCATCCTGGATTTCGGCGGTGGTCACATTGCCGGTGGCTTTGCCGGCCGCCTTGGCCAGCTCGAAGAGGTTCAGCTGCGGATTGCCGTAAATATCAACGTCAACGGCGTTGTTGTAGGTCTTGGTGCCGGTGGCCCATGCGGAACCGGATGCGGAGGAATCGGTTACGGGGGTAAGCTTGCCCGGATTGGGGTTGGCGACCAGCTTGCCGTCGCCATCCTTGCCGACAGCGCTGTCCTTGCTGCCGTTGCCGACCGAGAAGGTGGTGTACTGGCCAGTACCAGCCTGCACGTCACCAAGCGCGCTCGGCTGGCCGACCGCGTCAAGTCCGTCGAAGTGGCCGTTGGCGCCCTTCAGATAGTCACGGGCGACGGTGATTTCCGAATCGCCCATGCCGTCGCCGATGAACAGCACCACATTCTTGGCTTTTTTGTTGCCGATAGCTGCGATGCGCTGCGCGCCGCCGTGTTGCGCCAGTTCCGCAACGGACTTGCCGTTGGGGCTGTAGGTGGTGTCGGCCGCGAGCGCCGGTGCGGCGAGCGCGCCGAGCGTCGCTACGGATGCGACCGCTGCGATCGCGCCCTTCAAAGCTTTGTGCTTGCTCATGTTTCTTCTTTCTTCCATGCAGTTTCTTCCGTGCCGTCCAACCTGCCGTTTCGGTTGCGCCCGTTAGGTAACGCCCGTTTCGACCATGTTTTCCGGCTGCGCGGAACCTTTCCGCGGCTGCATTGCTTGGATCTTTCGATGCCACCGCCCACGCTATGCGCCGCAAGCCAACGCACACCGCACTACAGAAGAACGACAGATGAACACTCATCGCCATATGATGACCGCAACATATCCACCGCATGAACAGGGGGAATACGGCCAATAAAATCGCCATATTCCGTCAAACAACACCCCCACCGCACCCCACAAGCCAAAATCCCCCACTGGCTGGATAAATCCAACCTCTCAGACCCCACTCACACGCCAAAAATCCCAGTGACTGGATAAAAACCACCTCTGACGCACCACTCACGCGACTAAATCATCCAGCCACTGGGAAAAATGCCCGCGCCACTCAGCCCCGCGCAACCCGCGCCGCGCGCGTGGCCTTTACGGCCACGAACACGGACCGCACCAGCAGCACGCACAGATAGCAGGCGAACATAATCGCCCCAACTCGTGGCGAAACCTCCCCCGCAATCCACGTGCCGAGCGGCGCGGTCACAGCCGCCGTCACACCAATAATCAGCGCGGTTTTCACATGCGCTAGCCTGCGCTTCAAGTTCGCCGCGCTGGTCGTGATCGAATTCGGAAACATTGCCAACAGCGAAGTGCCGCGCGCAACCAGGTCGGACGCGCCAAACAGCATCGACAGCGACGGCACCGCAAGCGCACCACCCCCAATGCCCAGCAGCCCCGCCAGCGTGCCGATGACCACACCCAGCAACGCCAAGCCAATGCCGGTCACCACCGTCATGACGATCTGGTGGTCGCGCGACGGCACAAAACTCACCTGATTGATCACCACGAACACGAGAAACGCCACGAAAATCCACCGCAGCACCAGTTCCGGCAGCCGTGACAGCAGCCAACTGCCGATCTGTCCGCCAATGAACATGCCGCAGAACAGCAGAGCTGCGGCGAGCCAGTCGACGTGCCCGCCGGTCGCGTACGAAATGACGCCGGAAATGGAGGTCGGCACGATCGCCAGCGTGGACGTGGCGGCCGCGTTGCGTTGCGACAGGCCGAGCCAGACGAGCGCGGGCACGATCACCGTGCCGCCGCCGATGCCGAACGTGCCCGACAGCACGCCCACCAGCATGCCGACCACAATCAGCACGATGATGCTGCGCGCCGACCCGTCAAGCGCCGTCTCCCCCGCTCGCGATTCCATCTTTTGCGATTCCGTTCGTACGGCATCCGCCTGATCCGCAGTTTCCCCTTCATCACACATGGCAGCTCCTTCCACGTCTTCCGCGCCCGATACTACCCACCTGCCGCGCGCAGCAATCAGCCGATTCCATAATTTTGCGATTTCGCCGCCGCAGCGCCCGGTTCACGCGCTTTCTCGCTTATAGATGGCGGATTCGCGGGGTCGACGGATGGTATCTCGCTTATAGATGGCGGCCCCTTGCGGAAACAAGACATCTAGGGGGCATGCATGCTACCCCCTAACGACCTATTGCCCAAACCGACCCGCCACCTATAAGCGAGATACCACCGGACACCCGGCCGAATCCGCCATCTATAAGCCAGATACCCAGCCAAAACCACGACCGCACGCCTACACCCACGCCTACACCGGCACACCCGCACGCCCACACCCACGCAAGACCCATTGCACACACCCCCGTACGCACACGACCGCGCGCGGACCGGCAAAATCGCAAGTCATGAGCGAAAAGGGGCATCAAAAGCACCCAAAACAGCCCGAATCACACCCCCATCCGCTCACAGACAAGCAAAACCAGCCCAACTCACAAGTCGTGAGCAAAAAGGGAGGCCACCCAACATCAAAACAGCCCGAAACATCCAGAATCGTACCCCCATCCGCTCACAACCCATGCTTCAGCACGATTCAGGCCATATGCGCACCGCAACAACACCCCTGCGCAACATCAGACATGCACACGCACGCAAACACAAGTACACACACTGAAACGCAACACGTACCACAAGCACACAAACACCACGCACCACATACCGAGCACGACCAGACGCACACCCCCGCACACCGGAGAAGCGATGTCACCGGCCTGCGGCGGCGCTAGGCTAGACACTACCCCCGAACACCAGACGAATGGCGCGCGCCGGCCCCGGCGCACAACCCGTGCCGCACAATCCAGGAGCGTCGCCATAGCCGCGCGAGCCCCACAAAAGCGCAGCCAGCCACAAACACGAGCAGTCCGATCACCGCAGCCGCCACGGCTGTCATTTCGCCCGGCTCGTCGTATTGCGTCTTGTCTGGCACTTTCGGATTCGGAATCCGGTGCCCGCGCACGAGCAGCCTGTGTGAGTTGACACCGTACGGCGTGCACGTAATCAGCGTCGCGTAATCGGCCCCGGACTCAATATTCAGCTTGCTGATTTCGCTCGGCAGCACCACTGAGATCTGGTCCACTTGGTACGTGTAGGTTTCGTCGAGCACGTGGAACGCGAACGTGTCGCCTTTTTGCAGCTCGTCCAGACCGGTCAGCAACCGGGCGGACGGCAGGCCGGTGTGTCCGGAGACCACCGCGTGCGTGGTCGCTCCGCCTACGGGCAGCGATGTGCCGGCCAAATGTCCGGCGGCGATCTGCAGTACGCCGTCGCTGGTGCCGTGATAGACGGGCAGTTTCACTTTGATGCGCGGGATGGTCACGTATCCCATGATGCCGGTGCCGGTCACGTCGAGCGTTTCATCATATTCGCGCTTCTGCGCGTCGGTCATGTGCCACCGATCGCCGTTCGCGGCGAGCCGTTCATTGTATTCGTGCGCCGCTTTCAGCATAGCCTTGCGTTCGGCGCCGGACATGTCTTTGGTCTGTTCCACGTAGCCTGCCACGGCGTATGACTGGTGCATGCGGTTCCACCAGTCGCTGAATGTCGGATACGCGATGAGACCCAGCGCACCGATCATGGCGATTGCGGAAATGGCAATCATCACATTGAGCAGCGCATTCGATTTCTTATGCTTGGCAGCCGGTTTAACCTGCGCACCCGGTTTAACCTGCGCATCCAATTCGACTTGCGCAGCTGGCTTGGCGTCCGATTCATCCGTCACGTTATTTATGCTACGCCCGCTTCCGCAAAGCCGTCTTGGCAACGATCAGCAGCACCAAGCCCGCGCCCAAGATGGCCACGGCAATCCAAGCGGCCTGCTGCACGTCGGCGCCGGTGTGCGGCTGGTCCGGCGTGGTGGGCGGCGTGTGCGTGTTGGTGATTTCAGTGGAGTCGCCTTCCACATCGGAGATGGTGGTGTAGCCGTCGGGCACCGCCGCTTCGACCACGGTCCATTCGTGGTCCGCGTCGAGCGCTGTCCACAAATGCGTCCACTTGTTGGACTCGTTCAGCTTCACGTTTTCCACGGGCTCGCCGTCGCGCAGGAGTTTCACGGTGATGGATTCGGGGCGCTTGCCGTCAGAATTGTTCCGGTCATTCCAGATTTTGCGCACGGTGCGTTCCACGGTTTTCGGCGGTTGCGCCACACATTCGGTTTTCGGTTCGATACTCAGCACACGCGACCCGCCGGAGACGCCGTCTTCGGGCACTGCGACGAGCATGCTGCCGGAAGAGCACGTCCATGTCTGGTTCTTTCCGGAGGCGTTGGCGACCTTCACGTCAACGCTGTCGGACACGGCCAAGTACAGGCCGTCGGACAGTCCGGTGAAGGTCAGATGCCCGGAGGTGTTGGTGACGCCGGTTGCCGTGGCGTCGGGTTGGTTCACCGCGATGAGTCCGGCGAGCGTGTTGGCCATGTCTCGCCACACCTGCGCGTCCTTGCCGGTCATCTTCGACCAGTCGACGGGGTAGGCGGTGGAGTCGGTGAACGGTGCGACGGGTTCGAATGTGGCGCCGCCGCTTGCCGGGATCTGTCCGACTTTGTAGAGGTTGAAGCTGGCGTCCGAAATGGCGAAGTTGGTAGAATCGTCGCCAGTTTCGGAGTCCGAGCTTTTATGTTGGTAAGAAATGGCGATGCTGCCGCTGGCAGAGTCTGTTGTTGGCGCCGCGACGGCATCGCGAGTAGTGAATGCACAGGCTGCCGCGGCGAATGTGGCGGCGATTGCGCAGCATGCGGCGATGACGCGGCTTGCGATCGTGCGTTCCTTCATTGCCGACCCCTCTTCTGTGGATTGGAAAGTAAGCATGTTTGATTCGCCCCCAACGGCAAACCGGAAAATATATGGAGCCAGGCTGGATACTCAAGAAAATTAGGCAGTGTACAAGGGATTGAGGTGGTCCAGCCCAGCATATGTGGGTTCAGTTATTATTTAATTTTTAGTTTTTAAATTATGTATTGCGATTCCCGTGAGCCGCTGCTGACTTGCGTCAACGCGGCTCACGGGTTTCGCATGGTTACTTCAGATTCTTATGGAATCCGGAGGATCAGGCGTTGCGACGACGCAGAGCCATCACCAGGGTCGCGCCAGCAAGCACGAACACGGCGATACCAGCCACGTACAGCAGCACGGTGCCCATGCCACCGGTGGACGGGAGGTTGGAGCCCTTCTTGTTCACGACGCTAGTGGCAACGGTACCAGTGGCGGTGTCACCCTTAGTCTCCACATTCTTGACAGTGATAGTCAGGTTCTTCAGAGCCGGGCTCTCAGCCGTCTCATCATGGGTAGCCTTGATTTCAAGGTAGGTATCGTCTGCCTTGTTGAAGCCGTCCGGCACCTTGGTCTCGACGAGCTTGTACAGGCCGTCGTCCACGCGCGGGAAGGAAGCGACGTACTTGCCATCAGAGTTCTTGACAACCTTGACCTTAGCGACTTTCTTGGTGTAGTCGTCAGAAGCGCCAACCTTCTTGTAGAGGGTGAACTCAGGCAGATCGTTGTCGTTGACAGTAGCGTTGAAGTTCTTGTTGACATCCAGCTGGTAGGTGAAAACGATGACGGTATCTTCCGGAGTCTTACCGGTTTCGCCTTCGCCACCCACGTTCGGGTTGTTGGAGTATTCCAGCGAGACCTTGTTCGGGTTGCCCTGAGCGCCGATAATGGACTTTTCGTTCAGAGTGGAAGAATATGCAACAGTGAACTTGCCGCCTGCAGTAACAGCAATCGGCTGACCATCCGTATCCTTGACGGTCTTCACATCGTTGATGGTGACGCGGAAGGTTTCACCTTCGTTAAGACCAGTGGTATCAACAGTGTAGGAATCGGAGGAAACGACCTTATCGCCGTACTTGACAGTGATGTCATTGTTGAAAGTCAGACCTTCGGACTGGCTATCGTGGAACACCAGCTTGTAGGTCTTATATGCCGCAAAATCAGCGGCGTCGGTCGGCAGAGTGGCGGTCAGCTGGAACGGAACCTTGTCGGTCACATCATAGTCGGCGGAATCCTGCCAACCGGAAGTGGTTCCATCGGAATCGTTGGTATCCTGGACCTTCTTTTCGACAGAAGGCTGATCGGCCTTACGCTCGATTTCCTGATTACCAACAACCTTGACGATGAACAGCGTGGCTGCATCATTCTTGTCTGCAGTGGAATCCTTGTCCTTGAACAGGTAGTAGCCCGGTACGGCAGACAGCGGGCTGTCCTTAGAAACGGAGCCATACACAGTGGACAGCTTGGCGAAAGCCTGAATTGCCGCCAGCTTGGCAGTGTCATCCGCATATGTACCAGTAGCAATCTGTTCGGCAGCCTGAGCAGCAGTCAGATTAGCACCGTCAGTGCCGGCCGCATTCTTTTCCTTGAAGTCGGAACCAGCAGTGATATTGCTGAGCACTGTTCCAGCATCATTCAGATCGCCCTTGAAGATCTGGTATGCATCATAGGTGTGAGTATCAGTCTCGGGGACAGTGATCTGATACTTCGCAGAGGTAGACTCCTCGGCGGTTGCGGTGGAGGCACCGGCGAAACCGGCGACGGCCATTGCCGCGGTGGCTGCCACGGCTACGAGGCCTTTGAGAACCTTGTTCATTGTTCTCCCTTTCTTTCTTGTTTGAAATTTTTGGAATCTTGAGTTATTCGTATTCAGTTATTGCCTAGAGGGCAGCGAGTTCGCTACGCTACGGACCACTCCCCCTTCTCCTAGACGCTTCCATCATTGCCGCCTCCTGAGGCTCAAGGCCAGACCGACCACGGCAATCGCCACTGCGAGGAATCCCGCAGCGTACATCTTGTTTACTCCCTCGCCGCCTGTACCAGGCAGAACGACGCCGAGGGTGTTGGTAATGGAACCACCGTCAACGGTGAATGCGGCAGACTTCTGATAGCCGGCGGTAGTCTCCGGCTTGAAACCGGAAGACGTATACCACTCGCCCTTCACGTTCGCGCCTTCGGCCGGCCCGATGCGGAACACGTGCGGAGTCGTATCGATGTTGTACCCGTCAGGAGCCTTGGACTCGACCAACTGGTATTCGCCCCACTCAAGGCCGACGATGGAGAACTTGCCGGCTTCGCCGTCACGATCCGTGTACTGTCCCATCTGCGCGGAGCAGGTCTTCTCGCTGCTGTTCACGCAATCCTTGATGGTTGCGACCGGATCAGTACTGCCGGTCTCGGTATAAACCGCGTTGCCGTTATCCCACGAGAAGTTCCTAGTCTTGTACAGCTTCCATTCGGAACCGGCCAGCAGCTTGCTGGTGTCAGTCTCGTCGGTTTTCTTCCAGTTCACCGTACCGGTAAGACGCGAGTTCTCAATGTTGCCCGCGCTAGGAAGACCGGAACTCGTGACTTGCCCATTCTCAATAACGATGGTGTAAGTCTTCGTCTTACTGACATCGAAACCGTTCGGGGCGCTGGTTTCCTTCAGCGTGTAGGTGCCATCCGTAAGGTCGGACACCTTGAACTGGCCGCCCTTCGGATCCTCATCCTGCC
>ERZ857955.2936-NODE-2936-length-10330-cov-2.534112_pt1 | contig 10330 bp, 10 predicted proteins | sample MGYA00519956_ERZ857955 | MGnify/ENA primary metagenome ERZ857955 (study PRJEB31778, sample SAMEA3449378) | human gut metagenome | biome: human gut; feature: human-associated habitat; material: faeces | place: United Kingdom | collected 2010/2012 ...
CACGGCGGAATCCCGGCCCCGCTGAATTATGAAGGTTTTCCAAAGAGCGTTTGCACCTCCATTAATGAGGTAGTGTGCCACGGCATTCCTTCCGAGGATGAGATTTTGAAGGATGGCGATATTGTAAACGTAGATGTTTCTACTATTTATAATGGATATTTCTCCGATTCTTCCCGTATGTTCTGCATCGGAAACGTAAGCCCGGAGAAGGAGAAGCTGGTCCGCGTTACCAAGGAATGCGTGGAAATCGGTATTTCCAAGGTAAAACCATGGGAGCCAATCGGTAACATGGGACATGCGGTGCATATGCATGCTCTTGAGAATGGCTACACCATCGTTAAAGAAATCGGCGGCCACGGCGTAGGCCTTGAATTCCACGAAGATCCATGGGTAAGCTACACCTCCGAGGAGAACAGCGGCGTGATCATGGAGCCTGGCATGATGTTCACCATTGAGCCTATGGTAAACATGGGAAGCGACGAGGTTTATACCGACGAGGAAGACGACTGGACCGTCCGTACCGAAGACGGCCTGCCCTCCGCCCAGTGGGAAGTAACCGTCCTGGTAACCGAAAACGGCTGCGAGGTCATCTGCTGGTAAGGTTTACTGAAAGGGAAAGGCATCTACAGAAAGTTTCATAAAACAATAAGCCGTGTGTACAGGTGAAATTCTTTACTTGTATACATGGCTTTTTTTAGAAAGGCTCTTGAAAAAGTTTAGAGCAAATGGTACTATAATTTCAAAGCATATTTCTATAAGTCTAGGCATTCTTGCCATCTGTTATTCTAAATCATCACTTCAGAAATCCATGCTTTTAATTTCAATCAAAAAACAGGGCAGGGGTTTGAGGTGTAAAATAGCAGTGCGGCATATTCCCATACTCCTGCAGGAACAGGAGGTATAAGCCTATGGCAAAAAGAAAGAATAACGCTGGTACTGTAAAGAAAAAGCAGATTACAGAAAAGAATCTGAAAGCAAACAGAAACTATAAAGATACCGTATTTCGAATGCTTTTTTCTGACAGGAAGAATTTGCTGTCATTGTATAATGCAGTAAATGGGACTTCCTACAAAAATCCGGAAGAATTGGAAATCGTGACACTGGAAAATGCAATTTATATGGGGATGAAGAATGATCTTGCGTTTATCATTGCTACGAATCTATTTTTGTATGAACACCAGTCTACATATAATCCAAACATGCCGTTAAGGGATTTGTTTTATATTTCCAGTGAGTATCAAAAGCTGGTTGACCATAAGTCTTTATATTCTTCTGTATTGCAGAAAATACCGGCTCCGAATTTTATTGTGTTCTACAATGGAACAGAGAAAAAAGAAGACCGATGGGAAAATGCATTGTCAGATGCGTATGAAACGCCGGATAAAGAACCAAGGCTTGAATTAAAGGTACTGACATTAAATATGAATGAAGGGCATAACAAAGAACTGATGGAGCAGTGCCAGACACTGAGAGAATATGCAAAATACGTTGCATTGGTAAGAAAATACAAGAAAGAAATGAAACTGGATGCAGCTGTCAAATGTGCAGTGGACGAATGCATTCAAAGTGGGATCCTTGCAGAATTCCTGAAGAAAAATAGAGCAGAGGTGATTGCTGTGAGTATATTTGAATACGACAAAGAGGAAGAGGAGAAAAAGCTCCGTAAGGCAGAATATGAGGCCGGGTACGATGATGGAAAGAAATTAGGTATTACAGAGGGTGAAATACGTAAGGCAAAAGAAACGGCAATAGAACTGACAAAAGTGGGGATGGCGAAATCGCAGATAGCGGCTATCCTTAAAGTGAATGAGAATATGCTTCGACAATGGCTTGAAAAATAATGGCTATTTGTAAAGAATGCGAAAAAACTTCAGAAAACCTGGTGAGAAACAAAATTTGCAAAAATAATGGTTGCAATACAGGAACAACTATAGTATAATCACTTATGTTGTGAAAAAAGATGGTCCGCTGTTACCGTGATGGGTATTAAGAACATCCAGAGAATAAGGAGAGAATAACATGAACGAAATTATTAAAAACATCGAAGCAGAGCAGCTGAAAAAAGAAGTACCGCAGTTCAACGTAGGAGATACCGTAAGAGTACACGCTCTTATCAAAGAGGGTAACCGTGAGCGTATCCAGATCTTCGAGGGAACTGTATTAAAGAAACAGGGCGGAAGCACCAGAGCTACTTTCACAGTAAGAAAAGCTTCCAACGGCGTTGGCGTTGAGAAAACATGGCCGCTTCATTCCCCACACGTAAAAGAAGTAGAAGTTATTCGTCGTGGTAAAGTTCGCCGTGCGAAACTGAACTACTTAAGAGACCGTGTAGGTAAAGCTGCTAAGGTTAAAGAGCTTGTTAAATAATTTCAATCGAAAATTGCTGATTGCTGTTCACTGGTGATGTTCTGCGAAGTGCTTTCGTGAAAGAAGTGAATACGAACAGTGACATTTGCTGCGCAGATGGCCGTGATGACTGTCTGGGCAGCATTTTTTTGAATATTTGCAGAAATTTTTTCTTTTTCTTTTTCGGGATATGTGATAAGATAATAAAGTATCTGGCCTGAGATGAAAAAAGTGTTTTGGAACCAGATGTAGGACATGCAATTATGACACGAATGGAGTAGATATGAGCGACAGAAGAAATAAAAGAGAAAAAGAGCAGTTGTTCAACATGCCGGAAATTGCAAAACTGGAGAAAAAATCTTTTTCTGGTGCCATAGAGAAATTAGAAGACAGTAAACTGAAAAAAGTTTTGATCTGGGTATTCGAGATCGCAGTTACACTGAGCTTTGCAGTGTTGACCTCCATGATGCTGTTTCAGTCTGTGACGATGCAGGAGAGCTCTATGGAGCCTACTCTGGCAGTTGGAAGCCGATATTTTGTAAACAAGCTTGCTTATAAAGCGTCCTCGCCGAAACGTGGCGACCTTATTGTATTCCGCACAAATGCAAGTGATGATGCGGCTCTTCATATCCGCCGGGTGATCGGACTTCCAGGCGAGACGATCCAGATCGTGAATGGAAGAATTCTGATCAATGGAGAGACATATAAAGAAGGCAAAGATTTCCCCACGATCAACAATCCGGGAATGGCAGCCAATGCCATTACACTGGAAGCAGGTGAGTACTTTGTCCTGGGCGATAACCGTAATAACAGCGAAGACAGCCGTTATGGCGATATCGGACGAGTGAATAAGAAATATATAACTGGTAAGCTCTGGTTCCAGATATCCCCGAAGAAAAACATAGGGCCGTTGAATAATTAAACTGTGAGACTTTTATAAAAAATAAGTGATTGTTCAGCACGTTCGCGGTTACACGCTTTGTGGAACGGTATCTGCTGAACAGCTGTAAGAATGAGGTAAATATGAACGTACAATGGTATCCAGGTCATATGACCAAAGCGAAAAGACAGATGCAGGAGGACATTAAGCTGATCGACCTGATTATTGAGCTTGTGGACTCCAGAGTTCCCCTTGCAAGCCGCAATCCGGACATTGACGAGCTTGGCAGAAACAAAGCCAGACTGATCCTTCTGAATAAATCTGATCTTGGCGATGAACGCCAGAATGAAGCCTGGAAGGCCTATTTCCAGGCGAAAGGATTCTATGTGGTGAAGGTGGATTCCAGAAGCGGCGCCGGAATGAAAGCCATTCAGGCTGCCATCCAGGAAGCCTGCAAGGAGAAAACAGAGCGGGACAGAAGAAGAGGAATCAAGAACCGTCCCATCCGCGCCATGGTAGTGGGAATCCCCAACGTTGGCAAATCCACTTTTATCAATACTTTTGCAGGAAGAGCCTGCGCCAAAACAGGCAACAAGCCTGGCGTGACTAAGGGCAAGCAGTGGATTCGCCTGAACAAGAATGTGGAGCTTCTTGACACTCCTGGAATCCTGTGGCCCAAATTTGAGGATGAGGAAGTGGGAATGCGTCTTGCGTACATTGGTTCCATCAAGGATGATATTCTGAACCTGGAAGAGCTTTCCCTGACCCTGATCGATTTTCTCAGGGAAAAATATGCAGGAGCGCTGGAAAAACGCTATCAGATTGCAGAAGAGGGAACCGCTGTACAGGTGTTAGAGGCAATTGCCAGATCCAGAGGCTGCCTGAAAAAAGGCGAGGAGCTTGACTATGCCAAGGCTTCTTTGATCCTTTTTGATGATTTCCGTTCCGGCAAAATTGGAAGAATTACCTTGGAATGGGTGCCCCAAGAGGAAAAATAACATGCAGAAAATTGGAGAAATCAAGGCAGAGCTTCAGGCACTGCAGCCGGAAGAGTACGATGCCTTTTTTGAAAAATACAAGGATGATACCAGAAACGGTGTCAGAAAGCTTCTGGAACAGCTTCATAAGAAGGAGGCTGCTTACCAGAAGGAGCTTGCCCGCACGGAAGCGATGAAGGTCTATGAGCATAAATATGAAGACCTGGGTTATATCTGCGGCATTGACGAGGTGGGAAGAGGTCCTCTTGCCGGTCCGGTGGTTGCAGGTGCGGTAATTTTGCCAAAGGACTGCAAGATTTTGTATCTTAATGATTCCAAGCAGTTAAGTGCAAAGAAAAGAGAAGAGCTGTATGATGTGATTATGGAGAATGCGGTGGCAGTGGGAATTGGAATGGCAAGTCCCCAGCGGATTGATGAGATCAATATTCTTCAGGCTACCTATGAGGCTATGCGGGAAGCTATCAGTAAGCTGGATCCGGTGCCACAGATTCTTTTAAATGATGCGGTGACCATTCCCCAGGTGACTATCCCACAGGTGCCGATTATAAAGGGAGATGCCAAGAGTGTGTCCATTGCTGCGGCAAGCATTGTGGCGAAGGTAACAAGAGACCGGATGATGGTAGAATACGACAAGACCATGCCGGAATATGGCTTTGCATCTAACAAGGGGTACGGCGCGGCTGCGCATATTGAAGCGCTGAAGAAATACGGGCCAAGCCCCATACATAGGGCAACGTTTATTAAGAACTTTGTGTAGAAAATATTTCGAAAGTACATAAGATACCGACACAAAATAATTTGGAGTTTTCGTGGAGATCAATAAGAGAAGTGTTGGCACCTTTTATGAGAATCTGGCTGCCAGGTATTTGGAAAATCAGAATGTTATGATCCTGGAGCGGAATTACCGTAACAAGCGAGGCGAGATTGATCTGATCGGGCTGGACCCGGATGGATGGCTTATCTTCGTGGAAGTGAAGTACAGAAGCTCGGAGTACTCCGGCAATCCTCTGGCAGCAGTCGATGAGCGCAAGCAATGGATCATCTCCAAGGTAGCTGCCGGATATTTAATGACTCATTACAGAAGTCTGGATGTAAAATGCAGGTTTGACGTAGTGGGAATCGAGGGCAGTGAGATCAGGTGGATAAAGAATGCCTTTGAATTTCGATAAGCGCGGTACCAGAACTGGCAGACTGTTTTAAGAAGATTAGAGCGTGTCTGCCCGATGAATATGCAGATGCTTGTTAGAGTTCATATACTGAAACATAAGGAGAACATTATGGATATCAAATGGCACAGCAGTGATGAGACACACATGCAGGTGAGAGAGAAGAATGGTGTTACCTTTCTCACTTACCCTGCATTTGAGAACCTCCCGGAGATCATTCACTGCTTCAGCACAAGGCTGGGCGGTGTAAGTGAGGGGATTTTTTCCTCTATGAATTTAAGCTTCACCCGAGGCGATAATGAGAATGCGGTAAAAGAAAATTACAGAAGACTGGGTGCAGCCGTAGGCTTTGCCCCGGAGGATGTTGTGTCATCGGATCAGACTCACACCACGAATGTGCGCCTGGTAGGGGCAGAAGACAGAGGAAACGGCATCACCCGTCCGAGAACCTTCCATGATACAGATGGAATGATCACCAACGTCCCGGGTGTGGTGCTGGCCACCTACTATGCAGACTGTGTGCCCCTGTATTTCGTAGACCCGGTTCATCATGCCATTGGCCTGTCCCATTCCGGCTGGCGCGGAACCGTGGGCAAAATCGGAAAAGTAACCATAGAGAAAATGCACCAGGAATTCGGCTCCGATCCTGCAGAACTTCTTACCGCCATCGGCCCGTCCATCTGCCAGGACTGCTATGAAGTAAGCGAAGATGTGATCCTTGAGTTTCAGAATGCTTTTAATGAAAAATACTGGAATCGTCTTTTTTACAAAAAAGACAATGGAAAGTATCAGCTGAATCTCTGGGAAGCCAACCGCATTATTTTCCTGGAAGCAGGAATCCAGGAGGAACACATTTCCATGCCTGGAATCTGCACCTGCTGCAATCCAGATTTTCTCTTTTCCCATCGTGCCTCCCACGGCAAACGCGGCAACCTGGCTGCCTTCCTTGGAATTCGCAGGAAAGAAAAAGAATAATACCAGGAAAATGATTAAAAAAAATAGGATAGAAGACCAGAGCCATCAGCTCCGTCCTCTATCCTTTTTTTGATCCTTATTTTTGGTTTACCCGTTTCATCAGATCCATGATCTTCTCGTTGCTGGAACGAACCTTCTCAACGGAAACGTCATGGTTGATAATATCAATAATACTTGCAAGATACTTGCTCATATTTGCCTCTATATAGTAAGGTCTGGTCAGAAGCTCCGGGATACGGTAATTCAGGTTAGTAGTGATAACCTTGTCGATCCAGCCCTTCTCATAGTAAGCGTCAAATTTATCCATGCCCTCAGTAAACAGACCGTAAGTGGTGCAGATAAATACACGGTTTGCGTGGCGCTCCTTGATCTGTTTGGCAACATCCAGCATACTTTCACCGGAGGAGATCATATCGTCAATAATGACAACGTCCTTGCCCTCTACGGAGTCACCAAGAAACTCATGTGCTACAATCGGGTTCTTGCCGTTTACAACGGTGGAATAATCACGTCTCTTATAGAACATACCCATGTCTACGCCAAGGATATTGGAGAAGTACACCGCTCTTGACATAGCGCCCTCATCCGGGCTGATGATCATCAGGTGATCGTTGTCCACCTGGAAATTGTCTACATTCTTCACCAGAGCCTTCAAGAACTGATAGGTAGGGAAGAAGTTGTCAAATCCGTTCAGCGGAATGGAGTTCTGGACACGGGGATCATGGGCATCAAAGGTGATGATATTGGAAACGCCCATATCGCTTAATTCCCGAAGCGCAACTGCACAGTCAAGAGATTCCCTCTTCTTACGTCTGTGCTGACGGCCTTCATAAAGAAACGGCATGATAACGTTAATACGGTGAGCCTTACCGGTAGCTGCGGAGATGATTCTCTTAAGATCCTGGAAATGGTTGTCCGGAGACATATGGTTTACATGACCGCAGACAGTGTAAGTAGAGCTGTAGTTGGTAACGTCTACCATAATGTAAAGGTCTGTACCACGAACGGATTCTTTGATGTAACCTTTACCTTCACCGGTTCCGAAACGGGAACAGGTTGCATCGATAATATAAGTATCCTGCTCGTAATCTTTAAATACAACATTCTCTTTGTGTTCATGTTCACGCTCTTTACGCCAGTTCACAATATACTGGTCGATTCTCTTTCCAAGCTCTGCACAGCTAGGGTGAACAATAATTCCAAGCTTACCTACAGGAACGGTTGCAAATTTGCTATCATCTGGTCTCATGTGTTTTACTCCTTTAATCATATAATTATTATTATGTGAGATAAATCATATTACAATTCCTTTATAACATCCATTCTCTTATTCGTCAAGGGAGGAGAAAGTCTTTTTAATGCGAATGTCTTCTCCGTAAATATGTAAAAGGGTGTAGGACTGTATGATTCTTGAAAAAACTCTTTCTGTGTAAGAACGGTTAATCTGTTCTAAAGAAAGATTTGTACTTATAATAGTAGATTTTTTATTGAGAATTCTTTCATTAATACATAAAAAAAGCTGAGAATTAATGAAAGAATTATTAAGTTCTGTGCCGAGATCATCAATGATGAGAAGGTCACAATGCAGGAAAGCAGGCAATGTCTGTGCATTATTTGCTCCCCGGCGAAATGTATAGTCAGCCAGCTGGTCAAAAAACTGATAGGCAGTCAGGTAAATAACACCTTTTCCACGATTCAGAAGTTCTCCCGCGATACAATTTGAAAGAAATGTCTTGCCAACACCTGCATTTCCATAAATCAAGAGATTCTGCCCCGGTTTTGAGTCAAAACTTTCAATAAAAGAATGGCTTGCCGATAAGACATTTTCTATATTCTCACGAGGGGAAAGCTTCTCTCTGCCGCCTCTTTGTGTAGAATAATACTCTCTGCGAAAAGCAGAAAAACTTTCTGTACCAGCCACATCCTCTATATTAGACTGGCTGTAAAGAATATGGCGAATCTTCTGCTGAAAACAGCGGCATTTTTTATCGCCTATATAGCCGGTATCCTTACACTCCGGGCAGTCATAGATTGGATCAAGATAATCTGCCGGGTAATCATGGATCGCCAGCAGGTTGACCTTTTCCATAGAAAGATCATAAATCGTGTCCTGCAAAGACTTCTTTGCCTCAGCATTAGATACCTGCTTAAGAAGGAGTGCCTTTGCCTTTTCCACAGAAATATGAGCAATCTGTTCGTCAATCTGACGAATTTCAGGAATCAGAGCATAAACACGCTCTTTGCGTTCCTGTTCCGCCATATAATTGCGGCGGCGTACTGCATCATATTCATTCATAATATCCTGGTATTGTCTTGTGGAAATGCCCATAGCTTACCTCCTGGTCTTATCAAGAAGACGAGATTCCAAATCATTAAAGTCATACGTTCTCTGTTCAAAGTTGTGGAACTGGTTCGTAGCAGTATTTTTTCTGGCAGCTGCCCCAGTACTTCCTTTACGAGGCTGTCCCTGAGTATATCCGGTAGCAGAACCTGAAGAAGACGAAGCAGTAGAACGATGCTTATCATCTAAATGCTTAATATCTGAAGTATTCCGGACACCGAGCCGTTTCCAATCTTCAAGAATTTTGTTTGCATACGGAAAACTTGCCTGATGCGTTGCCAGAAGTGTTCGGCTGCACGCCTCAATAATAATATCCGTACCAAGTCCAAGAGAATTCCACTTCTTTATGTAGTCAAGCTCGGCAGACCCCGGATCACGATTCGAAATGCCAAATGCCTTCATAATAGGAAAAACATTCTGTGAATACAGCGTACTTTGTTCCTTTGCCTCCTGAACACTTGTGATGCCCTGCTGATACCAGTTAATCGCAACACTCTCGATATAGCGGACACTCTTCTTTCCACGAGTAACACAGTACTCAATTAAATATTCCAGCAAATCAGAAGAGAAATGCAGCTGGTCATTAATATAGCAAAAACTATTCAGTTCCGTCGTAGAAAATGGCCGTCCAATATAAGTCTCCGCCATATAAATCGTCCGCTCTAAATCCTTATTCGTCATTGAAGACTGTACTTCCGTAGGACTTAACGTATTCTTATCTGGTACAGGAGTGATTGTTGGTGAAAGAGAAGCTTCAGTTTGTCCTGTAGATTCAGAGGTCATAGTATTTCTGTCAGAACCAGAAGTTCCGGCAGTCATAGTATTTCCGTCAGTGCCAGTAACTCCAGTAGCCATAACTTTTTCAGAAGTTCCAACAGCTTGAGTAGTTCCTGCATTCCCAGAGATTCCATTTGTCACAGATTCAGAGCCAGTCACCGTAGCAGCCGTCTCAGAAGCAGCTCCTGTCCGTAAAATACCAGCTTTCTCCCAATAAGAAAGAGCTCTCAAAACATCTTTTCGTGTCAGTTCTAAATGATCTGCAATACGTTCCACATCAACAGGCAATCCCATACCCTGCAGACGAAGAATCAGAAGATAAATCTTAACATATTCTCCATCCGCTTTTATCATATATTCATCAATAAATTTGTTTGGCAGAATAGTAACTTCATTCTGTACGTTGTAAAGTAAAGTAATCTTATCGTTCATTATACCCCTTATTTCTATCATCTGTAGTTTATCGGTTATCATCGTGCGTTTTAATAAATTGTAAATGTAAATTCTATAGAATAAATAGTTATCCAAATATCAAATGCCAGAAAACAGCATCGGTATATTCTGAATAATTCATAATATAGAATAGCACACCCTCAAAAAAAAATACAGTTTCGAATCTGGGGAGAATGTGGATAGAATTGGGGATAACTCCTGTATAAAACCTTGATGGATAATGTGGATACTTTTGTGGATAATGTGGATAACTTTGTGGATAGGTGGGTAAAATTCGATATTTTGGGGAGAAAACTGGTCAAAAAGGGTGATAAGTTCCAAGATATAGGTGTGAACGAACAAAAATACAATGTGGACAAAATGTAAACAACATGGGGAAAGACTCAGAATACCC
>ERZ857955.2937-NODE-2937-length-10329-cov-3.731069_pt1 | contig 10329 bp, 9 predicted proteins | sample MGYA00519956_ERZ857955 | MGnify/ENA primary metagenome ERZ857955 (study PRJEB31778, sample SAMEA3449378) | human gut metagenome | biome: human gut; feature: human-associated habitat; material: faeces | place: United Kingdom | collected 2010/2012 ...
AGCGTACCGCAGGGCGGCAACTATGACGGATTAGCCGGCATAACCGCCGCCTTGGCGGTCGCGTGGTGGATGCGCCGTACGGGTTTCGTGCCCGAACGCGATTACATGATTCTGATGATGCGTTGCGAGGAATCGAGCTTTTTCGGCAAGGCTTATGTGGGTTCGCTGGCACTCACCGGAAAACTGACGCTTGCTGATACGGCTTTAAAGCACCGCACACAACCGATGACACTCGGTGAATGCATTTCGGCCTGCGGTTTTGTTCCTGCCGATATTACGGCCGGTCGTCCTCTTGTGGACCTCGAAAAGATTGCAGCCTTCATCGAACTACACATCGAACAGGGCCCGACGCTTGACAGCTCGGAAACCGAGCGCGTCGGCATTGTGACGGGTATTCGAGGTAACGTGCGTCACAAGAAAGTGGTTTGCTTGGGGCAAACTGCGCATTCAGGTGCCGTCGACAAGCCATACCGGCATGATGCCGTGATGGCTACGGCAGAGCTTCTTACCCGTATGGACAAGCATTGGGACGAATGGCTTGCCAACGGAGAGGATCTTGTCTTCACCGTGGGAGTGCTGAAGACTTCGGCGACATCGGCGATTTCCGTGATTCCGGGTGAAACGACTTTTACGGTGGACATGCGCAGTCTTTCGATTGATACGTGCGAGCGTTTCCACGAGTTGCTGTTGAAGGAAGCCGATGCTGTTGCCAAGGAGCGCGGCGTGAAGTTCGAGTTCGATCGCAAGATCGTAACGGATGCGGCTAAGGTGGACGCTGCGCTTTCCGATCGAATCGAGGCGGCGGCCAAGAGCGCGGGTATTCCGGTGCGTCGCCTGGCAAGCGGTGCCGGTCACGATGCGGCTGTCATCGGCAACAGCGGTGTGCCGGTGGCCATGATCTTTGTGGCCAATCAAAACGGCTCGCACAATCCGTACGAAGCCATGAAGATGGAAGATTTCATGAAGGGCGTCAATGTGCTTTGGCACACGGTGCGCGACTACGACGCGTAAAGGTCTTCGGACAGCATGCGGAAGTCCGAAAAGGCTTCCGGAACGTTTGAATTAAAAGAAGAAAATGACAACGACAGATCTTGACGACGGACAGCCCGCCCGTATTTTGATCTTTGACCAATGCCCGCTTTTTGCACGAGCTTTGAGTGAGTTGATCGGCGAACAGGTCCCGGGTTCGGTGCGTCGTATCACGCATAACGCTAACGACGCGCTTGATGAAGCTCGAAATGAGCACCCTGATCTGATGTTTATCGATCTCGACGGCGGTGACATCGGCGTGACGTTGCTTAAGGACATCAAATTGCTTGAAAACGCGCCGCGCTGTGTGATGCTTATCACCGACGGCACGCAGCCGTCTCTGATGGCGGCTATACGCCTGCAGGCGGACGGCTTTATCACCAAGCGTCTGTCGGTGCAGCAGCTTGCTGCACAGGTTCATCTGGCTGCTAGCGGTGAGATGGTGATCAGCGATTCGCTCACGGCGGCATTGGCCGTGTCGCTTCGCAATGTGCCCGTGGCTGACGATTCGAGGGACATTTCCCGCTTGAGTCCGCGCGAAGTGGACGTCCTTTATTGCATCGCCAACGGCATGAGCAACCGTCAGATTTCGGAGTATCTGAAGATTTCAGACGGTACCGTGAAAGTGCATGTCAAGCACGTCCTCAAAAAACTCGGCTTTGCCACGCGTGTGGAAGCCGCATTATGGGCGAGTGAGTCCGGCCACAAAGGGGCGATTGCCCAGACGTATTCGCGCTGATACGATTACTCGGCAAAGAGGTCGGCCATCGGAGCCGTCTGCGCTGAAGCCAGACGCCCGAAGTGCCGATAGGCCGTTTGCGTGACGATGCGTCCGCGCGGCGTGCGCTGTACGAGTCCCTGCTGAATGAGGTAGGGCTCAACCACATCTTCGAGCGTTTCTCGATCCTCGCCGACGGCGCTGGCGAGATTGTCGATGCCCACCGGTCCGCCTGCAAATTTGTCCATGATGGTGAGCAAAAATCTCTGATCCACAAAGTCCAATCCCATGGCGTCGACCTCGAGCATACGAAGCGCCGCATCGGCTACTTCTGCCGTGATGACGCCGTTGTGGCGCACTTGTGCAAAATCACGCACACGTCGCAACAGTCGATTGGCAACGCGAGGCGTACCGCGGGATCGGCGAGCGATTTCATAGGCTCCTGCCTCTTCGATGGGGACATTTAAAAGGTTGGCAGAACGCGTGATGATGTGTGCCAAATCATCCGTATCGTAGAACTGCAGCTGGTTGACGATGCCGAAACGGGCGCGCAGGGGATTGGTGAGTGACCCTGCACGGGTTGTGGCGCCGATCAGCGTAAAGGGCGGCAGGTCAAGCTTGATGGAACGAGCCGCAGGGCCCTCGCCGATCATGATGTCGATTTGATAGTCTTCCAGCGCTGGATAGAGGATTTCCTCGACCACGGGGCTCAGACGATGGATTTCATCGATAAAGAGAACGTCGTTTTTCTCAAGGTTGGTCAGAAGCGCTGCCAGGTCGCCCGGACGCTCAAGAACGGGACCGGAAGTCTGGCGCAAGTTGACGCCCATTTCGTTGGCCACGATGTGCGCGAGCGTCGTTTTGCCCAGGCCGGGAGGCCCGAACACCAACAAATGGTCAAGCGGCTCACCGCGCTGCTTGGCGGCAGCAATGAAGATTTCGAGCTGTTCACGCACCGCTTTTTGACCGACATAGTCGGCCAGACGCACCGGACGAAGGGCTCGATCGATGCTTTCTTCATTTGGGCTTGTTGCTTCCGTGGAGACGACGCGTTCGACGTTTTGCATGAGAAAAACTTTCTACCGTTTAAAAATCAGTGTGCCATGGATTTTAGGGCTTCGCGGATGCCTGCGGAAACACTGACGTCGGGCGAGAGCTTCTTGGCCGCGGCAGTGGCCTCTCGATCCGAATACCCCAGGGCCACCAGTGCGGCCACTACATCGGCACGATTGTCACCCGGAGCGGCAGCCAGCGTCACGCCGTCGAGATCAGCGCTGATCTTACCTTTGAGTTCCAGAACAAGACGTTCGGCCGTTTTCTTGCCGATGCCGGGTACGCGTGTTAAGAGTGCACTTTCCTGTTTGGAGACGGCTTGTGCCAGTGCGTCAACCGTCATGCCGGAGAGAACCGCCAGAGCTGTGCGGGCGCCGATACCGGAAATTTTGATGAGCTGTCGGAAAGCGGCGCGTTCCTTGGCCGTGCCGAAACCGTAGAGCAGTTGAGCGTCTTCGCGCACGATGAAATGCGTCAGAAGTGTCACTTCCTGGCCAACGTCAGGCAGGTTGTAGAAGGTGGACATCGGAACATTAATCTCATAACCGACGCCGTGGACGTCGACCAGAATTTCCGGAGGATTTTTTTCGAGAAGTGTGCCGCGAATGCGTCCGATCATGATTGATTCCTGATTTTGTTATTGATGAGTTGAGCCCAAGCGTTGCGCTGTGATTTCTTCGATGTCATTGTTCGATTGCCCGTTTGCGAAGGTATTGCAGCCATGGCTTGAACTTGGGTAAGCTGCATGGCGTGCGCGTGCGTGACGGCGCAGGCAAGAGCGTCGGCGGCATCCGCCTGAATGTCACCTGACAGTTTTAAAAGGGTGGAGACCATCATCTGGACTTGTGCCTTAGTGGCTCGGCCGGTGCCGACAATCGAATTCTTGATTTCAGACGGCGAAAATTCGGCCACTGCAAGGCCATGATGCGCGGCACAAGCAAGAGCTGCGCCACGGGCTTGACCGAGCAGTAGCGTAGAACGCGGATTGATATTGACGAACACCTGTTCGGCGGCGGCGCAGTCAGGGTTTGTTTCGGCAATAACGCACGAAAGTTCTCGGAAAATGGTGCCCAAACGTTCGCTCAGCGTACCGGTGGGGACATGAATGCATCCGGCTGTGACAAATGTCAGGCGGCTGCCGTCAACGTCAATCACTCCAAAGCCTGTGCGATTGAGGCCCGGGTCGATGCCGAGAATGCGTTTCTTGCTCATGCCGTTTGATGCCTGGATAGGATGGAAAGAGGCTGGATTTTACGCGATGCCAGTATTGCCCGATTGGGCGACGCTTGCAAATTTTATAGATGTCTGTAAAATCCCGATTCTCTTCGTGAGAAGAGATTGAAAATTCAGCGCGCGGTTGGCTCAGTGGTAGAGCATCGCCTTCACACGGCGGGGGTCACTGGTTCGAATCCAGTACCGCGCACCACAAAAGAAAATAACAGCCTCTGCGGCTGTTTTTTTTCGCCCAAAAGAAAGAGCCGACCGCAAAAACGGTCGGCAAATTCGCACGGCTGATAGCTGATTACAGCTTCACAACGCGGGCAACTTCATTTGCAAAAGCTTTCTTGCCCTGACTCGAGAGAATGCCGTACAGGCGCATAGCTGTGAGATTGGCCATGACGTAGTTTCTAAATGAATTAAGTTGCTGTACGTCGGACAGTCCGTAGTTTTCTTTGGCAAGTTTCTCGAGAGCGGCGGCAGTCCAACGGCAGGCCGACGTTGAGATACAAAGTCATGATCAGCCAAGTGCACGACCCATCCTTCGATGCGGCGCGGTAGAGGCAGGGTATTGCCGGACTTGTCGAGCAGACCAGCTTTGATGGGATCAACGCCGGCGATGATGCTCGCTGCCTTGATCCAGCCAACCACAAGTTTTTCGCCTGCAGGTGTTGCAGGATGTTCGTGCGCACACGCTTGGGCGACAACGACTTGGGCCGGAACTTTGCGCGCAATGGATTCAGCGATCGACAGCACGTGATGTTCTCCGGTAGCAGCAAGTAGTTGTTCTTTGCGGCAGGAGTGGTCATCTTGCCAGGCAAAGACCCAGGGTTTGTGCAAATCATGGAGAATTTCGCCGCCGACAGCAGCATCGTAGTCAAGCGTCAAACCGTTGACATCCATGTAATTCTTAACAAGAGCCTGGGCCGAGACGACATTTAGAGCAGTATGCGTGACGAGGCCGCCCGGATAGGCATGATGAGAGGCATATCCCGAGCCAGGGGCGGACCAGAAGGGCTGAGGACTCTGTTCGGGATTTTTGACAGGCGGAAAAACTTCTTTTCGCGCCGTATCAATGAGATTTTCTTTCTGCAGACGAGAAAGAATGTCCTTTTCATTGTTCTTCGCAATGGTGGGAGCCGGATTTTCCAGAATTGCCAGGACCGTACTGCGCAGAGTGTTGTCGCGGATTTGTTTGGCAGCTTCGACTATGACGCGGTGGGCAGACTGAACAACAACGCTCTCCTTGGCGATTTGAACATCGCTCATGTGAAGAATATCGGCTACGGTGCGCTGCGTTTTGGGAGCAGCCGCAAGCGCTTCAATGTTGAACGTGCTTGCACACAGTCCGCCTCCGATGGCAAGAAGGGCAGAGCTGGATAGAAAATCGCGGCGTGAAATTTCAGACATGGGATCCTCTTATCTTTACGTTGTTTGGCGAATCCAATCTTTGATTCGCGACGCTATTCTGGCGATTGAATGTTTCTGCCAATCCTGGTTTTTGTGACAGCACAATGAAATGTGCCGGTCTGAATCCGAAGTTCAGCCGGCACTTTTTGACTTTGAAAATTTTCGTATTTCAGGCAAGCCTGCTGTTGCCGACAGCGCAGGCCGGTATCACTGCAAAGACAGCGCCTGCGGCAATCACGACGGCAAGCATTGCAATTTCATCGAGTTCGAGAGACGGCATCATTGAGATACCAGTTTGAGAAGCAATGACCATGCCGGCTGCAACCGATAAAGCAGTGCCCAAAATCAGTGCACCAAGGCTGGCAAGTACGATGGCCGCTTCGATGGATGCCCAAACGGAAGCGAGGATAAATCGTCTGGGTGCGCCCATTGTGCGCAAAAGTCTCAGGTCTTTTTCTCTGAGCTTGGCAAGGACAAAGCCCGTAAGCAACGCCGCGGCAAGTGAAGTTGCCACAGAGCCTGCGGCAAAGGCCTTGAGTGCTGAAGCCGCCGCAGCAAAAACAGCGAAAAGTTCAATTAAAGCTTCGCCGGTAAAGACGGCCATCAGATTGACGACACTACTGTCAGGCGCAATTGCCGATGATTTCAGCAGATGCTGTCTGATGCGATAAGCGCCTGCCATGTTGGTGGGCTTAACGACAAGCGCAGATGCCCCGGGCAGTTTCGACATATCCTTGTTGAGCCAGGCTTCAATTTCTTCGTGTATGTGATCGCCGTGAACATCATGAGTCGAAGTCGGATTTTGACCGTGCATAGACCATAGAGTTTCGATTGGAACTAGCACTGCCCGATCCCAGGGGGTTCCGGTTTCCGGGAGAATGCCCACGATTCTGAAGCTTTCTTTGTGTTCGTGTCCCAAGGCAGCGCTCATGCCATGGCCGGGATGAAATTCATCATTGATGGAAAAGCCGGCATTGCTGCCTGCGACGGCTTCATAAGGCTTTTCAAAATTGCGGCCTGCAAGAAGAGTTCTTTTTCCGGCCTGATCAACGAATACTCGAGTGGTACCCACTAGAGAAGCTTTGCCGGCTCTGTCGCCGAAGGCAAGCGGCGCGGCCCAACTGATGTCGGAACTCTTGGGAGAAAGATTGTTGAGCACCGGCATTGGAACCAAACTCAGCATTTCGTCGCGCAAATAGACAGTTCCCAAAAGCAGCGCTGAACGGCTTCCCTTCGTGCCGACCAGAATGTCAAACTGATCGGCAGCTCGAATCGTCGAACTCTTGACCATGCGTTCGGTTTGAATGACGGAAACTGCCACGGCAAGAGCCAGGGCAAGCAGTACGGTCAAACCAAAGAAGACTCCTTTGCTTTGGCGCAGCTCGCCTTTCAAAAATAAAAAAACATTCATGGCAGATTTCTCGAAGAAGGCTCGCTCTCAATCCACTTCCAGCGTCCCTGGTACATGTGTGCGCGAAGAGGAAAGGTTTGGGCAAGATCGCTGTCGTGCGTGATGACAAAAAGGGTGGAGCGGAGTTCCTTGCTGCTTTCCACAAGCGCCTGCATGACGAGACGGGCATTGGCTTCATCGAGACTTGCCGTAGGCTCGTCGGCGAAAATGACCTTGGGTTTTCCCATCAGCATTCGGGCCAAAGCCGTGCGCTGCATCTCGCCTCGGGAAAGGTGTCCGGCAGGTGTGTTGGCACGAATGCCGAAACGATCCAGAAGATCTCGTGCACGTTGCCGTGCAGAAGGGGTGATTTTTCCAGTAAAAGTTTCAGGTAACAGTACGTTTTCGATAGCCGTAAGCCCCTCAAGCAGGCCAAAATCCTGAAAGAGAAAGCCGCAGTGTTGCCCTCGCCACAAGTCGCGGCGACTTTCGCTGAGATCTGAAACGATGGTTTTTCCCCAGCGCACCGTTCCCGTGTCTGCACGAATGATGCCGCTCAACACCTTGAGCAGGGTGGTTTTGCCGGCTCCGGACGATCCCTGGAGCGCGACCCGGCTGCCTTGAGCTATCTTGAGCTGTTCAATTGAAAGAATGGTACGGATGCTCAGACCGTCAGCCGCCTTGTAAACGATGCCGCATGCCTCAAGGTCAAAATGCTCTTGCATAACGACGGCCCCTAGATGTCGATGATGGAGAAGCTTGCGTCCACGAGTCGAACCAGACTCACAAAGCCGGTTTCCTCATCGGTTGCTGAACCCAATTCAAGTGTGCCCGTCACTTCAATGGCTTTATTGGCCTGAACGAAGTCTCCGGGGTTTTTAAGGTAGACCACGATGATTGAGTCGGGCCAGTCTTCGTCGCTGTTGCAGAAAGGACAGAGGTTGACGGGTGAGCGGGTCAGCACGAGGAATTTGGCATCAGCCTTAAGCGGTGGAGCCATAAATCCGCGAACCGAAGTGAGTTTGCCGTTGAGTGATTTGAGTTTGTCCGAGAACGTAATGCCAAGCACGGAAGCAGGGCCGTACATTTCGTCAAAACCGAGCAAAACCGGGTCTGCAGCCTTTGCAGGCATCACAAAGCCTGCGAAAACGGCCGCAGCTGTGCCAAGCAATGTTCTGCGCTGCATTGTCTGAAAAATGAAAAAAACGAAAAAAGCATGCTGGGACTTCGCAACAGGGCTTCTCTACAAGAAATAGAAACCGAGCGGCAAAGTCCTTCTGCATGCTGCTGCGAGGCAATTACTTGCCCAGAGCCAGAGCTTCTGCCATTACGCGGAAAATTTCCGTCGAGTTCATGAAACCCTTGATCTGATCGGAGTTAGGACCACGTGCTGTGACGACAAGGTCGTCAACTGTGTGTACGCCCTGAGGCTCGTTGCGAGGCAGGTTGCCTTCAACGAAATGAGCCCCCGGGATGTCCTTGTATTCGGCGTTTGCCACGTACTCGCCTTTTTCATTCTTAACGGCGGGCGTAAAGGTCTTGTCCTGGAAAGGACGATAGGTTTCGTAGTAATCGGGATGGGCACCGAAGAATACGGCCAGACGCTTGTCGGGATAGAAATTGTCCGGGAAGCCGTCCTTATCCTTGTCCTCGTAGTGCGGGTAGCCTGCCTTGGCGTAAACGCCAACCTTTTCGCGCAGATCGCGACCTTCTTTTTTATCGTCGATCGTACCTGCAACCGCAATCGAGTGCGTGTGATCGCCGGTAACGATCAACAATGTGTCGGGGTGCTCGTCGCAGTATTTCTGAGCGGCTTCAACGACTTTGTCGAAAGCGATTGTTTCAGCTACAGAACGAGTCCAGTCAAGAGGATGCGAGAACTTGTCGACAAGACCGGCCTCGAGCATCAGGAAGAAGCCTTCCTTGTTTTTTTCGAGTACTTTGATTGCTGCATGAAAACTGTCGGTCAGATCGGGCTGATTGGGAAATTTTTTGACCGTGTTCCCCTTGAACTGGTGACGATCAAGCCAACCGTCCATGTTGCCTGTGTGGAAAAGACCGAGCAGACGATCGGATTTCTCGGCAGCCTTGAGCATGGCATCACGGTCGGTTACGAGCTCATAGCCGGCCTTCTGAAAGAGATCAATGTAGTTGATATTGTCTTTGCGCTTGGAGCCGGCAGTGGACTTTGGAAGGAAATAGGCAGAGCCGCCTCCGAGCATGACTTCGGGCTTGACGTCGTAGAACATGCCCACGATATCGGCTTTGTCCGCTCTGCGGCGGGTGTGTGAAACGACTGAAGCGGGAGTAGCGTCTTCGAGTTCAGCGTCGCTGACGACGCCGACAGCCATGCTGGTCTTGCGGCGAATAAGCTCAGCGATGGTTTCCTGTCGGGGATCGTCCTGTGTGGCTTTGGTGCGATCAACATAGACTCCGAGAGCGTTGACCGAAGACTTGTGGCCGGTCATATAGGCCGAGGCTGTATTGGCACTGTCGGCAGCGATTGTATCGACCGAACTTGTGCCGAGAAGAGCCATGTTGGGCATGTCGTCCATGGCGAGCGGCGCGTTGTACATGCCATTGACCACACCTTTGCTCATGATTCGTGCGGCCGTGCGATGACCAACGCTCAGACCATCGGCCAACAGCAGAATCACGTTCTTTGCCTGACGTTTTTTAGGGGTGTCGTAGGTGTTCCAAACGACAGTCTTGTTGCCGCCCTTACCCGAGACGGTTACCTTGTAGGTGCCTGGTTTCTTGATTTCGACATCGCGCATCAAAACGGCGGAGGCCTTGGCATCAATTTCTTCACCGACAAAGATTTCGTCTCCCGTTAAAACCTTGCGGTAGTCGGCACCGTTGATTTCAATCTTAATGTCGTTGCGGTCAACAACAGTGTCGAGCTCGACTTTGAAGTCGAAGCGAGCGTTGGTCATGAAGCGAGCTTTATCGACTGGGTAAATTTCGGCAGATTGGACGAAACTGCTTGCGAATACCATTGCGGCAGCAATCGCTGTGAGGGCAAATTTGGAATGCATGTCAATACTTTTCCGTTAACGAGATGAAATGAGGAGCGCTTGTAGGAAAACTCCCTGCCGGGCGCATTCGGAGGGCAGTTTATGAAGCGTGTATTGCATGCTTATGATGCTTTTCTGACCAATTGGTGACCGTTGTTTCCTATCTATGCCGTTCAATGAAAAAACTGATCACCTTTTCCAGACAAGATCACATGTGATCATCGCTTAACAGCGATTTTTGTCAGACTTTTACTCCTTTGAGAGCCTCGACCAATTCTGTTACGGTGTGCACGCCGAGTTTTCGCATGGCGCTTGCCTTGTGAAATTCGGCGGTGCGTTGCGCGATTCCGAGGCGCTCGGCAGCGGCTCGCATGGCAACGCCTTGAGAGGCCAGTTTGACCAACTGTTTTTCTCGAGATGAAAGTGCGTCGAAAGCGGTTTGCCGCTGGTTGGCTTTAGTTTCGGACAGAGCTGTTGCGCGATCCAAAGCTTCC
>ERZ857955.2939-NODE-2939-length-10325-cov-3.073807_pt1 | contig 10325 bp, 10 predicted proteins | sample MGYA00519956_ERZ857955 | MGnify/ENA primary metagenome ERZ857955 (study PRJEB31778, sample SAMEA3449378) | human gut metagenome | biome: human gut; feature: human-associated habitat; material: faeces | place: United Kingdom | collected 2010/2012 ...
CGAGAATGTGCCGAGGCACATTCTTTCTTATTTAGCAGGAAGTCTATGTTAAATAAAAGGCACTACGTGCCGGAGATGTGCACTATTTTTAATTTATAGAAAAAGGAGATAAAGAATCATGGCAGACAAACCAAAATATTATATTACAACTGCAATTGCCTATACATCAGGCAAGCCACATATCGGTAACACATACGAGATCGTGCTGGCAGACGCAATTGCACGTTATAAGAGAAGTCAGGGATATGATGTATTTTTCCAGACAGGAACTGACGAGCATGGACAGAAAATTGAATTAAAAGCAGAAGAAGCAGGTGTTACACCAAAGGAATTTGTAGATAACGTATCCGGGGAGATTAAGAGAATCTGGGATCTGATGAACACTTCTTATGACAAATTTATCCGTACAACGGATGATTATCATGAGAAAGAAGTGCAGAAGATATTCAAGAAACTGTATGACCAGGGAGATATTTACAAAGGACACTACGAAGGAATGTACTGTACTCCATGTGAATCCTTCTTCACAGAATCCCAGCTTGTAGATGGAAAATGTCCGGACTGCGGACGCCCGGTACAGCCTGCAAAAGAAGAAGCATACTTCTTCAAGATGAGCAAATATGCAGACAGACTGATTGAATATATCAATACACATCCGGAATTTATCCAGCCGGTAGCACGTAAGAATGAGATGATGAACAACTTCCTTCTTCCGGGACTTCAGGATCTTTGTGTATCCAGAACCTCTTTTAAATGGGGAATTCCGGTAGACTTTGATCCGAAGCACGTAGTCTATGTATGGCTTGATGCACTTACAAACTATATCACTGGTATCGGATATCACTGTGATGGTGAAAGCGATGAAATGTTCAATAAGAACTGGCCGGCAGACCTTCATCTGATCGGAAAAGATATCATCCGTTTCCATACGATTTACTGGCCGATCTTCCTGATGGCACTTGGACTTCCGCTTCCGAAGCAGGTATTTGGACATCCGTGGCTTCTTCAGGGCGATGGAAAGATGAGTAAATCAAAAGGAAATGTACTCTATGCAGATGAACTCGTAGATTTCTTTGGCGTAGATGCGGTTCGTTACTTTGTTCTGCATGAGATGCCGTTTGAAAATGATGGCGTAATCTCCTGGGAGCTGATGGTAGAAAGACTGAATTCCGATCTTGCCAATACACTGGGTAACCTTGTAAACCGTACTATTTCTATGACAAATAAATACTTTGGCGGAACTGTGACAAATAAAGGTGTTACAGAAGAAGTAGATGCAGATCTGAAAGCTGTAACAGAAAATACACCGAAGCTCGTAGAAGCAAAAATGGAAGAACTGCGTGTAGCAGATGCAATCACAGAAATCTTCAATTTGTTCAAACGCTGCAACAAATATATCGATGAGACCATGCCGTGGGCACTGGCAAAAGAAGAAGACAAGAAGGATCGTCTGGAAACAGTTCTGTGGAATCTGATCCAAAGCATTTCCGAAGGTGCAAAACTGCTTGAATCTTTCATGCCGGAAACAGCTGAAAAGATTCTGGCACAGCTTGGTGGCGGACATGTGGTAGAAAAACCGGAAATCCTGTTCCAGAGACTCGACCTGGAAGAAGTCATGAAAAAAGTAGAAGAGCTTCATCCAAAGGTTAAAGAAGAAAAGGAAGAGGAAGAAGAAGGAATCGACATCGAAGCAAAACCGGAGATCACTTTTGAAGATTTTGAAAAGATGCAGTTCCAGGTAGGCGAGATCATTTCCTGCGAAGCAGTGAAAAAATCGAAAAAGCTTCTCTGCTCCCAGGTTAAGATCGGAAGCCAGGTAAAACAGATCGTATCCGGAATCAAGGCACACTATACACCGGAAGAGATGGTAGGTAAGAAGGTTATGGTTCTTGTGAACCTGAAACCTGCAAAACTCGCCGGAGTGCTTTCAGAAGGTATGCTGCTCTGCGCAGAAGATGCAGATGGTAATCTTGCGCTGATGACACCGGAGAAGAAGATGCCGGCAGGAGCAGAGATCTGTTAATTAAATGATTGGATAAATAAAAACGAGGAGAAGAATCCAGGATCTGGAAACTTCTCCTCAATTTTTAATGTTGAGAATTGTCTGATTTTTTTTCATCTGTGATACTTTCTTCGCTGTTCAGCTTTGATTCTAAACCTGTATTCTTTTCTTTCAGTGTGGCAAGCTGGTGATTCAGCTCCAGATTTTGTGAGTACAGTTTTTTGTTCGACTGTTTGAGTGTATGTATTCTGCACATAGAAAAAATAAGGAGAATAGCAAGTACAATAAGAGTAACATCTTTCCACATTATTTTATTTTTCATAAACCTTTCCCTCCCGTTGCATCCTTTTTGCTGTGTAATAATTATACATCAAACCCGAAAATTTACCACTGGCAAAGTGCTATATTTTATAGAACAAATAGAGCGAAAATTAGTGAAAAAGAAAAGAACCGGATAATTTCCGATTCTCTTCTTTTGCAAGTAATCTTTAAGTTTACAGAATATCAATATATTCTCCGGCAAGTGCTTTGTTCATACTTCTTACAGCACAGAATTTTCCGCACATACTGCAGGTATCGCTGTGGTCATCTTCTGGTTTACGACTGTCACGGATTGCCTTTGCTGTTTCAGGATCGAGAGCGCAGGCGTACTGTGCATCCCAGTCAAGAACACGGCGTGCATCTGCCATCTTGTCATCGATATCACGTGCATGCGGGATACCTTTTGCAATATCAGCGGCATGGGCGGCGATTTTTGAAGCTACAATACCCTCTCTTACATCGTCTGCATCGGGCAGTCTGAGATGTTCAGCCGGAGTAACGTAGCAAAGGAAATCGGCACCGTTGGCAGCTGCAATAGCACCGCCGATAGCGGACGTAATGTGGTCGTATCCTGGAGCAATATCGGTAACTAAAGGACCTAAAACGTAGAAAGGAGCGTTGTGACAGATACGCTTTTGCAATGTCATATTTGCGGCAATTTCGTTCATAGCCATATGTCCCGGACCTTCAACCATTACTTGAACGTCCTTTTCCCATGCTCTTTTTGTGAGGTTTCCAAGTTCTATGAGCTCAGAGATCTGTCCTGCATCAGTACTGTCGTTGATTGAACCTGGTCTTAAAGCGTCTCCAAGACTGATCGTTACGTCATATTCACGAAGAATTTCCAGTACTTCATCATAATACTCATAGAATGGGTTTTCATTTCCAGTCATTTCCATCCAAGCAAAAAGCAGTGAACCGCCTCGGGAAACTATGTTGGTAAGTCTGCCCTGACGTTTAAACGCTTCAACAGCTCTTTTATTGATACCGGCATGAATAGTCTGAAAATCAACGCCTTCCTTGGCGTGTGCTTCAACTACTTTAAGGAAATCTTTAGCAGTAATTTCAAGAAGATCCTTTTCAAGATAGCCAATAGCGTCATACATAGGTACAGTTCCGATCATAGCAGGAGACATTTCAACAAGTTCCTTACGGAATGTATTGGTTTTACCGTAGTTGCTCAGATCCATAATAGCTTCGCAGCCGAAGTCGATAGCCATTTTTACTTTAGACATTTCCATATCATAGTTTTTGCAGTCTCCCGAAATACCTAAATTTACATTGATCTTTGTTTTCAGTCCCGAGCCGATTCCCTCCGGACTAAGTGACTTGTGGTTTATATTTGCAGGAATACACACACTGCCCTCTGCGACTTTTTGTCTTAAAATTTCAGGTTCCATGTATTCCTTTTCGGCAACAATCTGCATTTCCTTAGTAATAATGCCTTTTTTGGCAGCTTCCATTTGAGTTTTGTAATTCATTATGACCTCCGTATTTTTATTTTATATAATGTTTTTATACATATGATTCAATGGACCTCGTCCTCTTCCAAGGTCAAGACCGTCCATAATTGCTCCGGTTACGTAGTCCTTAGCAAGCTTAACGCTTTCCTTTACATTCATTCCCTTACCCAGATTAGACGCTATTGCGGAAGAAAGAGTACAGCCTGTTCCATGAGTATTGGGATTATCTATTTTTTTAGTTTCAAACCATGTCTTAACACCGTCGGCGTAAAGTAAATCAGCCGCAGTACTTTCCAGATGACCGCCCTTTAAAAGAACGTTTCCCCCAAACTTTTCGGCAATTATTTCAGCCGACTTTACCATTTGGTCGGGATTTTTTATTTCCATGTCTGAAAGAATTTCAGCTTCCGGAATATTTGGTGTTATAATGCAGGCAATGGGAAAAATACTTTCTGTAAGAGCAGAAACAGCGTTTTCTGCCAGAAGTCTGTGACCGCTTGTTGAAACCATTACAGTATCTGCAACAACATTTACCGCTTTTCTTTTTCTAAGAAAATCAGAAATTGCGTATATTATTTCTGCGTTAGACAGCATGCCTATTTTAACTGCATCAGGAGTTATATCATCAAAGACCGCTTCAAGCTGCTTTAAAACAAATTCAGGCGGAATGTCATGAATTCCGGTAACTCCTGTGGTATTTTGCGCTGTAACAGAGGTTATAACGCTCATCGCATAGCAGCCGTTTGCGGAAATTGTTTTGATGTCGGCTTGTATTCCTGCGCCGCCGATACTGTCGCTGCCCGCTATTGTAAGTACAGTTTTCATAAAACTAATCTCCTATGATCTCCAGAATAGATTTTTTCAAAGCCGCCGTCGCACATTGAATGTCATTTTTCGCAAATATTGCTGAAACAACAGCTACACCGCTGATTCCGGTATTTTTAAGCAAAGATATATTTTCCTGATTTATTCCTCCGATTGCCGCAACGGGAATAGAAACGTTTTCACAGATTTTTTTCAGTTCGTCAAAGGATAGAGGAACAGTATTATTTTTGGTGGACGAACCGAATACAGCTCCGCAGCCTAAATAGTCAGCACCGGACTTAAATGCAGATACTGCCTCGTTGACATTATGAGCTGTAGCGCCGATTATGGCGTTGTCTCCCAGAATTTCTCTGGCTTTTTTTATATCGCCGTCACTTTGTCCAAGATGAACGCCGTCTGCACCGCTTTTTAGGGCAAGTTCTACAGAATCATTGATAATAAGCGGTACATTATATTTTTTGCAGACTGTTTTCAGTTCCTGAGCAAGGGAAAGCTGTTCTTGAAAATCCGTATTCTTTTCTCTTAGCTGAACAATAGTGACTCCTCCAAGTATTGCTTTTTCCACAGCGTCGGTAAGCGTTTGATTTTCCTTGAGCCATGATCTGTCGGTAACGGCATAAAGTCTTAAAGCTTTTGATGAAATTTTCATCTTTTTCCTTTCTTAAAAAACGGCGTACCCAAAAAAGGATACGCCGAAAGTCATTGTTTTTTCTAAAACTCCCTACGCTGGTATTATCCAATTCAGGTTAACGGGTTAAAGCGTTTACGCTTACTCTCAGCCTGTATTACAAGCACCCCGGTCAAATTACTATTTAATTTATTTTACTTCAACAGTCCAGCCGAATTCATCAGGAATTTTACCCCACTGAATACCTGTCATTGTATCATAAAGCATCTGTGAAATTTGTCCGATTTTATTGTCGTTGATCTCCATGATCTTATCTTCCCATTTAAGGTGTCCTACAGGAGAAATAACAGCGGCAGTACCTGTTCCGAAAACCTCGTCAAGCTTACCAGCGTCATAGGCTTCTGCTACTTCCTGAATTGTAATCTTTCTTTCAGTAACTGTATAGCCTTTGCTGCGGCATATCTCAATTGCGGATTTTCTGGTAATACCTGACAGAACAGAGCCTGTGAGTGCAGGAGTTATAATTTCACCGTCAATAACAAAGAAGATATTCATTGAGCCTACTTCTTCAACATACTTTCTTTCAACGCCGTCCAGCCATAGAACCTGTTCATAATCCTGCTTATGAGCCTCGTCCTGACCCGCAAGGGAAATAGCGTAGTTTGCGGCTGTTTTAGCAAATCCAGTCCCGCCTCTTACAGCTCTTACATAGTTGCTTTCTACGTAAATTTTAACAGGATTGAGACCTGTAGAGTAGTAAGCGCCTGATGGTGAAAGAATGATCATAAACATATAATGATCAGCCGGACGAACCCCTACATAAGGATCAGTTGCGATAATAAAAGGACGTATGTATAAAGAGGCTCCTTCTGAATAAGGAACCCAGTCCTTTTCAACGTTCAGCAAGGCCATAAGAGCTTCCATAGCGTCCTGTTCGTTGATTTTAGGAATGACCATTCTCTCATTGGAAACGTTCATTCTCTTAAAATTTTCATCAGGACGGAAAAGCTGAATTTTACCTTCGGCAGTACGGTAAGCTTTAAGTCCTTCAAAGATTTCCTGACCGTAATGTAGGCACATAGCCGCAGGGGACAGAGAAATATCTCCGTAAGGAACGATCCTAGCGTCATGCCAGCCTTCGCCGATATCATAATTCATAATAAACATATGGTCCGTAAATATATGACCGAATCCGAGCTTTGATTCGTCAGCAGGCTTTTCCTTTAAAGTTTTTGCCAATTCATATTTGATTTCCATTTATAAGACTCCCTTTTTAAGTCTGCATTTATTCACAGACCGTTATATAATTTTTTTTGTATTTTTTATTGTATACTGTTAACATTGTGACGACTGCTGAAGCAGCAGTGACGGCAATAAGCACTATTCCAAGGATTTTGACTACTTTTTTCATATGAATGCAACTCCTTTATTTTTAAATATGTACTTTTCTTTATTATATCATATATTTTTTTTCTTGGCTATAGCGTTTTAGCAAAAAAATAAAGATATTTTAATATTCTTTTTTTGCATATTAACAAGAAAATAGTCGATTTTTTACCGGAATTAAAAAAATTAAAAAAAATTAAAATTAGTACTTGAAATAAAAAAAAAATTGTGATATAATAATTAAAGTATTTGTGACTGTAAATTTCAGTTGGTTATATTCCGGAATATAAGTGTGCGGGCCCTGTGCAACGAAGCACCGTGAACCATGTCAGGCGGGGAACCGAGCAGCATTAAGCGGATCGTTTTGTGTGCCGCAGTCAGCCTGCACACTTATGCTCCGGAATTTTTTTGTTACAAGCATAATTCAGTGTTTTAATGGAGGTGACCGTTATTTATACAGCTTTATACAGAAAATGGCGGCCGCTGTCCTTTGACGACGTAATTTCGCAGCCGCATATTACAACGACCTTGCAGAATCAGATAAAAAACGGCAGAACTGCTCATGCATATCTTTTTACCGGTTCAAGGGGTACTGGAAAAACTACCTGCGCCAGAATTTTTGCAAAGGCGGTAAACTGCCCTAATGAAAAGGACGGTAATCCATGCCTTGAATGCGATGTTTGCAGAGATGCGGACAATGCTGCTTTGTCTGATATAATTGAAATTGACGCCGCTTCAAATAACGGCGTTGATGATATTAGAGACTTGAGAGACGGTGCGGTATATACTCCTGAACGCTGTAAATATAAGGTTTATATCATAGATGAAGTACATATGCTGACGCCTAATGCGTTTAATGCGCTTCTTAAGATTATGGAAGAACCGCCGGATTATGTGAAGTTTATACTTGCAACAACGGAGGTTCATAAGGTGCCTGCAACTATAACGTCACGCTGTCAGCGGTTTGATTTCAGGCGTATTCTGACAGAAGATATAACTAAAAGGTTATGCTATATTGCAAGTAAAGAAAATATTTCTATTGAAGAAAATGCCGCGGCTCTTATTGCGAGACTTTCCGACGGCGGAATGAGAGACGCTCTTTCGCTTTTAGATCAATGTGCGGCATATTCGGAAAATATTTCAATGGATACTGTTTCCGCAGCTGCCGGTATTGCCGGAAGGGGACATTTATTTGATATTATTGAGGCGGCAGTTTCAAAACAGCCCGGAAACGCTCTTGCAGTTGCCGACAATCTTTATTCTATGTCAAAGGACATGACGAAGCTTTGCAGTGAGCTTACAGATCAGTTTAGAAATTTGATGCTGTTGAAAGTATGCCCTGAAAAAACAGATTTGATAGTGTGTATGCCGGACGAGCTTGACAGACTTAAAAATATTTCCGCAAAACTTGAACTTTCGGAAATTCTTGCTAAGCTTACTGTTTTGCAGGAGTGCAGCGAGCGTATGGGTAAGGCTTTAAACAAGCGTATTGAGTTTGAAATGTGCCTTATTAAGCTTTGTTCAGTGCAAATTCAACAGAAAACTATTGACAATACTGAAATTTATGATAAAATAAAACAAGTGGATAATGTTTCAGTACCGGAAAAAACAGAACGTCCGGCAGAAACTGAAGAAACTGCAAGTCCTAAGCCGGCAGTGAATATGTCGCAGCTGAAAGCTTCGGATTTCAAACCTCTTGCGGAATGGTCTGAGATACTTGCGGAATTTACAAAGGTTTCTCCGTCTGTTTCGGGAACGCTGGCTGGTTCAAGAGCGTTTGTGTATTCAAATATTATGCTGATAGATACTAAAAATCAGTTTTTCCTTAAGCTTTTTAAAGTAAAGGAAAATTTTGCACTGCTGACCGAAACGATACGAAGAGTCATGGGAAAGTCTTATGTCATCAAGGCAAGGTGTTCGGCAGCGGCAGAATCCGAGCAAAAAGCCGGAAAACTTATTGAAAAAGCTGTAAGCAGCGGAATTGAAACCGTTGTTGAATAAATAAAAATAACAGACTATTTATAAAGTCAAAGGAGAATAAAATTATGAAGTCAAGAGTACCTAAAAATATCGGCGGAGCTCAGAATATGAATTCAATGATAAAACAGGCTCAGAAAATGCAGGATGAAATCACAGAACTGCAAAATGATATTGAAGCAAGAGATTTTTCAGCAACATCAGGCGGCGGCGCTGTTGAAGTTGTTGTTACAGGTGCAAAAAATATCAAGGCTTTGACAATCAAGCCGGAGGTTGTTGACAAGGATGACGTTGAAATGCTTCAGGACTTGATCATCAGTGCAATCAACGAAGCTATGGCTGATGTTGAAAAGACAACTGAAGAAGAAATGAATAAGATCACAGGCGGAGTAGCGCTGCCGGGATTATTCTGATAAAATGGCAGATAATAACGCTCTTCCCCTTGTAATACTGGCAGAGCAGTTTGCAAAGCTTCCGGGAATCGGTATGAAAACAGCTCAGAGACTTGCTTATGCTGTTATGTCCATGAGCGATAATGACGCAAAGGAATTTGCAGACGCTATTATTTCCGTAAAAAATGACGTGGGTTATTGTTCTGTTTGTCAGAATCTTACAGAATTTGAAGTATGTCCTATCTGCTCCGATGCGAATCGTGACGGTTCGATCATATGTGTTGTTGAAACTCCTAAGGACGTTTCAGCATTTGAACGTACTAATGAATACAGAGGCAGATATCATGTCCTTCACGGACTTATTTCACCTATTAACGGAGTTGGTCCGGACGATATCAGAATAAAAGAGCTTCTTGAACGTGTAAATAACGGCAGTGTTCAGGAAATAATTATGGCGACAAATCCTACGGTTGAGGGGGAAGCTACCGCAATGTATATCGCAAGGCTTTTAAAACCGCTGGGTGTTGTGGTTACAAGACTTGCTTTTGGTATTCCTGTAGGGGGACATTTGGAGTATGCTGATGAAGTAACTCTTTTTAAGGCTTTGGAAAACAGAAGTGAAATGTAAGTTGGGGCTGTTTGTTTGCCAATTCAATAAAAACCGTACCGTGAATCGGTACGGTTTAATTTTAATAAAATTAAGGAGGAATATATTATGTCTACACCGCATAACAGCGCTGAAAAAGGTGAAATTGCAAAGACAGTATTAATGCCGGGAGACCCTCTCAGAGCAGAGTTTATTGCGAAAACTTATCTTGAAAATCCGATTTGCTACAATAAAGTAAGGGGAATGCTGGGATTTACAGGTAAATATAGAGGCATTGAAGTATCTGTACAGGGAAGCGGAATGGGTATTCCGTCCATTGGGATTTATTCCTATGAACTTTTTAATGAATATGATGTGGATAATATTATCAGAGTGGGCACTGCCGGAGGAATTGCTGACAATGTAAACCTGCGTGACATTGTAATAGCAATGGGATCATGTACTAATTCAAATTATGCCGATCAGTATGGACTTCCCGGAACTTATGCTCCTACAGCGTCTTATGAACTGTTAAAAAGTGCGGTAAATGTTGCTGAAAATCATAATTGTACTTATCACGTGGGAAATATACTTTCCAGCGATACTTTTTATGATGACGGTAATTCTTTAGCAGCATGGCAGAAAATGAATGTTCTTGCAGTTGAAATGGAGTCTGCCGCACTTTATATGAATGCCGCCCGTGCCGGCAAAAACGCTTTGTGTATCCTTACAGTGTCAGATTGTC
>ERZ857955.2941-NODE-2941-length-10315-cov-3.102534_pt1 | contig 10315 bp, 3 predicted proteins | sample MGYA00519956_ERZ857955 | MGnify/ENA primary metagenome ERZ857955 (study PRJEB31778, sample SAMEA3449378) | human gut metagenome | biome: human gut; feature: human-associated habitat; material: faeces | place: United Kingdom | collected 2010/2012 ...
AAAGGAGTTCAGCCCCAGCGCCAGCAGCACGGAGATCGACCCCCACAAGTAAATGGAAAGGTAATCCGAGGCATATCCAATGGTGTTCTCCGTAGCGCCGAAGAGGTAGAGCATGGGCTCCTTGCAGAGCTGGAATACCACGGTGGCGGCCAGGCCCAGGATCATCAGCAGCAGGGTATTCTGCAGGCCGCTGCCGGAGAAGAGAAACAGATAGGCCACACCCAGCACCATGCCGGGGATGGCGTTGGTCACCAGGGCAATGCTCTCGATGACCCGCTTGTACCGCGGGGGCAAGGTGCTCCGGGCGGTGATGAGGGCGGCGCCGTAGGCCGCCAGAGTGCCCAGGAAGGCAGTGAGCAGGGCCATCACCAGAGAGTGCCAGTAGACGGTAATCAGCTCGCTGTCGGTGAATACGGCGGCGAAGTGCTCCAGGGAGAAGCTGGTCTGATAGGGCCACTCCTCCACCAGGGGGACCACAAAGATCACCGCGAAGATAGACAGGATGGCCACTGAGATCGCCGTGCTGGAGACGCCCCACCCCGTATCCCGCAGGGGGTTCTTCCGCAGGTCCGCCTGGGAGATGCGGGTATAGCGGATATTGAACCGCTCCAGCAGCTGCAGGATGCAGATGCTGCCGATGGAGGGGATGAGCAGGATCATGGCGATGACCGCCCCCCGGTTGAAGTCGGGGATGCCGCCCAGCATCTGGTTGTAGAGGAGGGTGGCGATGACCTCATAGCCGCCGCCCACCGAGGCGGGGATGCCGAAGTCGGTGAAGCACAGGAAGAAGGCCTGAATGAAGGCGCCCGCCAGAGTTCCCAGCAGGGGGCGAAGAATGGCGATCCAGAAGGTGGCCAGGTCCCGGTCCCCCATGGCCTTGGAGACAATGATGGTCTTTTTGTCCACAAAACCCATGGTGTTGTGGATCAGCAGGAAGGCCACCGGAATGGTATAGATCACATAGCCCACCAGCAGCCCGCCGAAGCCGTAGATGTCAAAGAACTGCCGTCCCAGCAGGCGGGTGAGCAGCCCCTGTTTGCCGAAGGAGTAGATGATGGCAAAGCCATAGGTGATGGTGGGCAGGAACATGGGCAGGGTCGCGATGGCGGTGATGAGCCGCTTGGCCCACCTGGGCAATCCGGTGTAGTGGACCGCATAGGCCATCAGGAAGGCGATGACCGTGGCCGTCACGGCCGATGCGGCCGCCACCGCAAAGCTGTTGCCAAGGGCCGTGAGAAATCCCTCCCGGGTCACCACCGAGGCATAGAACTCCCAGGTAAATCCGCCCTCCCCCACCAGGGACTTGCCCAGCAGCAGGAGGATGGGGGCGGCCAGGAAGCCCACGAACAGAAGGGTGATGATCCAGAAAATCCCCTTCAGCTCCCAATTTTTCCGTCTCATGGCGCCTTTCCTCAAACAGCCTCGCCGGCCAGCTGCGGGCGGTCGCCGAACAGGGCGTAGATATTGCCGCGCTTGATCTCCAGCTGGCGGAGGATGAACTTGCGCACGAAGTCGTTCCTGGGCTGGTGGACGATCTCGTCCGGCTTGGCGTACTGGGAGATGGACCCCTGATCGATGATGAGCACCCGGTCGGACAGGGTGAGGGCCTCCTCCGGGTCATGGGTGACGATGATGGTGGTCAGGTGGTACTCCCGGGCGATGGTCTTGATCCGGTCCTTGATGGATTCCTTGATGACTCCGTCCAGGGCGGACAGGGGCTCGTCCAGCAGGAGAATCCGGGGTTTCATCACCAGGGTGCGGGCCAGGGCCACCCGCTGCTTCTGGCCGCCGGAGAGCTGGTCGATGCGCTTGCCCAGGTGCTCCCGCAGGCCCAGCAGGTCGATGAGCTCATCCACCTCCTCCCGGGAGGAGATGCCGGGCTTGTTCCGCAGGCCGTAGGTGATGTTCTGCTGTACGTTTAAATTGGGAAAGAGGGCGTAGTCCTGAAAGACGATGTTGAAGCCCCGCTTCTCCATGGGGGTGCGGGTCAGATCCTCCCCGCTGTATCGGATCTCTCCCTGGTCGGCATCCACGATGCCCAAGATGATATTGAGCAGGGTGGTCTTGCCGCAGCCAGAGGGCCCCAGGATGGAGACGATCTCTCCGTCCTCCACCTGGAGAGAGAGGTCCTTGAGTACAGGCACGCCGTCAAATGCCTTCTGGATATGCTCCAGTTCCAGCATGAAAACCGCTCCTTTCTCGGTTTCAAAAGTTCTTGTGGGCGCCGCCGCACGTCCGGCGACGGTGTAATCCTAGCAAATTCCAGCTCCGCAAAACAAGCGTAAAAGGTTTAATTTTCCGTTAGAGAAACGTAAAAAGGCATCAAAAACAGGGGGCCTTCCTTGTAGAAAAATTACAAAGAAAGCCCCCGCCGGGGAATCTCACGCCTCCGGATAGCCTCGGTCGGCAATGACCGCTCCGCTTTTGTCCAGACTGCGGGAGAACCGCTCATAGTCGCTCTGAATGATCCCCATGTACAGCAGATCCACCACCGCCAGATCGGGAATGCGGGAGAAGATGGCTGTGCCGTAGATCACAGTGTCCTCTCCCCCGGTATACAGGCACACGTCGGCGTACTTGGCCAAGAGAGGATTCTTCCGACTGGTGACGGCGATGGTGTTTGCCCCCGCCCTTCTGGCCAGTCTCAGCGCCTTCACCGTATCCATGGAGCAGCCGGAGTGGGAAAAGGCTACCGCCACGTCCGCCACCCCCAGATGGGCGGCGGCGATCTGCTGGAGATAGGCGTCGGTGTGCATCCGGCAGCAGAGCCCCAGATAGGTCAGCTTGGTCAGGAGATCACTGGCCGGCGTGCAGGAGTTCTCCACCCCGTAGATGTCGATGGTCCGGGCAGTGGCAAGCATCCGCACGGCCCGGTCCAGCTCCTGGACGGACAGGGACTTCAGTGCCTCCTCCAGCAGGCCGCCGGACACCCGAACCTCTTTCAGGGGGAGGTCCTCCAGCTGGTCCCAGGGCTTCAAGTCGAAGCCTCCCAAGTGGTCGAAGCAGGCCTCCCGGGCCGCGCCGCCGCTGCGGTCCCGGATGAGGCAGTATTTGAAGTTGCGGTAGCCGTCAAATCCAAGGGCCTGCACGAAACGGATCACTGTGGGCTGGCTCACCTGCACCTGGTCTGCCAGCTCTGAAATGGTGCACCGGGTACAGGTCTCCGGGTCCTTCAGCACATAGTCCGCCACCCGCTGCTCCGATGGCCGCAGGGAGGCGTAGGCGCCGCGCACCCGGTCCAAAACCCGAATATCCTGCCGCATGATCTGATCTCTCCTATCCCGTAGCAAACTTACAAGGCGGTGCCTGTTCTCATGAAAAGCCCCCCCTCAGCGGGAATCGGCCGCTTGTAGAAGAGGCGAAATATTTTTCTCCAACAAGGCCGGCCCGTCGGTTGATACCAGTATAAAGGGAGAGGCGGGGGTCGCTCCACCCCCTGTTTGTAAAATCGAAGTTAAAGCTGTGCTGGAAGGATTCTCTTCCATCAAGGAGCAGGTCCCCCCTCGGGAAGGAACACATCCCCTCCATCTGCATGTCAGCGGCAGTTCCGGACGAGGTCCAGCCTCCTGCCTTGGGCCGTCAAAGCTGACATGCAGAGAAGCGGATCGCGTCTGCCTGCCGCCCTCCGGTTCTATTTCAGGAACCGCCGCCGGCCTAACGGTTGAATGGATCCCTCTTTGCTCCTTGTCTGGCCCCTCGCTGCCGTGTCCTGCCGTACGGCCAGCGACTTCATGGGACGCCCCTCTATGCCCGAAACTCCCCGGGACGCACAGTGCGTCCCAGGGAGTTTCATAGACATTGCGGCACATGCAGGAGATATATCCATTCATCTCGTATCTTGACGGCTTTGCATCCCGCCATCGGACAGAAAAACAGGGCGGCCCCGAAGGACCGCCCTGAAGCAAAGCATGGTACTTACATCACATTTTCAAAGAACCGGTACAAAATCACCGCAAACTGGGCGCGAGTGGCCGTGCCGGCAGGGTTCAGCAGGCCCTCAGTGGTGCCGGAGATGATCCCCTCTGCGATAGCCCAGGTCATGGGTTCCGTGGCGTAAGCGGCCACGGAGGCGTTGTCCGGGAACGCGGACAGATCGGCCCGCCCGGACACGTCATAGCCCATCTGCTGCGCCCAGCGGTACAGGATGGTCACCATCTGCTGGCGGGTCAGGGCGCCGCCGGGGTTGCTGCCGTCGGAAATCTTGCTCTCCACGGCCCAGTGCTGCGCCTCGGTCATGTTGGAGGGATTGAACTCCGTCAGACGGGCCAAAACCATCCACAGCTGCTGGCGGGTCACCGTGCTGCCGGGGGCGAACCGCTCGGCGCTGACACCGTTCATATAGCCGTTTTCATAGGCCCAGGTGATCTCCTCCACGGCCCAATAGTCCTCCGCCACGTCGGCAAAGGGCAGGTTCTCCTCTTTCTCCAGAGTGAATGTGGCCTCCACAGTGACCTTGCTGCCGGGCATGGTAAACGTGTACTTGTTGCCGCCCTTGCTCTGGAGCTTCACAGTGTCGCCGTCCTTGTCGGTGACAGTCAACTCGTCCAGCTCATAGCCATTGTCGGGCTTGACGGTGATGGTCACGGTATCGCCCTTGTCCGCCCGCTTGGGACTGACGGTGACGGTGCCGTGCTTGCTGTTCTCCACGCTGACGGTGTAATCACCGCTGCTGGAGGAAGAGGATCCGCCGCCGGAGGGAGCGGAATAAGTAATCGTGATCTTATCATCGCTCACGCTCATGCTGCAGCGGCTGCCCAGCGTGATCTTGTCCTTATCATAAGTGTGTCCATCGAGGTCAATGGTCACGCTCTTACCGGAGACAGAGATCTTCTCGTCACAATCCTGCGTCAAAACGATGGTATCGCCGGACTTCGCGGCGTTCACAGCCTCCTGCAGCGTGCCGTACTCGCTCTCACCGATCTTGGCGGCAACTGTCAGCTGGCCGTTGAGCACAAAGGTGCTGAAATGCTTAACATGCAGCACCGCGCAGCCATCCTCCACAGTGAAGCCGGAACCATTCAGATATCGCTCACGGGTGCCGTCATCCGCAATGTGCATGATCTCCTGGGGCTCCAAGTCCACCGGAATCGGCAGGCGGACCTCAATGAGGGTCTGGCCGTCCAGATAGTCGTTGGTTACGGGAATCTCTTTCCCTACGCTTTCGTCGTTGACTATGACCTTCGCCACAGGCTCTGCCTTATAGGAGACATACATCTTGTCCGCTGTGGTCAAATCCGCTTTATCGGCGGTCAGACTCACGGTGATCTCCACCACCACTTTATCCTCGGGCTTCAGTGCTTCCTCTACCTGATTGATAATGGCATTCTGCGCGGACTCCGTCACCGCGTCAGAAACGCCGCTGACCTGCGCATTGTCGATGACCGCTTCGATCTTTTTCTGGTCTTCCAGCTCGATACTCTCGCTTACTTCAGTCTCCGTCTTCTCCGTGACAATGGGATCGACCTCCGTAGGCTTCGTGGTGGTCACCATGTAGGCGTAGCCCGTCTTGTCGGAAGCGACCACAAAGAGCTTGGGTTCCGCATTTTCCGGTACGTAATCGCTGGGATCAGAGGTGAAGTAGCCGCCGGTAACACTGATTTTGTCGGCAGCCCGGGTATCAATCTCAAAAGCGTCCTTTTTGCTGCCGGCAGAGAAGTTGCCTCCGCTGACTGTCAGCGCCGCAAGGTAGCTGACAATCTTGGTATTCTCATTTGTTGTCCACTGGCCGTTTACACGTTCCAAACGGTATACGGCAATCGCCGCATTGTTGCGGCTGGTCAGCGTACCGCCGGTGATATTCACGGTCATGGTCTGCCCCTCGCCCTGGTAACCGCCGCCGCGGGAAACAACAGACAGGGCCGCGCCATCATCGGTGCTGCCATCCCCCTGGGAAGCGGGCTTGGTGGGAAATTCCGTAAAGGGCAGCGTTGCGGTAATCACAGCATTTTCAGCAATGGTCAGCGTACCGGCGCCGCAATACTGCACGCCGTTCGGGCCGATCAGTTCTGCATCACCCTTGATCGTCAGGTCGCCTACCTGGGGATGATAGATGACATTTCCCTCAGTGGATTCCAGTCTGCCGCCGGTAATCACTGTCTCCGTATAGTCGGCAGAGCCATTTCCGGCAACCGCAAATGCGACCGCCTGTATCTCCCCGCCGTTGATCTCCACAGCGGTTTTGTTTGCCTCATCACTTGTACCAACTGTGTTGATACCATAGGTGCCTGTGTATTTGCCGCCGTCAATTACGGCCTTTGCTCCGTTCTGAATAAAGACGGCATAGTTGCCGGAAACCGTACCGCTTTTGAAATACGCCTCAGTGCCCTGACCATTGACAACAACTGCAATATTGTTGCTGCCGGAGCCAGTATTCTGGATCTTGCCGTTCCCCTTGCTGTCCTGAACGGTCACACGGCTGGCTTCCAGCCACAGCGTATTGGTCGCGTTAGAACTTGTAAGCGTGCAGCCATTCAGATCCAGAGTGACCGCTTTGTTGATCGTAACTCTGTCGCTGCCAAGATCCACCTCTCTCAGCAGCGTGATGGTATCATTTTCTTTTGCTTCGGCGATGGCCTTGGCCAGCGTCTGATAATAGGTATCGCCGATTCTGACGGCAGCAAATCCCTCTTCGACCTTGCCCACAGTACCGTTGGCATCCTGTCCAAGACCCTCGTCCAGATACTCGCTCACATCGCTGGAGAACGTGCCGCCGGTGATGATTGCATCACCCTCTGCGTAACCGCTGACCGTACGAATATTTCCCTCAAACGTGCCGGCAGAAATCTCCAGCTTGCCGCCGCTCAATTCAATATCGCCGGTAATGGTGCCTGTGGTATGGATCTTCACCGTGGGAATCTCGTAACTGCCAAACTTGCAGGAATCAAAAGCCGTTTGGTTTTTATATGCCTTTATACTCGTATTTCCGATAAACTGAACAGTACCGCAGTTGTTGGAAATCGCATACTGACAGGGTGCGCTTGCCTGACTGGCATCAATCACCATATTCTCAAGCGTCAGGTTGCAATAGTTCTGCAGGCCGATCAGCAGGGTCTTCTGATTGGCAAAGATGATGGACCCGTTTTTCAGCGTCAGGGAACCACCCGTCAAGAACTGAAACGCGTTGGTTTCTGTACCGGAAGACCCCACCGTGCTTCCGCTGACCGTATAGGAGTGGGTATTGAAGTCGATCGTCAGGTTCTTTTTGGATGTATCGATCACAATTCCGTCGCCCTCTGTATCTTTGAGCAGCGTAATGACAGACTTGTCCGCAGCCGCTTCCACAGCCTCTGCCAGGGAGGTATACTGTTCCACCCCCTCTGCGGTTGTGACCTCGGCAACCATCATCTCTTCCCGGGAGCCGACCTCGCCGTTGGCGTTCTGCACATAGCCCTCGGCCAGATACTGTTCATCGACTTTGCTGGAGAATGTGCCGCCAGTGATGTTCAATCCGCCCAAGGCTACATCTACCTTGTAGGCCGGAATTCCTTCAGGTGCGCTGAATTGACCGCCTCTGATTTGGAGAACCGCCTGTTCTTTCAGGCCTCCGTCGTTGCTGTTTCCAACCAGAACGGCAGTCTGCTTCCCCTCCGTCACAAATGTACCGTCATTTACAACAACCTGTACGGCACCGGCTTCTCCGGCCACATAAAGCGCATAGAATACAGCGCCATGCTTCTGGGCGCAATCTACCGTCTTATAGCTGCCGCCATTGACTTCCATTGTCCCAGCGGTCGCACTAAGGGCTCCCTGCGTGCCGGTCACAACAACGCTTCCCTCAGACGACGGCGTAATCGTCAGCTTGGCATCAGGATCGTTGTCCACGCCGCTGCGGACCGTATATCCCCAATTTTGGCTATCGCACCTGCTGCAAGACGTATTCGTAAAAATTCCGCCGGTAATCAGCGTTTCTCCGTTTACATCAACAGCGGGATAAACACTATTTGTAAAGCTTCCGCCGGTAATTGTCGTATTGGAGCCTTCAAAGCTGCGAACAATCGTTGCCCCACCGCTAAAAGTTCCGCCATTAATCACAGCCTTACCGCCATCCTGATTTCTCAGATGAACGGTCATGGCTTTATCAGCTATCTGAAATGTTCCGTTTTCCACAGTCAACGTGCCATAGTTATTGATGAAGCCCTTGTAGCTTGTCGCCTCAGTTGCATCAAAGGTACCGTCGCCTGTAATTGTAAGTGTGCCATTGTTTACGATCAAATTTTTACTGCTGTCCGAAAAGCCAATAGACAACGTCTCACCATTCATGTCTAAAATGATCGTCTTTCCGCTGTCAATGGTCACCTGATCTGACAATGCAATACTGCTCGTCAATTCAATCGTGCCGCTGCCCTGCACAGCGTCAACAGCAGCCTGCAGTGTTTCATACTGCTGACCGTCGACCTCTGCCACATACGAAGTGTCTGCCGCCGTCAGGGCTGCGTCGGACTCGCCTGCGGCCCCATCCTCAGAATTGCCTGTCAGGTCATCCGCAGGTCCCTCTGCCGGATCGTCCGGGATGTTCCCGCTGCCGGAATCCTGCTGCTCCAAAGGCGTCTCGGACGAAGGGGTCTCCTCCGCAAACGCCCCCACGGTCAGCAGACTCATCGTCATGACGACCGCCAACAGCAGAGCCAGCAGTTTCTTACCTGTTTTCATCTTTCTCGCTCCTTCTTCTGTTATTTTCGCCGGAAAACAAAGCTCCTTATTTCCGCAAAGCGGAAATAAAACGGTATATACCGTTTTGGAGGACGCCGGTCTCTTACACCCCTATCATACTTCATGACTTCGCAGAAAACAAGCAAAAAATAAGACATAATATTATTTTTGAATCAAATTATTTTTAGCTGGATGAAGCCGGGGAAGCGCGCCGCCTCCCTCCGTCTCTCCATTGGAAACAGTGCGTATAGCGCATAGGTAATGCTTATATGCTTATGCAGGCTATGGAGTGATAAACCCGCTCCTCAGCCGCCATATTTTTTAACGTAATATTTTTTCTGTCGTATTTAAAACCAGCAGTTTGAGAATGACACCGCGGTGCCATCTGTTATGTTGCTGTAAAAGGTATAAGCGACACGGAAAAGGGCCGGGTGGACTGGAACCGGAGCAAGAGACCATTCAAGGGCTTGAGCCCTAAGACAGCGCAAAGCATTCACCAGATCATCGTCTCGGCTATGAAGCCAACAAATGCTTATCACAGCAGCTCAGAATACGGCAAAACCACGCAAAAATTCTTCCAGATACCATCTAATTCTTTGAAGGCGCAGGAAACCCGGCTGATTTCTTTGGAAATCAGCCGGGAGAGAAGCGGAATGCAATACCAGGCGGTAGCCTGTGTCCACTTTGAAAAGGCAGAGAAAAAGGGGCAATGCCCACTGCTCAAGGTGCGGCAGAGATAAGCCCGAGATTTCCATCTATGAGCCGATGCTGTTTCAAGCAGCTATAAAGCCAGGTTGGGTCTGCCAGACCAATTTGAGCTTGTTTTACATGGCCCCGTAAAAGGCAAAAAACGTCGCGGTACGAGAACACAGAGTCTCCTCCGGGCGGCATCGCGTCGGCCAACTGTGACGCAAAAAAGCAGAAAGCGTATGACAGCAGGCGTCAGGCCGGAAGCAGCATTCTATCCCGCCACGACGGGCAGAACGGCACTCCTTCCACGTACATATCCTGATTTTTTGTGCGCATTCCTAATTTTAGGAAAGTGACAGGCGCCGAAGCGCCTGCCCTTTTCTCGAAGCCGCAATCGCATTTCTGCCCGAATGCCCTGCAGTCTGCACGTAAGCCGCTTCCGGCTCATGCATTGACACGCGATGATGGCGGAAACCTGTACCCCATCAGTGGAGATGGGCTGATCCGTCCAGGTTACAACCGCTTTGGATACGGGAAATGCTGTCAAGATGCCCTCGGTATGCCCCGCGGGTAATAAACGTCGTATTCCATAAAATAGTGGAACAAAGTCTCTCATATAGAACAATATGCAGAAGGAATCCGGGAATAATTTTTGAGATTCTCTCACTTGTTGTCTCCGCGCCAGTCCCCATTGTAATCCAACCTGGCGGGAATATCGGCGTGCGTCAGGCAGGAGTCGTTCACATCCTGATAAATCGTTGGGGTCCAGTGTTCAGAGCGGTTCCCTCCCCCCACATCTTTTTACACGTCCGATACCATAAGAACTCCCTTTTCAATCCGAAAACGTATGGCAACATGAGGCTGATCCGGAGCATACTGACACGGTACTGCATCCGTAAAAAAGCATTCAACGCCAAACTGCGACAAAAGCTGAATAATTTTTTTGCTGGGGCAGTCATCTGTCCGATCATCCGAG
>ERZ857955.2946-NODE-2946-length-10300-cov-2.990434_pt1 | contig 10300 bp, 2 predicted proteins | sample MGYA00519956_ERZ857955 | MGnify/ENA primary metagenome ERZ857955 (study PRJEB31778, sample SAMEA3449378) | human gut metagenome | biome: human gut; feature: human-associated habitat; material: faeces | place: United Kingdom | collected 2010/2012 ...
GTGTTTTGATTATTACAGTTCTAATAAGGAAAATGTGTTTGGAAAATATGTAGGCCAGTGTACAATGGGAGTATATTATATACATTATATTCTACTGATATTGTGTGTGAAATATATATATCCATATATTAATATAGAAAATTATTCACTGGCAGCTAATCTTATAAAAACTGTTGTAATGACTGCTGTGTGTATGGTGATAACTTGTATAGTAAGAAGAATTCCATTATTAAAGAAAATGGTTATGTAAATGCAGGTTTGTGTTTTTTGCTTTATTAATTAAAAGTACTGGATATATAACATTTAAAGTATTATACTTATAGCGGTATTCTTAGTGGTTAAACGCTTTGAAGATAAAGCAGCAAGGCATATTATGATTTAGGAAATTGTAAGAATTGCATAGCAATGTATCAATATGGGTATATCAGTTAGGAATATAATTCCTTTTAACCCTGATATAATTATGTGCATTGTGAGAAAAAAAGGAGGAAATATGATAAGGGATAAGTTCTTAAAGAACAAAAGAATTAAGAAATTGCTTGCATCAATGGCTGTATTTGTCAGTGCGGTGTGTGTAAGTACAGCAGTGTCTGGTTTTACCACACAGGTTTATGCAGAGGCAACTATTGGTACTAACATTTCAGTAAAGACATCAGACAATAATTATATAAGATGGGCAACACCTGTTAAGGCATATCTTGTCAATATTGGTGATGGAAATCTTATGAGAGTACAGTCTGATGGTTCTAATGTTTATGTAGAATATTATAATTCAGAATTACAAGTTACGGATTATAAGCAGATTCCTACAGAACTTTCTGAGTTTGGTGGATTTTATGATGGTGCAGATGCTTATTATATAGTAAGCGGACAGAGTAATCCATCAGAGTCAGCAGATGTAGAATGTTTCAGAATAACTAAGTACGATAAGTCATGGAACAGAATTACATCTACTGGTTTATATGATTGCAACACAGTTGGACCATTTCAGGCTGGAAGCCTAAGAATGACAGAATCAGATGGATATCTGTTCATAAGAACAAGCCATACTATGTATAAGTCATCAGATGGTTATAATCATCAGGCAAATGTAACGATACAGGTTGATGAGAAGAATATGAATATTACGGATTCATTTACTAAGATTATGAATTCTGCGTATGGTTATGTAAGCCATTCATTTAATCAGTTTATTAAAACAGATGGTAATCATCTTGTTGCTGTAGACCATGGCGATGCTTATCCAAGAAGTATAGCACTTATAGAGTATCCAACAGATTTTACTACTGGTCAGTTTATTTCCAATATGGACTATTGGGGAGATAATTGCAAGTGTACATCTTTACTTAATATAGCTGGTACTACAGGTGATAATACAACTAATGCATCAGTTGGTGGTTTTGAAGTGACAGACAGCGCATATATAGTTGCAGCTTCTTCTATAGACCAGGATAATAATGGTAAACTCAGAAATATATGCATACTTTCAAAGTCTAAAGCCGATGGAAATACTAAGATAAACTGGATTACAGATTATACAGGTGATGATTATTCAGCAACAACACCACATCTTGTTAAGATGGCTGATAACAGATACTTAGTTCTCTGGTGCAAGAGAAGCGATAGAGAGGGTACTGTATATTATACATTTGTAGATAATAATGGTAATCAGACTGATAAGATAAGAACTATGACGGGTAAGCTGTCACAGTGCGAGCCAGTTATGTATGGTGATATGGCTATATGGTATACAAGCGATGAGGATAGTGTAAGTTTTCATGGTATATTCAAGGATGGTTCAGCTTATGGAACAGAAAGAGGTCTGCTGCAGGAAGCTGATGGAACATGGAAGTACTATGTTAATGATGAAGTTGATTATGATTATACAGGACTTGCCAACAATGAATATGGCTGGTTTTACGTTAAAAATGGCGTATTAGATTGGAGCTACACAGGACTTGCCCAGAATGAGTATGGCTGGTTTTACGTTAACAATGGTGTGTTAGACTGGAGCTATACAGGACTTGCCCAGAACGAATATGTCTGGTTCTATGTTAACAATGGTGTATTAGATTGGAGTTATACAGGACTTGCAGAATATGCAGGAAACTGGTTTTATGTTTCAGGTGGCATATTAGACTGGGGTTATACAGGGCTTGCAGAATATGCAGGAAACTGGTTCTATGTTTCAGGTGGCATAGTTAACTGGAACTATACAGGACTTGTAGAGTATGCAGGAAACTGGTTCTATGTTTCAGGTGGTATAGTTGACTGGAGTTATACAGGAACTGCAAGTAATGAATACGGTACATTTTATATAAAGAAAGGTGTACTCGATTGGAGTTATACAGGACTTGTATATAGTAAAGATGGCACAGCTTATATAGTGAACGGCATTCTTGATAAGGACTATACAGGTGTAGTAGAGGATAGTGCAGGTGTTCTCTGGTATGTTGAAAATGGTATGGTTAATAAAGAATATAATGGTTATGTAAAGAGTGATGATGTTACATATAAAGTAATAAATGGTATTGCAGTTAAGCATAATCATTTATATACATCTGAAGTAACTAAAAAGGCAACATGTACTGAGGATGGTGAAAAGACATATACATGCTCAATATGTAATGATACTTACACAGAATCTATAGAAAAGACAGGTCATAAGTATGTAGATACAGTAGTTGAGCCAACAGATACAGAAAAAGGTTATACAGAGCACACATGCTCAGTATGTGGAGATACATACAGGGATAATTACACTGATGTAATAGTTCCGGAATATGAAGACGTAGATATTACAGAGGATAACTGGAAGGATTACTTATATGTATATGAATGTATAGTACCTGAATATGATGCTGATGGTATAGCTAATCTTACATATTACTGCAGATTAGCTGTAAAGCCAGAGATAATGGAAAAACTTAACCCAGGGGAATATACTACAATAACATATGACATTAATTGCTTTGTTAATAGGAATTCAACTATATCATATGATTTTTCATCAGGTGAGGAAGAGTATATTGTAGATGAAGGCTGGACTAAGAAGAGAAATTTATTGGGTTCAATAGAAAATGAAACAGGAAAAATCAATATTGGCGGTTCTAACTCTGATTATAGCTATATATATCATACATACAAGGATGTAGATGATAAGGCTATGTCAGGTGATATTACTATGAACACAGTAAATACCTATATCCTGGAAATGGCTAGTGTAACAGGAAAGTTATCAGTAAGAAGCAACTAATTATATTAAGTGGTTTATTACAATATAAGAAGTTACAGCTCAAGTTAAGAACGTATGATATTTATAATCTGCGTGAAAATATAATATAGTATAAAGATATATAATACAAATATTAAAAATACGTCAGAATGGTATAAAAGCTGATTTCTGGCGTATTTTTTGTTTACTTAATTGTTTATATATAATATACTATATCTAAAATTAGATTTACTTGTAACCGTGAACAGTATATATAATTATATTTGAACAAAATATGATAAAGTAATACACGCAATATTACAATCAGGTAAGATTATGTGTAATATTTGCCGATATAATATATGATAGGGCTTTAAATTTGTGAACAGCATAATATTATGATGTTGGGGTGAAAGCCACAACTATGAGCAGGTGTATGTGGGTGAATGACCTTGTGACCATGGTATCATATATTGGGATACAAAAAGACAAGTATATATTAATCATAATACGAAAAGGAGGAAGTATATGGAAAGAAACTATTTCAAAAGAATAGCTTCGGCATTTTTAAGTGTAATGCTTGTGCTTACATCAGTAAGTATAGCACCGGCTGCACAGGTGTCTGATACAGTGCAGACACAGAGTGTATCAACCCGCAAATACGCTAACATAGTTGTATTTGTAGATTTTAAGGATACAACACATGAACACGAAAAAACTGAACTAGGGAAGTGTTATAAGGAAGACCCTAAAATCACAGAATATTTCGAGGGGGATGAGGAGCACCCAAGAGCGCTTAAGCAGTATGTTTCTAACATTTCTTATGGGCAGCTTAATGTCCAGAATATTATTCCACAGTATGACAGTGAGAATAATAAGATAGAACCATATGTGTTAAGCAATGACGTATCATATTATGGGGACAGGACTGTTGGAACTTCAGGACCAGCCCTCGGAGATACAAGAATGGTTAAGGAGATTTCTGAATTACTTGCTAAAGACAGCAGATTTCCTAGGGATGCAATAGTAGATTATGATGGTGATGGATGTGTTGATAATCTTATGATTGTAACAGCCTGTGAAAAGGGTAATTCTAATTCACAGATGTATGGACATAAGTCAACATATGCAGGAACAGATGAGATTAATTCCAAGAAAATAGGCAGTTATACGGTTATTCCAGAGGGTTTAGCATACTTCGGATTAAGTGAAACCGGCGTTGTCATACATGAATTTATGCATACGCTTGGATATCCAGACCTTTATGTTAATACTAATGTTTCTGGTGTTGTACCGGTAGGCCAGTGGGATATTATGGCGATGGAATGCAAGTTCATCCAGTATCCTCTGGCATATTTCAGGTCAGCTTATTCAGGCTGGTTTGATATACCGACAGTAACAGAGTCAAAGAAGAATTGTTCAATATATGCAGCTTCTTCTACAACATTTGATACAAGAAATAATCAGGCGGTTATATTAAGAACAGATTATTCATCTAATGAATTCTTTGTTGTTGAATACAGAAAACAGAAGGCTAAATATGATGTTGCTTCTTATGATGATAAGTCATACGAGGGCAAGATATATGGTTCAGGACTTATCATATATAGAATAAACGCCTCTCTTATCGGTGGTAATATGTATGGTCCTCCATATAAGGCATATGTATTCAGGCCAGGTGATTCTATACTTAATGGCTATGAAAAGGCAGATTATACTAACTTAGATAAATCATTCTTATCAGCGGAAAGCGGCCGTACATCTTATGGAACACATGATAAGAATGCAGGTATAGCTGACAATGCTATTACATATTCAGATGGAACTAACAGCGGAATTGTTATAGAAAATGTAGGCAGTGCTTCTGGCGACACAATAACATTTGATATATCATTTGCAGATGACGGACAGGAAGGTCGCTGGATAACAGAAAGTACGGATACACTTGGACTTTCGCTTAGTGATATAGAAACATATACAGATAGTGAACAGAATAAATATTTTATAGCCAATATAGGTGATGGCTATGGTTATGCGACAAATGATACAGTATTATTTAAGTATAGTGATGGAGCATGGAGTAAGATTACAGACGGACCTAAGGCTGTTAATGATGGAAAGTCTATAGTTACTTACAATGGTGACGTGTATATTTCATATCTTGATACTAATTTTTATGCACATGTAGATAAGTGGAATGGAAGTAGTTGGCAGAATATATATAAAGCCTCAGGTTATTCTGATAATGTATCACTTGTTGCAGGTTCTGAAGGCATATATTTTTCATATACAAGTCAGGATAACAGCAATATTTATGCATATAAGTATGATGGAAATACATTAAAGAATTTATCTGATAATATATTAGCAGGAGCAGTAAGTAGTATGCCGGCTAATGCTGCTATATCTGTAGATGCTGATGAAAATATATTTGTTGAATACAGAGATACAGCTAATAATAGTAATATATATATTAAAAAATATAATCAAATTGATAACAGTTGGAATGCTGTATTAAATGGTTCAATACAGGCTAATGAGGTTGTATTAAGTAATAATAATGGAAAGCTTTATTTGTTTAAGAAAGGAACTGCTTTCGATACAGTAAAAGACAGTTATCTATACAGCCTTGACTATGCCAACTCTGCTAAAGAGTGGACTCAGGTAGGGACTAATAGTATAACAGACAAGGGTGTTAATAACGCAAGTCTGTGCTTTGATGGTGATAATGTATATGTAGGAACTACTGCAAGTGATAACATTACATTTGTAAGTGGACTTGTCGATGGCGAGTGGCAGCAGCTTGGAACTAATGTATCTATTCAGGATATTAGTGGTCTTAATATAAGCTACGGTAATTCTAAGATATATGCGACATATCTTGACAGTGACACTGGTAAAGCAGTTGTTCGTTCTTATGAAGTAAAATCTGCTGATAAGCCGGAGCAGCCGGTAGAGGTTCCTATAACAGAGGTACAGCTTGGCAGAGAAGCACTTGATATGTATGAAGGAGATACTTTCAAGCTTACAGCAACAGTTCTTCCAGTTAATACAACAGACAGCAAGGACATAAGCTGGAGCAGCAACAATGAAGCAGTTGCAACAGTATCTGAGGATGGAACGGTAACAGCAAAGAGCGTAGGAACAGCTGTAATTACAGCAACAAGCACAAATGGAAAGACAGCAAACTGTACAGTGACAGTAGAAAAGAAGCTTATACCAATCACAGAGGTAAGTCTTAGTGAGAGCGCAGTAGGAATAATAGAAGGAAATACACATAAGCTTACAGCAACAGTCCTTCCAGAGAATACAACAGATAGTAAGAGCATAAGTTGGAGCAGCAATAATGAAGCTGTAGCAACAGTATCTGAGGATGGAACAATAACAGCTAAGAGTGCCGGAACAGCCGTAATCACAGCAACAAGCACAAACGGAAAGACCGCAGGCTGTACAGTAACAGTAAGCAAGAAAGAGATACCTATTGTAGATGTTGCACTTAACAGGACAAGCGCGACAATTACAGAAGGAGATATATTAAACTTAACAGCAACAGTACTTCCAGAGAATACAACAGAGTCTAAAAACATAGGCTGGAGTAGCAGCAACAACGATATAGCTACGGTTGACTCAACAGGAAAAGTAACAGCAAAGCAGGCTGGAACAGTTGTAATCACAGCAACAAGTTCAAACGGAAAGACCGCAAGCTGTACAATAACTGTAGAAAAGAAGGAAATACCTATCACAGAAGTTGTTCTTAATAAGACAAGTGCAGCTGTTGATGAGGGTGAAACAATAAAATTAATTGCTACTGTATATCCGGAAAATACAACTAATGGAAAGAGTATTAAATGGAACAGCAATAATAACACTGTAGTCACAGTTGACCTTATGGGAAATGTAACAGCCAAAAAAGCAGGAACAGCCATAATTACAGCAACAAGTGAAAATGGTGTCAGCGCAAGCTGTACAATAACAGTCAACAAGAGAGATACATATACAGGTTTAAGAGATGTTAATGGTGAGTTGACATATTTTAACAACGGCAATGTAGATACAACATACACAGGTCTTGTGGATTATGAAGATAGTACATATTATGTAAGAAATGGTGTTGTAGACATAACATACACAGGTTTTGCAGATTATGAGGATGACAGATATTATATAAGTGAAGGTGTTGTAGATACAGAATATACAGGTCTTGTTCAGGATGGCGATGACTGGTTATATGTTGAAAATGGCAAGGTTAATTCCGATTATACAGGACTTACTTATTACAATGATGTGTGGTTCTATATAACAAATGGAAAGATAAACTGGGGATATACAGGACTTGTATATTACAATGATATATGGTTCTATGTATCAGGCGGAATGATAGACTGGAATTATGCAGGACTTGTATATTACAACGATGTATGGTTTTATGTATCAGGCGGAATGATTGGCTGGGATTACACAGGTCTTGCATATTTTGCTGATACATGGTTCTATATCTCAAACGGAATGTTAGACTGGAATTATCTTGGACTTACATACTACAATGATAAGTGGTTTGTTATCTCAGGAGGAACGATTAACTGGAGTTATATGGGACTTGTATATTATAATGATATCTGGTTCTATGTATCAGGAGGTACAATTAACTGGGATTATGAAGGTCTTATATACTACAGGGATACATGGTTCTATGTATCTGGTGGCTGTGTCGACTGGACAACAGCAGTTATAGAGTATAATGGAAATAAATTCTACATACAGGATGGCATGGTAGACTGGAACTTCTCAGGAACAATCGATTATAAAGGTTATACATACCACATTGTTGGCGGAATGGTAGTTTAAAGTATAATCTGTTAAGAAAAGAGGTATGATATGCACAGAAGAAAATTATTAAAAAAAGCATTGGCTGCATTTCTTGCAGTTAATCTTATAGTTACATCTTCATCAATGGCATTTGCCGGAAATAATGATAATAATAGTGCAGATGTGAATTATGAGAATGAAACAACCGATACAGGTTCACGTTATGTTGCAACAGGTTATAGGCAATTAGATGAAGAATATCAGATAATTCCAGATGTTCTCAGTAATGATAATTCTAGTATAGATGAAATGGAGATTGCAAAGGCAGCTACATATCCGGCTGCCTATAGAACAGAAAATCTTCCTGCTGTAAGAGACCAGGGAATATATGGTGTATGCTGGTCATTTTCAACAATATCATTAATAGAAACTAATCTTATAAAGAAAAATCTTGCTTCTAGTGATATTGATTTATCAGAATTACATCTTGTGAATTACACATATAACTGTGTTAATGACCCTTTGGGAGGACTTGAAGGCGATGTTAACAAGTTTGATACATCACATGGTTCTGTAATGCAGTATGGCGGCAATGTCGAGATGGCAGCTAACTCACTTCTTGACTGGGAAGGTGCTGTTAATGAGGATGTTGTTCCTTATACTATAGATTATATAAGACAGGTTGAAAATGAGCAGTTAGATGATTCACTTGCATATGGAAAAGATGTTGCACATGTACAGAATTTCTACAGAGTGAACATAACCAGCAGGGACGATGTCAAGAAAGCAGTTATGGATTATGGTGCTGTTTCAATATCATACTTCTCTGACCAGAGTAGTGACTGGAGTACAGATAATTACAATAGTTCTACTGCGGCGTACTATTGTCCAAATGCTTACACATCTAATCATGCCGTTACTATTGTAGGCTGGGATGATGATTATTCAGCAGATAATTTTGCAACAACACCAGATGGTAATGGTGCATGGATAGTAAGAAACAGTTGGGGCAGTTATTATGGTAAGGAAGGATATTTCTATCTTTCTTATTATGACAAGTCTATATATACAGTAGGTTATGCGCTTGAAGCAGAGCTTTCAAATAACTATGACAATAATTATCAGTATGATGGTGCAATGCTTTATGGATATATGGGATATGGTGGTTCTAATAAATATGCCAACATATTTGAAGCTAAAGCTAATCAGGATGGAAGTGAGAATATAAAGGCAGTTTCATTTATGACAGGACGTTCTACTAATCTTAATTATACAGTAAGTATATATACTAATCTTACAGATGAAACTAATCCTGAAAGTGGAACATTAGCAGCACAGAAAAGCGGAATAACAACATATGACGGAACATACACGGTTAATCTTGACAGTCCGGTAGAAATTAATGAAGGTAATAAGTTCTCAGTTGTTGTAGAAGTTAGGAATGCTTCAGGTAAAACATCATATTTGGCATATGAACGCAGTATGCAGTCAGGCAAGGTAGGATATTGGTGTACAGCTTCTGCTAAGGAAAATCAGAGTTTTGTAGCTAACCCATATGGATATTGGGAAGACTTTGGTAAGGCACGGTCATGCAATTTTATTATTAAAGCATTTACAGACAATGAAACACAGACACCAGTGGTTGAGGTTGAGAGTGTAAGCCTTAATAAGTCAGAAATGACATTAACAGAGGGCGAAAGTGAAACATTAGCTGCAACTGTTACACCTGAAAATGCAGAAAATAAGAGCATTATATGGAGTAGCAACAATGAAGCAGTAGCAACAGTAGATGCTAATGGAACAGTAATAGCAAAGAGAGCCGGAACAGCAGTAATCACAGCGACAAGCACAAACGGAAAGAGCGCAGGCTGTACAGTAACAGTAGAAAAGAAGCAGATACCAGTCACAGAAGTACGTCTTAGCGAAAGTACAGTTGGAATAGTAGAAGGAAGTACATATAAACTTACAGCGACAGTGCTTCCAGAGAACACAACAGATAGTAAAAATGTAAGCTGGAGCAGCAACAATGAAGCAGTAGCAACAGTAGATGCTAATGGAAATGTAACAGCCAAGAGAGCCGGAACAGCTGTAATAACAGCAACAAGCACAAACGGAAAGACAGCAGGCTGTACAGTAACAGTAAGCAAAAAAGAGATACCAATTACAGAAGTACGTCTTAACAAGAGTACAGAAACGCTTACAGAAGGAGAAACAACAACACTTACAGCGACAGTGCTTCCAGAGAACACAACATATGGAAAGAGTGTTAAGTGGAGCAGC
>ERZ857955.2978-NODE-2978-length-10232-cov-4.483443_pt1 | contig 10232 bp, 9 predicted proteins | sample MGYA00519956_ERZ857955 | MGnify/ENA primary metagenome ERZ857955 (study PRJEB31778, sample SAMEA3449378) | human gut metagenome | biome: human gut; feature: human-associated habitat; material: faeces | place: United Kingdom | collected 2010/2012 ...
CCTGCGACCTCCTGGTCCCAAACCAGGCGCTCTAGCCAAGCTGAGCCACACCCCGTTATTTGACGTGTCCTTAAGACAAGTAGTATGATATCATGATAAAATGTAAAAAGCAAGTAAAAAATGAAAAAAAATTGAAAAAAGTCATAATTATATAAAAAAACGACACAAATACGAAAAGTCAGAATCAATATTAAGGAAATGATAAGTTGTATCCGCTGGAATGCTGTTGTATAATTAAGAACGATGTCGAGAAAATAGATTATTATTAAGAGGACTGAATTGACAGATGAAGGAGACTAATAACGTAGAACAACGACCAAGAACTTCTCTTTCAAAAGGTGCAAGAAGAAATCAGATATTAAGGCGTATAACAGTAGTCGGTGTGATAGCAGCAGTAATAACTGCTGCTTTTGCTGGCTATAGTCTGCACCGTGAACGTGTAGAAGAAAAACAGAAAGTAGAAGAGCTCAGAAAAGAAAAGCAGGATAAAAAAGAGGCGGCAAAAGTAAAGTCAAAGCCGGAAACTGCTGAACAGAAATTGGAACGTATACGAAAGCAGGCAACGGAACACGGATATCCGAAAAATGTGATCGAACTGTTGGATAAAAATGTGGAAACAGTAGATTTTGTGGCCGATTATGAAAAGAAAAAAGATAAGCCGTATGCAGATACGATAGGAAAAGAACTTTCGCAGAGAGGGATACCGGAACTTTTACAGTGGGATGAACGATGGGGGTATGCTCCATACGGAACCAGTATAGTAGCGGCAAGTGGATGCGGACCGACATGTATGGCGATGGTAGCAGCCGGACTGAATCAGGATGCGTCGATCACTCCGGCAAAGGTAGCTGCTTACGGAACGGAACATGGTTATGTGGACGAAGAGAATAACACGTACTGGAGATTCATGGATGAAGCCGGAGCAAACTGGAATCTTAACAGTACTGCAGGTCTTTTGTCAGAAGAGCAGGTAGCTTTAGAACTTTCGCAGGGACATCCGATCATATGCAGTGTCGGTCCGGGAGATTTTACTAAGATTGGACATTTTATCGTACTGACAGGTTATGAGAATGGCAATGTGAAAGTGAATGATCCGTTCAGCATAAAGAATTCGAAAGCAACATGGGTATTTGCCAATATCAAAGACCAGATAAAAGCGATGTGGGTATTTTCAAAAAAATAGCGATCAGACGGCAGGCGCCGGTGGAAGATCGTTTTCGGGAAACAGGAGAGAAAGATATGAGATATGATTTTACAAAGATTATAGACAGGCATGGAAAAGATGCGATTGCAGTAGACGGACTGGGAAAGAATCCGGGATTTACACCGGAACCGCCAAAAGACGGATTTGATGTGATCCCGATGTGGGTGGCAGACATGAACTTTGAAACTGTCCCAACGATTCCAAAAGCGATCATGGACAGGGCAGCACATCCGGCATATGGATATTTCAGTCCGGTGGAAGAGTATTATGATTCGATCATACGCTGGCATAAGATCCGCAATAATGTAGAAGGACTGATGCCGGAATATATCGGATATGAGAACGGAGTATTAGGCGGAGTAATCTCTGCTCTGACAGCTTTTGCCGCACCGGGAGATGCCGTACTTCTTCACAGCCCGACTTACATCGGATTCACCAAATGCATCACAGAGAATGGATACAAGATTGTACACAGTCCGCTCAAAAAAGACGAAAAAGGAATCTGGCGGATGGATTATGAAGACATGGATGCCAAGTTAAAGGCAAATAACATCCATGTAGCAATCTTCTGTAGTCCGCATAATCCGACCGGACGTGTATGGGAGCGCCGAGAGATTGAAGAGGCGATGGAAGTATATAAGAACAATGAATGTGTAGTGATCGCAGATGAGATCTGGTCAGATCTGATCTTAAAAGGCAGCCAGCACATTCCGACACAGTCGATCAGTCCGGATGCAAGAAACCGTACGATTGCATTGTATGCACCGAGTAAGACATTTAACCTGGCAGGTCTGGTAGGAAGTTATCATATAATCTTCAACAAAATGCTGCGTGACCGGGTGGAGGCAAAATCAAGAAAATCACATTATAATACAATGAATGTATTATCTATGCATGCGCTGATCGGGGCTTACGAGGCAGAAGGATATACCTGGGTCAATGAGCTTTGCCAGGTATTATCTGAAAATGTTGATTATGCAGTGAATCATATCCGTGACTACTACAGAGGAATTGAAGTAAGTAAGCCGCAGGGAACTTATATGTTGTTCCTGGACTGCGAAGACTGGTGTGAGGAAAATTATAAGTCACTGGATGAGCTGTTAAAAGCAGGATGGGACGTAGGCGTTGCATGGCAGGACGGAAGACCGTTCCACCAGAAATATGGAATCCGTATGAATCTTGCATTACCGCTTGGCAGAGTAAAAGAAGCATTCGAGCGTCTGGATGAGTACGTATTTCATGTGTAAATATCTGGAAAATATACAGAAATAAAAAGTATAATGCTGTAGATTCAAAAGGAAAATACAGCATTTATTAAGAATGAGAGAAGTGAGAAAATTTGGATAATATAATTGTATCGTTTAATGTAATTGCACCGGTATTTTTTCTTATGGTATTAGGATATTTTCTGGTCAATTATACATCTCTGGCGGACGGAAAGCTTACAAAACAGGCAAATGCCATTGTGTTTAAGATATTTTTACCATGTATGTTATTCTACAATGTCTACCAGAGTGATATCGGTTCTGAGATACATAGCAGGATCAGGCTGTGCATCTGGGCAGCAGGGGGACTTCTGATACTGTTCGTATTGTTGTGTCTGATCGTTCCAAGGATCGTAACACAGGAAAATCAGCAGGGTGTAGTTATCCAGGGAATTTTCCGGAGCAATTATGTGATCTTCGGAGTTGCAGTCGTACAGAATATGTATGGACCGAAAAGTACGACGACAGCGGCAATTTTAAGTGCTATCCTGGTACCGATGTATAATTTCCTTGCAGTAGTCGCGCTGTCAATCTTCGGTGAAAAAAGGGAAAATGACTGGAAAAAGATCATTCTGGATATTATAAAGAATCCACTGATCATATCTTCGGTATTAGGGATTATATTTTCACTTCTTGGGATCAGACTTCCGACAGCTGTCGATACAACGGTTCAGGATCTGGCCAAATTATCAACACCGATTGCGTTTATGATTCTGGGTGGTGATCTGGACTTTTCAAAAGTAAAAGGAAACTTAAAAACAGCATTTGTGGTATTGACGATCAAGCTGGTAATCTTGCCGCTTATCATGATTCCGATGGTGGTTATGATGGGTTACCGGGATGCGGACCTGTTGTCCGGGGTGCTGGCATATCAGACGCCGGTTGCAGTATCCAGCTATATCATGGCGCAGCAGGCGGGAGCGGATGGACAGCTTGCCGGGCAGCTGGTTGTGTTCTCATCGGTGCTTTCGATATTTACGTTGTTTGTGACGATATTCATATTGCGGACGATGGGGCTCCTTGCGGTTTAGTACCACAAAAGTAATCACTCTCTTTCAAAAAAATCTTCCTGAAAAGTTGATTTACCAGGTTAATAGGAATAGAATTATGAAATGAGTATTTCTAAAGACAAGGACGTTACAACATGGAGAGAGATTTAACAACAGGAAGTGTATTTAAGACAGTCATTTATTTTTCACTGCCATATCTGTTATCGTACTTTTTACAGACGTTATATGGTATGGCAGATTTATTTATTGTCGGTCAGTTTGGCGGGGTCAGCAGTACGACGGCGGTATCGATCGGAAGCCAGATCATGCATATGCTGACAGTTATGATCGTAGGGCTTGCGATGGGAGCGACGGTTATGATCGGGCGCTGCATCGGTGCAAAAGATTATAAGAAAGCATCGGAGACAATTGGAAACACGGCAACGATGTTCATGGGAATTGCGATCATACTTATGATCGTATTACTGGCGGCAGTCAGACCGATCGTCAGTGTGATGTCGACACCGGCCGAGGCAGTAGAAGGAACAATCCGTTATCTGACAATCTGCTTTATCGGGATTCCTTTTATTACAGCTTATAATATTATCAGTGCAATCTTCCGTGGAATCGGTGATTCCAAAAGTCCGATGTACTTTATTGCAGTAGCATGCGCAGCGAATATCGGTCTGGATTATCTGTTCATCGGAGTCATGGGACTGGATGCGGCCGGAGCAGCACTTGGAACGACCATCGCACAGGCAGTCAGTGTCATTGTTTCACTTACCGTGGTCATAAAAAAGGGCACAGGGATCAAATTAAGAAAATTGGATCTTCGTCCGAAGAGACATACGATGAAAAACATATTGAAAGTCGGTGTGCCGGTTGCACTGCAGGATGGATTTATCCAGATATCGTTTATTGCAATCACAATATTTGCCAACCAGCGTGGATTAAATGATGCGGCGGCGGTAGGTATTGTGGAAAAGATCATAGGGATCCTGTTCCTGGTACCGTCTTCTATGTTGTCAACGATATCGGCACTGGCATCGCAGAATATTGGTGCAGGCAAGCATGACCGTGCACGCCTGACATTGCGGTATGTATTATGTATGACAGTAGGATATGGATTAGTTGCGGCAACGATTGTGCAGTTTGTATCTGTTCCGTTTGTTGGACTATTCACGAATGACGGGGCAGTACAGATACTTGGAGGACAGTATTTACGAAGTTATGCATGGGACTGTGTATTTGCAGGAGTACATTTCTGCTTAAGCGGATATTTTTATGCATATGGCTTGTCTATCGTATCATTTATCCACAATTCCATATCTATCATATGTGCGAGAATCCCATTGTCTTATTATGCGGCAACGCATTTTCCGGATACGTTATTCCCGATGGGATGTGCGGCACCGGCAGGATCGATCATCTCAATCATTATCTGTGTTGGTGTACTGATATGGATGAACAGACATTCGGAAAAATACATGGGAAATAATAAGAGTGAAGTGTAAGAAGTGCTGCCTTCTTATCCGGTATATTGTAGTATAAAAAATCTGGAGTATTTCATACAGATAGTTACTGTACGAAATACTCCAGATTTTCTTGCATAATGATCTCGAGTTACTTCCGGAGCAATCAGATTACGATCGGCAGCGGAGATGATAAAATGTCTGATACCATCTTTATAGGCCTGGTGGATCCGTTGCTCCAGAAAGTAGATTTTAAGAATCTTTCGGCGGTGGAATAATGTATTAAAATATCAGATCGAGCGGTATAAAGATATTTTGAACTGATCGGCATTAAAAAGGATTGGTTGGTGAATGAGTAGAAGTCTAAATAAACAATTTCACCAACTGTGTCTTATCCAGCACAAAGATAGATACATCCATAAAAAGATGCGCCAGCAGCGTACTAAGGATGACACCATTGGAAGTCAGCAGGAATCCGCAGTGGAATCCATACCAGCATACGATAGCAGAATAGCTTCCCATCAATACAAGAAGCGGTAAATTCCTTGCGACACCTTGCAGTGTGTCTCTGATATCTTCGAGTGTAGAATCAAAGTAGAGGAAACGACCAACTGCCAGTGTGATAAAATACATGATCAGTGAATCATAGTTCGAATCATGATAGATGAACTTGATGTATAACAGGATCAGAATAATATAAAAGGCAGAGATCAGCCTTACGGAAGCCTTTTGTCTGGTTGGTATTGCAGTTAATGGGACGAACAGGATATCGAACCAGTTTGTCATAAATACAGAAAATACCAGGAATAAAAGTAAGATAATGTTCTGGTATTTCTGCCAGTAAAAGGCAGCCTGTGGGATCCGCTCATCGATAATATAGTAAAGAGACAGGAATAAAAGTACCGAAGTACTGGAAAATACCATCTCATAAAAGCTTTCGATAAGAGAAATTTCTTTTACTTTATGTATATGGTTTAGCTTTCGAATCTGCTTTGGTGTCAGATCCTGTGTGTTGAGTTTGTAGTGTTTTTTAAGCTTCGCTGTCAAAATAACGATTGCAAGAACCGCGATCAGGCAGAGCAGTGAGACAAGCATGAAGCCGCCTGCATTCTTAAAATTAAAATAATGAATTAGATAATATTGGAACATATCATACGCCTTCTTTGTTGTGATATTGATAAAAATATTTCGTTGCTGATGATTACAGCGGTGGAATATTTTTTCGGTTATTTATTGTAGCACTTTGAAAAAATATTGCAAATTGGAGATGCGGTAGTCGCAGATTTAGATCGACATGAGTAAAAAAGAAGCTGCTAGTGGCATGTCCTGTAGATACCAAAGTATGCAAGAGAAGTTGCCAGTGGCAGGTCCTGTAGATGTGAAATTGAGTTAAGTGTCAAAAAAATTAAAAAAATTTAAAAAGTGCTTGCATTTTAGAAAACATCATGCTATAATAAATGAGCATTGTTGATGCGGGTGTAGTTCAATGGTAGAACACCAGCCTTCCAAGCTGGATACGTGGGTTCGATTCCCATCACCCGCTTTTTTGCTACCCTTTTTTATGAAGGGAGATATGTTGGCATTTACGGCTATGATTTCCTGGGGCTTCTATTCCGCAATCATCAAGAAAATCGGTGAATGGGATTATCCGACGGCAGCGGTGACCAGGAGAATCTATTTTTACGGAATGTTATTCCTGATTCCGGTTCTGATGTGGCAAGGGGTGTCATGGGATGTGACAGTATTTAAAAAGCCGGAGATTATACTTAATTTTCTGTTCCTTGGAGTCGGAGCAAGTGCTTTGGGTTTCTTCTTATGGAATCTTTCTACCAAATGGATCGGTGCGATCAAGACGAGTGTATATATTTATGTGTCACCGGATGTGACGGTTGTGCTATCTGTGGTGATACTGCATGAGAAGATGACGTTCGTATCTGTGACGGGAGCTCTGTTAATTCTGCTGGGACTGATCGTATCGCAGAAGAAAATTAATCAGAAAAAATAAGAGATTATAAGAAGCTTTGAATCCGGTGGATTATTGTGCCGGATCCAAGGCTTTTTTTGCCGTTGATCGCTTGAAAGAAGCTGCAAAAGAAGATGCTGGTAAGAAATTCTGCAGATAATAAGTTGGATAAGAAAAGAAAATGTGGATATCGGGTTCTGCGGTCAGCTGGAAATATACAGATATATATGAAAAAATATACAATAAAATATGGAAATATTCCTGTGACAAAACAGAAAGTTTGTTGTAAAATAACCGGTACAGTTCACAAAACAATAATTAAGAAATGGAATATTTCAGATGAAATCATAGTGGAGGTTTACAGATATATGGAAAACGAACTTTTTGAAAAAGCGCCGGTACATAAGGCATATTTTAATATGGCATTACCGCTGGTATTCAGTATGGTCATTTCACTGGTCTATAATATGGTAGATACATTCTTCATTGCAAGAACGGGAAATACGAATCTGGTAGCAGGTGTGTCACTTGGAGCACCGATGTTCACGGCTATGATCGCACTTGGAGATATCTTCGGACTGGGTGGAAGTTCCATGATCGCAAGATTATTCGGACAGAGGAAAGATGAGGATGCAAAACGCATCAGTTCCTTCTGTTTTTATGGAGCAATTATCTGCGGAGTAATCGTAACAGTATTACTTCTGATCTTCCGTGCACCGATGCTGCATTTATTAGGAGCGGATGCAAATACTTACAAATATGCATCACAGTACTATACATATCTGGTGCTGGGTTCTGTATTTATTATTGTATCATTTACACCGAACAACCAGCTCAGGTCAGAAGGATTTTCGAAAGCATCCATGGAAGGTTCCGTCCTTGGTGCAGTAGTGAATATTATATTAGATCCTATTTTTATTTCGGTACTGGGTATGGGAGCCGGCGGAGCCGCGATTGCAACAATCATCGGGTATATTGCGACGGACGCTTATTATGTGTGGATATATTTGAAAAAGAGTAAAAAGCTGTCGATTGATCCGGGACATATGCATATTAACATGCAAGAATTCAGACAGATCCTGGCAATCGGAATTCCTGCATCGATCACGAACTTTATGCAGAGCTTTGCAGTTACTGTTACAAACAGGAGTCTGCTTGTATATGGAAACAATAAAGTTGCGGCGATGGGAATCGTGATGAAAGTAAATATGATCGCGGCGTTGATTCTGGTTGGATTTGCGTTCGGATGTCAACCGTTGGTTGGTTATAATTATGGGGCAAGGAATAAGAAACGTCTGAAAGAGATTCTCGCATTCTGTTATAAATTCGAATGTGGTCTGGCAGTTATACTGGCAGTAATCTTATCTGCCGGTGCAAGACCCTTGATCCGTGTAGTCATGAAGACACCGGAGATTGTAGATTCGGGTGTGCTGATGTTACGTCTACAGCAAGCAGGAATGATGTTTATGGCAGTCGTTCTGGTTACGACCTGTGTATTCCAGTCGGCGGGAAAAGCAATGGGAGCATTCTTGTTATCAGTCAGCCGTCAGGGTGTGATCTATGGAATTGTGATCATTATTGCTTCGCATATGATCGGATATCATGGTGTGTTGGCCGCACAGGCTGTTTCTGATTTCCTGACAGCATTGATGGCTGCTATCCTGCTGAAACATGAGTTGTGGAGTGAATTAACCGATATAAAAAGGAATGAAGAAGCAGTATAGAAGTAGTATAATAAAAAGAAAGTATAGATGCAGGAAGGAAGATATGGATCATGTCATTAGAAAGAGCAAAGAAATATCTGGAAGAAAAAGGTTATGCAGATCACGTGATTGAACTGGAAGAATCAAGTGCGACGGTACAGCTTGCAGCAGAAGCTCTCGGTGTAGAGCAGGGAATGATCGCAAAGACGATGTCATTTCTGGTTGATGGAGAACCAATCCTGATCCTGACAGAGGGAACGGCGAAGGTTGATAACCGTAAATATAAGGATCAGTTTCATGTGAAGGCGAAGATGATTCCATTCGATGAAGTAGAAGAATATATCGGACATGCCCCGGGCGGTGTGTGTCCATTTGGAATTAAAGATGGAATTAAAGTTTATCTAGATGAGTCTCTGAAACGTTTTGAGACGGTATATCCTGCAGCTGGTAATGACCACAGTGCAGTCAGACTTACGATTGCAGAACTGGAAGACGTTGCCGGGGCATGTGGATGGATTGATGTATGTAAAGAAATGTAAAGAAAGAGAGAAAGTGGATTGTCGGTAGATGATCCGCTTTTTTCTATGCATTTGCAAGTCTGTAATGGAGAATCATTATAATCTACTGTACCGTGAAGATGAAAGAGAATTGATTCCTATCTGTAAACAGATGAATGTCTCACTGATGCCATATAGCCCGCTTGCAGCAGGACACCTTGCAAGACTGACATGGAAATCCGAATCTTTAAGAGGAAGAACGGACAGAGTTGCGGTTGGCAAATATGACCGTATGGAAGACGCAGATATGAAGATTGTCACCCGCGTACACGAACTTGCAGAAAAGTATCAGTGTAAGATGTCGCAGATCGCAATCGCATGGCAGTGGGCAAAAGGTGTTACTTCGCCGATCATCGGTGCAACGAAGATGCAGTATCTGGATGATGCGGCAGGTGCATTGAACGTTCGACTGACAGCAGAAGGCATTGCATATCTGGAAGAGTGTTATGTACCACATCCGATTGTTGGTGCGATTGATAAGAATCCGGCGCAGGGTGTGATGTTGTTGGATGAGAAGAAATAGAGAAAATTATGAATAGACAGTAAAGCAGCTGGAGAATATCTGGTTGATAAAATTAATATTTCAGAAAGGCAAGTATCACGAAAAAAGATACTTGCCTTTTTCGTAACTATGCGATCATAAGAAACTATCAATGATGGGTACTGCCGCGCTAGATTATATTTTTACTGGAATGGCAAGAGAAAAAGTGCTGCATACCAGGAGCCGGGAATATGTTGTGGATGAAATATGGAAGTAGATTTTTTATTTTACTGGTACACAAATTTTTTAAAAAAATTAGCACTCACCTATTGATAATGGAAGTTGATTTTTGTCCTGTCTTGTGTATCCCGGAAGTGCCTGTTTTACAGGCTTTCCGGGGCATCAGTCATTTTGTCTGGTATTGTAAAGCAGTGTCAGATTTGTCGTAAATGTCGTAAATTTGTGGTCAAAAAATGATGAGAAATGGAGAGTGCTAATAAAATGAAATTAACGTATACGAATGTAAATGGATATCTGATCCCGAATCTCACCTATAAATCCGGTGAGCAGATGGAGCAACTTGGCAAGTATGGTTTTC
>ERZ857955.2981-NODE-2981-length-10213-cov-7.667750_pt1 | contig 10213 bp, 9 predicted proteins | sample MGYA00519956_ERZ857955 | MGnify/ENA primary metagenome ERZ857955 (study PRJEB31778, sample SAMEA3449378) | human gut metagenome | biome: human gut; feature: human-associated habitat; material: faeces | place: United Kingdom | collected 2010/2012 ...
AAAAGGAAATTTTTATTTTCCCCCCCCCCCCCGTCGATAATTTATTTCTAAGCCGTTTTTCTAAACCTTCCCTGTCTGAGTTTCGGGCAAAATCAGCCAAGCTGACGGGAGCCGTCGCTTCAGCCCTGCTCCTCTTGGGTGGAGTTGCTGGTTCTGTTCAGGCGGGCGTAGTTGCAGATGGTGCCGGCACCAAGGTGAACGGCAACGAACAGTTTCCCACCGGTGAGATTCTCAGCGGTAACTACGGCGTTCACGGAAGCAATGGAGGCTACGCTTCTCTAACGACGGATACCGTAACGATAGAAGTCACAATGTCGGCAGTACGGGCAGAATCCGGAGGTTCGGCCACCGTGGGGAATAAGAATTCAGCAGTGGATCTGTCGGCTGAAAGCTCCTTTGCGGGTCGCTCGACGGCTATTTACGCAATCAACGCCAGCTCAATTCTCGTGCAGGGCGACAGTGTTCAGGCAAAGGGAGTCTCAAGCGTTGACAGCGACTATACGCGCGCCCTCTATGCTGGAGAAAACTCTACTGTAACCATCGACGCCAACAACATCGTCCTCGAAGGCATACACAACAAAACGGGCACAAACGCCAGAGCTTATGTCGTCCATTCCGATGACTCGGTCGTGAACATCGGCACAAGCGACAGTGACTACGTGGAACTTCGCGCCTCGGCAACCACCGAAGCAAATGACGGCAACAACACCTCCCGAGCGAGCAGAGTCATTTACGCAAGCGGAGGTGAAGTCAATGTTGCCGGGCAAGAGATCTTGCTGTCCGTTTCCGGGTATGAGGCGTTCGGCGCGGCAGCTTATCAGGGAGCCTCGATCTCTCTTGGTAGCGAAAATTCCACGCTTGACATTGACGTGAGCGGCACGACGATGGCGATCGGTCTGCGTGCCGAAGGCAATAAGAACGACGGTGCCGCTTCCATCGTACTCACGGGATCGTCCGTCGACATCAACGCGCTCTCCGGCAACGGCACGGGCATCGGACTAATGGCCCTCAACAATACGGAATCGTCGAAACGTCCGCAGGAAACAACCACCATCGAGATTGACAGCGACTCCGCCTCGATCAGGGCCGATGGGGTGGGAATTTCCGCCTACTCCAACAGTGAAGTTCTCCTCAATACGGCGTTGAAGCTTTCCGCTCCGACCGCCATCGAGGCACGGGGCAATTCGCTGGTCACCGTAAACGCCGACGATCAGGAACGTACCGTACAGATCGTCGGCGACATCTCCTTTGCGACCACCAAGGAAGGAAGCGGCCAGAAACTCAACGCCGACGTTCAGATCAATTTGCGAGGCGACGACTCCTATTGGACCGGCAATGTCAAAACAGACTATCCCAACGATCTTTCCGAAGAAAATCAGGAAATTTTGCAGGGCGTCTCGCTCGCCCTCGCGGACGGCGCCGCTTGGAACGCCACCGTGATCGAAAACACCCCGGATGAATCCAACAAGACCGAGGCGATAGCACTCCACAATTTGACGCTCGAAAACGGAGTCGTCAATGCGACTGCAGTCGATCAGACGGTGAGCGTCAACAGCCTGACGGTGACAGAAAAAGGAGGAACCTTCAATGCAGTGACGACGCAAAACGAGGACGGCGGTCTCGCATCTTCCAAACTGGCCGTGCAAACCTCGCAGGTGTCCGACGGGGCGGTACTGACGGTCAACTACACCGGTATTACTGCCGACAAGCTCACTGAGAAGAATGTAGCGGACCTCGCTGCGGTAAATATCGACGGTCTCGCCACGACCGAAGTCGTTGAAGAAGGAGATGTGAAGGGAGCTTGGGTTCGTACGACTTCCGCCACGGGTGAAGAGTCGACGAGGCAGTCTGAAAACACCAAGCTCGAAGCCTTCAAAGGTGTCAACGCCGCAGTGCTCGTACAATGGCGCAACCAGATCAACCATCTTACGAAGCGCCTGGGCAACGTACGTCAGCAGTCGGGCGACATCGGCGCCTGGGCTCGAGTCTACGGCGGCGAATACAAGTGGGGCGATGCCAACCGCGTTGACATGACGAGTACGACCGTTCAGGTCGGCGGCGATGCGCGCATGGGCGACTGGATTGTGGGCGGAGCCTTCAGCTACTCCGATTCGAACTTCGACGTCGACAACGGAGACGGCGACGGAGATCTCTACAGCCTTGCGGTATACGGTACGCGAACGTTCGAAAAGGGATCCTACGTCGACTTCGTAGTCCGCTACGGCTACCTCAAGAACGACATCAAGGTCGGCAACATGGACGTCGACTTCGACTCGAACGCCTTCAGCCTGAGCGTGGAAGGTGGGCACACCTTCAAGTTCATGGAGCGCGCCTACATCGAGCCGCAGATTCAATTGACCTACGGCTTTGCCGAGGGTGACAACGCTACGGCATCGAACGGAGTGAAGATCGAGCAGGACGACTACCAAAACCTCATTACGAGAATCGGTCTTCGCACCGGCTTTGACTTCCCGAATGACGCCGGTACGATTTACGCCCATGCAAGCTACTCGTACGACTTCCTCGGCGAAGCCGACGGAACGGCTTCGAAGGATCAAGTGCGTGCAAGTCTTGATGAAGACCTCGGCGGCGGTTGGGTAACCTACGGCATCGGCAGTCAGTTCCGTCTCGGCGAGCGCACCTTCGCCTACGGCGAAATTGAACGCTCGACCGGAGGTGACGTTGAAAACCCCTGGGCTTTCAACATCGGTTTTCGTCACCTTTTCTGACGCCAGTTCAGCAACCTAACTGAAGGGTTGCCCCATTTATGCAACCCGCCGGAAAGCGGCACGTTCATGGAGAATGTGCCGCTCTCATTTGTGCGCCCAGCATGGGCATGATCTAACGGGTGTAAGTCCCGAGCGCAGGAGGTAGCACCAAGCGCATAGCCAAAGGCAAGGGTGTCCGTCGCGAGGCGGAATCTGAAGGAAGCCCGAGGCAAACCACTAACCTTACGAACAGGAACTGCATCAGGCATTCGAAGGTGGGTAAGTCTGCAAAGCAAGATGAAGCCCAAAGCTACACGGAACCCGAGGTGTAAATGCAGAAGGTACATGTTGGGAAAGAACATGTTCTTACCTGGGGAGGACTCACAGACGCGAGCTCAACAGAGGCCGCGGAGTAAAGCTTGCTGTGAGTTGTCAGCAGAGGTCATAGTAGGCAGGGCAGTACCTGTCGAAGGACCGAATTCATAGGAGTACGGTGCCGTAGACACAAAGTCGCAAGGCGCAGAAAACATAAGAGACCTGCCCGAATTTGGGTATCCACGGAATGGAGAGAGGGATTCGGGAGGGCGCAACGGCCGTGATGGAAATGGACAACACCGCACAAGACCAATCCGCTTTTACGGAGATCACACTCGAGGCGATACTGAGCCGCGAGAATTTGACTTTGGCGCTCAAACGCGTCGAAGCAAACAAAGGGGCTCCGGGCGTGGACGGAATGACAACCGAAGAGCTTCGGAAGTACATTTTCGAGCACCCCGGCGAGCTGACGAGTGCGATTCTGTCAGGGAAATATCGCCCTGCACCCGTGAAACGGGTAACCATACCGAAACCAGAAAAGGGGAAATTCAGGAATCTTGGGATCCCGACGGTCATCGACCGTCTTGTGCAACAAGCCGTTGCGCAAAAGCTTTCATACAGCTATGACGGCACCTTTTCAATGTCGAGCTTCGGTTTTCGTCCGACGAGAGGCGCACACGATGCGATCTTCAAAGTCATGAGCGAAGCTGACCAAGGTTACGTTTGGGCAGTCGATATGGATCTCGAGAAGTTTTTCGATACGGTCAGTCACAGCCGATTGATCCGAAAACTATCAACGAGAATCAAGGATGGGCGAGTGATATCGCTCATCACACGGATGCTCAAATCGGGAGTTTGGACACAAGGAAAGGTGGAGAAGTCGGAAGTTGATCTCATGCAGGGAGGGCCGTTGTCGCCGCTACTTGCGAACATCTATTTGGATGAACTCGACAAGGAACTGGACTGTCTCGCGTCTTTCTCGAAGCCACTCTCGTAGTTTGGAGCGTGAAGGATACCCTAGAAGCCGAACGGTACCTCGTAGTGAGTTCAAACGATCATATATTTTTAAGACGTCGTTGATTTCTTTCTGTGTGTACATAACTTGAACCTCATTCCAGAAGTTTGGTCCAAGTTTTCGTCCGCATCCCCTGTGGAAGCTTACAGTGTCACCCAACACTCTCTGACGCATCTTCTGATGGCGTTGCGTGAGATTTCGAGCATCCTGGCTACTTCCCTAATCGGGCGATGCTCAACGAGTATCAGGCGCCGGATCTTCGCTCTTTCGTCTGGTTTGATCATGGTTTTTGATCCTCCATTGTTGAACACAACGGAGTCCATGATCTTCTTTTTTCTTGGCATGTGAAAGTACCTCCTTCGACAACCGGGGTGGGTCATTTCGGTTGTCGATTGGTGGGTACTTTATGCTGTCGTGCAACACGCGTAAGAGCTATTGGCGCATTGCAAATAGCCACATCTTAGCCACTACCCTGAACAACGATTTTCTGAAAACCCAAGGCTGGAGTTGGCTCGGTCTAACACGAGTTGACGGGTATGGAGGCTAAAACTATGGAAACCGCCGTAAAACACCCCGTGAGGGGTGCCTACCAGATCGGTACGGGCGGTGTGTGAGAGGTCGGTAGGTGAACTGATCACCTACCACCTACTCGATTGCAATGACCCGTTCAAAAAATAGCGAACCACTTGTCGGGAAGTGTGCAAAATTTTGTGTCTGTCAGGTCCTGGATGGGGAGAGAGAAATCTCTCCCCCTTGTTTTGGTGGACGTAGTGTGATTGCGTTGGGCGCATCGAGCGCCAACGAGCGCGAGCTACCACGTCCGAGTAACTCCGCTTGATGGATCGGCTTCGCTTCTGAGTCCTCGGCGCCCTTGACAAGTAGCCGTGGACTCGTAGCCTGGCGCTCGAGGAGGGTGTGCAACGGCGCAACTTGTTGCGCCGCAAGCACCCTCCCGAGCCACGTGGCGGCGAACGCGGGGGTATGGGGACGGAGCCCCCAAGCCGGCGGTATGCCTGTTACAAGGCAGCGCCCGTGAAGCGCTCGCCATATCGAATCGCGAAGAACGGCATGGCTGCCGCCCACCTTTGGGTCGGCCGTTTCCATTCTTCCGTGAAGCCTTGAATGGCTAGATAAATCAGTTTGTTCGGGAAGAGCGTACGCGTCTTGATCACATTGCGGATCGCCCTGTTCAAGCCTTCGATGGAGTTGGTCGTGTAGATCAACTTGCGCACCTCGGGAGGAAAGTTGAAAAACGGAATCACCTGCGCCCAAGCACGGCGCCACGTCTGTGCCACAACGGGATATCGTTGGCCCAGCGCGGACTGCTCCAATGCCTCGAGCGCACGCTCTGCGGCCACGGCATCCGTAGCCCCGTAGATCCCCTCTACTTTGCCCGATTTAACAAGTCCGGGAAAACGACCCTCTTCCCAGTTCCATCTCTTTAACGGGCACGAGGTTGTGCGCTGGGTGAACAATTTTTAGACGCAAGTAAATGTCAAGGGACGGTGAGTATTAAGCGTTCGGAAACCTGTTGTGAGGTAAAACTGACACAAACGGTTGATGCTCGAGTTCTGGGGGCCACGTCGTGGTGACACGGAGGTAGAAGGGGCGTCAATCGGGAAGCTTCCTGTTGATCCGAGTACTGTAACCACATCACTCTCGGCTTCTGGGGTGCTTTCTACGTGTTCTGGCATGATCGATCACGAGAGGATCAGATGCGTTTCCATCGATAACTCCCTCAAAAATGACGAAGCTCAGTGTTGGCGCACTGGGCTTTTGTCGTTGTTGAACCTTCATTCTGCTCAAAAGAGCTTCACTCAGGAACCAGGATTTCGGTTTTTGCTGAAAATTTTTTTCTAAACCAAGAACAACCCAATTTGCTTGCAGGGATTTGCAAGAGACCTTCGCTACCCTCCCTATAATTTTTGCGGCAGAAAGTAAAAAACCTCCAGCAGCATCCTGCTGGAGGTTGAGATTTGGTGCCCCAAGACTGACTCGAACAGACGACCTACCGCTTACAAGGCGGTTGCTCTACCAACTGAGCTATTGAGGCAAGAAGAGCGCATTATACAGATGAAGGTCAGACTTTCGTAAAGACGGGGAAGTCCGTAGGTTCATCTTTTTTGACTTTCTTTTCAGGCGTCGGCGTCACAGGGAAGTAGGTCACCAGATTGGTGTCTTCCTTCGGATAAACGGCGGCCACTCGATTGAGCGGGATGTAGATGTTGCTGATGCTTTCGCCGAAGCGAGCCTGGAAGGAGACGGCCTCATCGTCAATCACGAAATTGTTCACGGCTTCTTCGGAAATGCAGAAAACCATGGTGTTGTCGGGATTGGCCAGATGGCGCGGCACGTCGCACGCATCATCGACTTCGACGAGCATGTAGGGCGTCTGTCCGCGGTTTTCACACCAATTGACAATGGCCTCAATCAAGTGTGGGCGGAAATCCGGACACTGCAGAGGCATGACGACCGTTTTGTTGTTCAGAGCCATGAGAGTCTCCTTGACGGAAATTAACGGCGCATCACTTTTTCAGAAGGCGTCATCGAGTCGATGAACGAATTGCGGGCAAACACCGTTTCGGCGTACTTCAGCAGCGGAGCGGCGGAGCTCGGCAGATCGATGCCGTACAGCCCAAGGCGCCAGAGCAACGGGGCCAGCGTGATATCGAGCATCGTGAATTCGTTGCCCATCAGGTACTTGTGCTTCGAAAGAATCGGAGAGAGCTGGATGAGCTGTTCGCGGATCTGTGCGCGGGCTATCATTTTGCGCTTTTCGTCGGCGTCGCGCTTTTCAAGCAGGCGTACGAAGCTGAAGAGTTCGCGTTCGAACGTGTAGATGAAAAGACGGGCGCGCGCACGCATAATGGGATCGGCCGGCATCAGCTGCGGATGCGGGAATCGTTCATCGATATACTCATTGATGATTGTGGACTGATACAGCGTCAGATCGCGTTCCATCAGGATGGGCAGTTCGCCGTAGGGATTGAGCTTGGTGATCTCGGCGGGCGGGTTGCTCGGATCAACGTCAATCACTTCAAAGTCGCCGCTTTTTTCATGAAGAACGAAACGGCAGCGGTGCGAAAAGGGGCAGGTGGCACCCGAGTACAAAACCATCATAAGTATCTAAACACCAAAAGAACGAAAAGGGGAAAACTCAGCCTAGCTGAGGAACCGAGCTTTTCGGAAATCAAAGAAGATCGAATTTTACCGAAATCGCTTGAAAATCGCGAGAAAAATCACGTAACATACTGAATTTAAATAAAAATCAGATCGAAAGAAGGAAGGAATAATGAAAAAGTTTCTGCAGGAATTTCAGACTTTCATTTCGCGGGGTAACGTGCTTGATTTGGCAGTTGCCGTGATCATTGGCGCGGCGTTTTCCGCCATTGTCAACAGTCTGGTCAAAGACCTGATCAATCCGCTTCTGGGCTTTCTGGTGGGCAAGCCCGACTTCACCGGTCTTTTTATCGTGTTATCGGAACCTGCGGGCTACACGGGACCGCGTACCTATGAGGCGCTGACTGCCGCAGGAGCAACGGTTTTTGGCTATGGTGCATTTCTTACGGCCGTTGTGCATTTCCTGCTTCTCGCTTTCGTGATCTTCTGGCTTATCAAAGTGGTTACGGGACTGCGAGTCCGTCTGGAAGCCCTTGCCAAGGCCGACAAGGAAAAGGCAGAGGAGGAAGCGGCGGCCAAACCTCAAGTGACGCCCGAAGACATCGCGCTGCTGCGCGAAATTCGCGATCTATTGAAAGAGGCCTCTGCCAAGAAGTCCTGACAGAGGCTCAGAGAGGTTGTCTGCGTGTTGATCAAACGGGATTATCGATGTCGATGAATGTGACGTCTATGTCCGTTTCAGTGGCGATTCGTTCGCCCAGAGCGCGCACGCCGAAGCGTTCGGTAGCGTGGTGTCCGCAAGCAAAGTAGGTGATGCCGAGTTCCTTGGCCTGGTGGAAAGTGCGCTCGCTCACTTCTCCCGAAATGAAGCAGTCGCAGCCGATGGCGGCAGCCTCTTCGATCAAGTCCTGCGCTGCGCCCGTACACCAACCGATGCGTCGGATTTCACCCTGTTGCGGTCCCAAGACAAGCGGTTTGCGGTTTAAAAGAGTTTCAAGTCGGTCGGCGAGGTCCGGCACCGTTATCGCGCAGTCGCATGGTGCCGACCAGCCGTAATCGCCGAAGCGCATGTCGCCCGAAAGGCCCAGGGCTTTTCCGAGCAATGCGTTGTTGCCGATTTCTGGATGATCGTCAAGCGGCAGGTGGTAGCCAATGAGGTGCATACCGCTTTCGATCAAACGGGAGATGCGTTGGTACCGAATACCGGTGATCCGCGCTTCTTCGCCCTTCCAGAACCAGCCGTGGTGCACAAGAATGGCGTCGGCGCCTTGAGCGGCGGCCGCTTCGATGAGATCAAGCGAGGCGGTGACGCCGGTCACCAGACGTTTGACGTCGCGGCTGCCCTGCACCTGCAGGCCGTTGGGCGCGTAGTCGCGGTAAGAAGACGGATCGAGAATGCTGTCGAGCAGTTGAATCAGTTCACGAATATGCATGTCGGGACGAACCTTGGCGAGCGCCCAGCGTGAGATCGCTGAGCGCTTGTGCGGATAGGGTTAAAGTTTGTGGAAGATGCGCTGAGCCGGCCAGCGTGACTTCGGGCGAGCAGCATTGTGGTCGTCGGCAGCTCCGTATCCGAGCGCTACGGCGTACTGGGCGTGCATGCCCTTTTCGCGCAAGCCGAGAATTTCGTCAACCTTGTCGGCGTCCCAACCTTCGATCGGCGTGGAATGAATGCCGAGAGCGGCTGCGGTGTAGAGCAGGAAGCCCTGAGCAATGTAGGCCTGCTTACCGGCCCAAGGCGATTTCGCCGGCATCGCGATATTTGCCGACGAAGAAGCGACGACGCTGACCATTGTCAACCTTGTAGGCGGGATCCTGGTAGCGGCCGTCGGCTTCTTCCTGATCGTCCAGATCCTGCATGTAGGTTTCATCCAGATCGGTGTGAATGGCGCAGACGATCAAACGATCGGAATCCGTCACGCGGCTATGGTTGAAGTCGGCGATGGCAGGCAGAAGCTTTTCTTTGGCTTCCTTCGTGTCGGCAATGAAGAACTCCCAGGGCTGAGAGTTGACGGAAGAAGGGGCCAGGCGCAGCGACTCCAACAGCAGATCGAAATCGGCGTCGCTGATTTTGCGGGAAGCGTCGTATTTTTTGGTGGTGTGACGCTCTTGGAGCAACTTCAAGATTTCCATTTTCGGTTCGTCCTTTCAAAAGAAGACGGCGTTGCGCGCCGCCAACGCCCGAAAACAGGGTTTTAGAGCATGGCGCAGCAAAGCCGTGGATTGTCCCCGAGGTCGCGCACCGTACGCACGGACGCAAAGCCCGTCGACCGGAAAATTGCAGCGACCAATTCTCCTTGATTGTAGCCGTGCTCAACAATGATGCTGCCGTGTTCGCGGAGATGTTTGGGCGCATCAGCCGCCAGAATTCGAATGTCGTCCAGTCCGTCGGGGCCGGACGTGAGCGCGCTGATAGGTTCAAAGCGAAGTGCCTTGAGGTGTTCGTCGTTTTCTTCGATGTAAGGAGGGTTGGAGACGATGAGATCGAATTTCTCGTCGGCAAAGGCGCTAAACCAGTTGCTTTCGACAAACGTCACTTTGGCGCCGAATGCTTCGGCGTTGCCTTTGGCGACGTTCAGGGCGTCCTTGCTTTTGTCGCAGGCCCAGACTTGAGTCTTGGGGCAGTCAAGCGCAATCGTCACGGCAATGCAGCCGCTGCCGGTGCCGAGATCAAGAATGCGGGGCGCTTCAAGATTCTGGAGAAATGCCAGAGCCTCTTCGATGAGCGTTTCGGTGTCCGGACGCGGAATGAGCGTGGCGGGCGTGACGTGAAAGGGGCGTCCCCAGAACTCTTGCGTGCCCACAATGTAGGGAATGGGTTCTCCGGCCTGGGCGCGTTGCAGATAGGAGTCAAAAAGCGAGACTTCTTCGTCCGTGAGGGAATATTCCGGATGTGCGATGAGAAATTCTTTGGGTTTGCGGATGGTTGTTGCAAGCAGCAGTCGCGCTTCCGAACGGGAAACGCGTCCTATGGCCTGAAACAAGCCCTGCGCAACCGTCGTCACGCGTTTTCTCCCATCGCGGCGAGCAGTTCGGCGCGATGTTCGTTTTGAAG
>ERZ857955.2982-NODE-2982-length-10213-cov-2.563300_pt1 | contig 10213 bp, 9 predicted proteins | sample MGYA00519956_ERZ857955 | MGnify/ENA primary metagenome ERZ857955 (study PRJEB31778, sample SAMEA3449378) | human gut metagenome | biome: human gut; feature: human-associated habitat; material: faeces | place: United Kingdom | collected 2010/2012 ...
GACCTCATCGCAGAAGTACGCAAACAATATGGGACTTAATAAAAAGGTAGAAATCATAATAGACGGAACAGGTTCGGCAAGCGTAAGCTTTACAGGCGGTGAGACTGATGTAAGCTACACAGGAACAATAAGCACACCTATAAGCGTTAAATCGCTTGAATTAACAGGTTCATACAACGGTGCAAGAGGAAGAGTTGTTTCATATGATAACTTTGACGCAGATGTAATATCATACAGCAGTGAGTTGGCGGCACCGACGCCGACTCCTGAACCAACCGCAGCACCGACGGTTCCTGAAAGCGGCGAGCTTATCAATATGAATTTTGATAACGGCGACTTAACAAGTACATCATCATACGGCAAGGCAACAGGTACACCGAAATTTGTTACGGTTGACAATAAGAAGTGTATTCAGTTTGACGGAACAAGCGGAACGGTTGTTACGCTTACAGACGCAAACGGCAATTCGCTTTTGACAGGTCAGAAAAATATCACAATTTCATTTAAGGTTAAGCCGACAACCACAACAACATCATGGTGGTTCTTTGCCTCACCAAACAGCAGTGCACAGACATATCAAAAAGAACAGTATCTTGGTGCAATGACAAACAACGGCACACTTACATTTGAAAGATATAATAATTCCGGTACAAGAAGTGAGGCGGCAAAAGGTGCGTATAACACAAATGAATGGAACGATGTAATCATTTCGATTGCCGACGGCGTAACGGATGTTTATGTAAACGGAACAAGAACAAACAGTGTTAATTCAACAGTTAATATTTCGGATATGCTCGGGAAAAATTCAGTTGCATATATCGGTAAGGCTAACTGGGGTTCTGGCGAGTATGCAACAGGTTATATAGATGATTTTGTAATCTATAACTATGCTTACGAAAATCCTTTAAATTCACTTGATTTGGGTGATTTGACAGCTGTTACATCTGACATTACAATCCCTACGCAAAATGGTGTTACATGGTCAACTTCAGACGCTGCTGTGGTTACAACGGCAGGTAAGATTACAAGAAGTGACGAAACAAAAACAGCTATTTTGACTGCAAAAATGACAAAAGACGGTGTTGAATTTACAAGAAAATTCGACGTAACTGTATTGGGATATACAGCGGTTATTGACAGTTTCAAAGCATATGCCGACGGAAATAAAATCGTTTATGCAAGTGACTGTGATTCGACGAAAGATAAGTATGCCGTAAAGGTTTCATTGGCTGATTCAGACGGTACGGCAGTCGGAACAGAGCAGACAAATGCGGCAGGCAGTTTTGATAATCTTGAAGTAGGTAAGTATAAAATAACAGCAACATTATCAGACGGAACAACAGAAAAGAAAAAGGTGGAAAAGACAATTAATATTAAGAACCTTGATGATATGAGTGCGTACTTATTTGTTCACTTCGTTGATACACAAGAGGACGCAACTCGTGAACAAATCTATTTCTCAGTATCAAAAGACGGTAAGACATGGACAACGCTTAATAATAAACAACCGTATTTGACAAGTAATGTCGGTACACAGGGCGTTCGTGACCCGTATATTCTTCGCGGTGAGGACGGTAAGTTCTTTATTATCGCAACAGACCTAAGCGTCTATAACTTAAAGAATAACTGGACAGCCGCCGCACAGCAAGGCTCAAAGAGCATTGTTGTATGGGAAAGCAGTGACCTTGTTAATTGGAGCGAGGCAAGCCTTGTAAAGATTAATAATGACAATGCCGGTTGTACATGGGCGCCGGAGGCTTGCTATGATCCTGAAAAGGATGAATATATGGTATTCTGGGCATCGGTTGTAAGCGATGACAGCTATCAAAAGTACAGAATTTACAGAAGTTATACAAAGGACTTCAAGACATTCTCTGCTCCTGAATTGTATATAGAAGAGCCTAACGCGGTTATTGATACAACTATTATCGACCATGAGGGTACATATTACAGATTTACAAAGAATGAGGCAAAATCAAGTATCACAATGCAGGAGTGTACATCTCTAAGCGGTGATTGGAAAGATGTTGCAAACTATAATTTGAGTAGTATGACAGGTTATGAAGGTCCTACAATTTATAAATTAAACGGTAAAAATGAATGGTGCTTACTTCTTGACTACTTCTCAAAGAGTAAGGGCTATAAGCCTTTTGTAACAACCGATATTACAAAGGGTGAATTTACGGCAGATTCAGACTTCTCGTTTGACGGTACATATCGTCACGGTACTGTAATGCCGATTACACAGGCTGAATATGAAAGATTAACAGCTGAATAATGTGAAAAACTGCGGGTATTGTTGCTCGCAGTTTTTTTGTTGACAGGTGTGGTATAATTAAAATAAAAACGTAAGGTGATTAATATGAACAAAAGAGAAGAACTTGCCAGACAGGCATTTAAAGAGGGATACAACTGCTCACAGGCAATGGTGGCGGCGTTTAGCGACTTGATGGAAATGGATAAAAAGACGGCACTGAGACTTGCGTCATCATTCGGCGGCGGAATGGGCAGAATGAGAGAAGTTTGCGGTGCTGTAACGGGAATGTTTATGGTTATCGGAATTTTGTACGGATATGACGACGCGAAAGATTATGAGGGTAAAAAAGATACCTACGCACTTGTACAGGAACTCGCAAATCAATTTAAAGCGGAAACAGGCTCTATTATATGCCGAGAACTTTTAGGACTTGACGGAAAAGATAACAGTCCCGTTCCGTCAAAGAGAACAGAAGAATATTATAAGAAACGCACTTGCGAAGATAAAGTCGGTCTTGCGGCAAAAATACTTGACGAATATATCCAATCGCATTGCACGAGATAATGTATCTTGCAGTTTTTAACTGACAAAGTATTTACAGTTTGAAAAATATATGTTATAATGTAAATATATTAATAACAACTGATAAAATAGACAGTAAAATCAATCAGTTAAAGGCTGAATTAAACAAAACAGCATAGGACATAAGGATTTATTAAAGGGTGCAAAGTCTTTGACAACAAATAAGACTTTGCATCCTTTTTGTATTTTAGGGAGGATAAAAGAATGAAAAAGTTTATGATAGGACTATTATTTATTATTTTATTATCAACAACATTAAGTGCGAATGCGGAAACAGTAGTTTTAAAAAGCAATTATTATGATAAGCCGCTAGATTCTTGTTATGAATATCATGATGTACTGGTGAAAAGTAACGACGGAATTCTATTCTGGTGGACAGGTACTGAGTTTATAAAATGCTCTCTTTTAGATACTAAATTTACAAAATCCGATGATTTGGTAGAGTGGAGCGATATTGATATTAGCTATGATGTGCGTATGAAAATTAGTGGATTGCATCGTGCGAACATTAAGCATTACGGGGATAAATATATTGTATATAATGAAATATATTTCAACCCTTCTCTAATAATAGATAAAATGGAAAGAATATATGGTCCGATAATTAAACCAATATATACATTTGATGAAAATTTTAATTTGGTAAATGAATTTCAGTTGGATAAACCGTTAACCGACTTTGAATATGTAGACGGTGTTTATTATGCTGAAACACAAGAATACACAAAATTAGGACCACAAGAATATGAAAGTAAAAATACTATTTACTATTCTTATGATGCGATTGATTGGCAAATTGATAATGAAATGAGTCATATGCCGCAAAGCAATGGCAGAAATACGCTTGTATTTCAAGGAAAGTTGACAAATTACGTAAACTTAAGTAATTATAGGTTTGAAGTGAAAGATATGTTCATAGAAAGAAATAAGTCGGATTTAATTAAAGTGGTGCAAGAAAGACCTATAACATGTTACTATAAAGCAAAGGGTAATATCTATGTTGAAACACAATATGATAATGTTGATACGTTCAGAATATCTCGTGACGGTGTATATTCTGTTGATGTAGCAATCCCTGCAGACAGTGATGATGAACATATTATTATATGTGATTTGTGGAAAGATAAGCTTGTTTTATGGACCAGAAACAGATTAATAGAATATGATATGGCAGATATTGAAGATGTATTAAATGAAAAATGCCCGTCGGATACGCCGTATATTGAGTTTAACGGTAATATTCTCGGCTTTGACGTACCGCCGATTATCGAGGACGGCAGCACGCTTGTGCCTATGAGATTTTTGTTCGAGCAAATGGGAGCAGATGTTGAATGGGATAGCGAAACTCAGACAGCAACAGCAATGCTTGATAATAAGGCAGTGACATTCTCAATAGATAACGTCAACGCGAGAATAAATAATAAATCCGCTAAAATGGATGTGCCCGCAAGACTCGTAAACGGCAAAACAATGGTACCGCTACGCTTCCTTTCGGAAAATATGGGATATGACGTAGATTGGGACGCCGATAGCAGAACGGCGATTGTGAACTCATAATTGCCAACGACAAGAAAATGTGATAAAATTAATGTATCATTACACAAAGAGGTAAAAGGATATGAAAAGAACAGCATTTTCTTCGCATAATGAGTTATATGTTCAATATTTGAAAAGTGAAAACAAGCACAATATGTCTGTTCAGCATTATCATGATACTTACGAAATATATTTGCAGTTATCGGGTAAAAGGTACTTGTTTTACGACAACACCTGTTACACGTTGGAACGTGGTGATTTAAGACTTACAAAAGTACACAGTATGCTCATAAATACTATATGCCGATAGAAGAAATTACGGAATGTACAGGCTTTTCTTTATCAATACAGTGTACGTGAGTGTTTAAAAGCGTATACAACAAACCACTGAGAACATTTAGAAAAAATCAAATATACTGTAAGGGAATATGCCGAGCTTGAAGGACTTGCGGAAGATGAGGTGAAAGACCAAGAGGATTTTCACGGAGATATTGGTTTAGCACCGGCGGAAACAGCAAAAACGCTCAAAAATCCGAAGTATTAAAAATGTCAGGATTTATGCCCGAAGAAGATGCTTTGCTTGAAGAAATAATCAGCAAAATAAATGAACGGTTTGACGGTATTTTTTCGGAGGGCGACAGAGTTATCGTTGAAACACTTTACAACAGGGTAAAGGAAAACAAGAAACTAAACCGTCAGGCACAGAAAAATGATGAGGAAGTTTATACAAAGTCAATATTTCCTGAGGTGTTTAAGCAGGTTGCACAGGATTGTTATATAGAACAGATGAAGGCGTTTTCAAAATTGTTTGAGGATAAACGTTTTTATGACACGGTTATGGCAACATTGGCACAGGAAACATACCGTCATTCAAATGACTGTGCCTTATAAAAATATTAAATCGCCACAACAGATATAACGCCTGTAGGACTGAACTTTAAAGCCGGAAAAGCTTATTCAAAAGTGCAATTTGATAATATTAAAATTTATACAGTAAAAATCTCCGATGAATAAATATCGGAGATTTTTTTATACCAAGGTTATAAGATTATCATTGTTAAGTAAATCGTCACATTCAAATATACTTAAACCGTGCATCAAAGCATAAATTATAATTCCTTCGCGGCGGTCGCGTGAATCAAGAATAGCAAATTTTGCAATACGCAAAAGCAACTGTGTTTCTTCAAAAGTCAAGTGCATACCGAATGAAATCGCAACGAGTGTATCACGTTTTGCATTTCTTTCACCGTTGAAAATTTTATAAACATATTCACCGATACCTGAATTTTTAGCGACTTGTGCAACGGTTATATTTTTTTCGTTCATCAATTCGTTTAAATAGTCAATAAGCGATTGTGATAAAAAATCTTGTTCATGCAAATCAAGAAAAGTCTTTATATCATCGGCATTTTTCAAGCCGTCGAGTAATTCTTGAGTTATGGTTTTCATTGACAATCCTCCTAACATTGTATTATACTTACAGTATAGTATAAATCGACATTATTTGCAAGAGGGGAGCAGACGAATTTGGAAGATTTTGTTTTAGAAAAAGTATTAAAGAATGATGACAGGCAGAAAATCGAAGTGATTTACAATCCGAAAACAAATCAACGATTTATAAAGCGTTCTGTAAATGATGATATTAGATATATCTATAAAATGCTTCAAAAAATCAATAACAATCATATTCCGAAGATATATGATGTGGAATTGACGGATAAAACCGTTGTGATTGAGGAGTTTGTTCAAGGTATAACATTAAATGAATTTATGGAAAATCACTTTGAATTTGCAAAAGGTCAAATAAATTCGATAGCCAAACAGCTTGTATCTGCAATGGAGGCTTTGCATAAGTGCAGTATTATACACAGAGATATAAAGCCCGACAACATAATTATGAACTCTGAAGGACATATTTGGCTGATAGATTATGATATTGCAAGAATTGTAAACAACGAAGTCAGAAAAGATACAACAGTTTTGGGAACGGTCGGATATGCACCTGTTGAGCAATTCGGTATGATGCCTACCGATTATAAAACCGATATATACGCATTTGGTGCAACAATAGAACAGCTTATGAAATATTCGGGCGAGAAAGGCAGACTTTTAGGAATTGCTCAAAAATGCAAACGTCTTGATCCGATGCAAAGATACCAAAATATCAAACAGCTTAAACGAGCTATGTCAATGCAATTTATTAACGGTGTGACAATCGGTTTAACCGTTTTAATTTTGTGCATAGCGGTTGTGTGCTGTATGTTTGTGATGAATTTAAAGACACATATCGAAAACAGATATGACGATTATATCGGAACGTGGCATAATGACGGCAATGTTTCACTTGAGGTTTTGAGTGTGGATAATAACATAATGACGTTTAATTTAAAGCAACAGCAGAATAACGGCGGTATATACAGTATAAACAATGTTACGGCTGAGATAAATAATAATACGGTTGATTTTTATACAGACAACACTGACGGAACGCTAAAATTAAACGGTAATGAAATAACTGTCAAAACGACGTCCGACACGAAATCGTCAAGTTCGATAAATGCGGATGAGATTTTGGAAAAAGACATTCAGATTAATGTAAACGGAAACAGAGTGATACTTGAAGATAATCCTGTGCTTATGATTGACGATGAAATATATGTTCCGTATGATACATTCCCGCGTGAGATAAAACTTGACGCATATTATGACAGCGGAACTTGGACAGGTGACAGCGAAAAGCGAATTACAATAATGAATGACAAGACAATAATATTCTTTTCGTCATTTGATGATATGGATTGGAATTTGTATGTGACGCATGATGAAAATATAAAAACATCGTATCCGTACGAGTATGAGCAAATAACAATATCTTCTTGTCAGCCTGCCGAGATAAACGACACAATATATATTCCTTTGAAAATATTTGCCGAACAATTCGGTGCGGAAGCTGAATATGATAAGGCAAAAAGAACTGTGAACGTTAAGGCAGATACAAGCGGAGAGTGTAAATCGATTAATGACATCTTGTCAATACAGGCTTTCACAAGCGAGCAGGCATACGATATGGCAAAGACGAAGTATGATAATTTGTTGAGTACGGACGGAATGCCGCATTATAATCATAAAGGCAAATATTATATGTTTTTGACCGGAGCGTCCTCAACGGTTGATGTGTATTACAACGGAATGTTGGAAATAAATTAAAATTGGACAAAAAGTACAAGACTTTCTATATGAATACCGATATAATGAAAACGGTAGATATAGAAAGTCTTTTTTGTTACATTTCATCAATATGTTCCGCAAGAATTTTAACGGTTTTGCGAAAAGAATTGTAGGCTGACGGATTTAAAGAACGAGCAACCGAATCCATTTGTTCAAGAAAATTGTCTGATTTGTTTGCCGAGTCAATTAAAAGATAATCTATACTGACATTTAAAACCGTTGCGATACAAAATAATGTATCTAAAGAAAGCTTTCTTGTACCACGTTCGATATGCCCGAGAAAACCTGTGGAAATGTCGCATATTTCTGCCAATTTTTCTTGGGTGTATCCGCGTTCTTTGCGAGTAGATTTAATTTTTTCGCCGAGATCGACGTAATTGATATTGTTCACTGAATCGCCTCCTTTATATTATTTTAATATAATTTGTTGTTCATTGACACAATATACAAGACGTAAACCTTGACAAATAGACATAATATGATATAATACTTATAGAAATATTAAAATTAGGGGGTATAACGATGAGTAAATTTTGCATAAAATGCGGAAAAGAATTAAGTGATGGTATTAAATTTTGTACGAACTGCGGAACTAAAATTGAAACGCAGGAGAATTACGAAGTAAAACCTGAACCTCAAGAAAATCAACAGCAAAATTTTAATTACACACCAAACGGGAAACTAAAAAAGATTTTTGGGTGCGACATTAAAAATAATGCCGATTATGTCAAAGCGGAAAAAAGTCGTAAATTATGTATTAATATAATTCTTATATGTGTAGCTGTCACAATTATCTTGCTTCCGTTTTATGATAAAGGATATTGGTTTAAATCGGGTATTGTAAAGACGTTGCTTGACGGTATGTCTACATTATCGATAGCGTCAAAGGTGGTTGCTTTGCCTGTTTGTATAATAGCGTTTATAAAATACAATTCAATCAATAAAGAATTAATTAGATATAATACAATCAATCCGAATTTACCTAAACCGAAAAATAATATAAAAACAGCAGCGATTGTGTTGGCGTTATCAATTGTTGCGTGTCTTATATTGAATCCGATTATGGAGGATGTAGATACATCAGCATATCTTGCTCAAAAGGATTCGACATCGGACAGTGCTCAAAGCAGTGGCCCGGTAGAAAAATGCGGAACAGGTTTGCAATTTAAATATACGGTTAAAGAATATATTGAAAAATATAATAAAAAAACAAATAGCAAGATTTCTGTAAATGATGCGGATATAAGTGAGCTCAGTTTAACAAATTCATATACGTGGGAATTAAAAAATAATAACTTGTATATATCCGAGGACAGTGAAACCAATAAAATCAAAGAGATAAGATTTTTTGCTTCAACAAAAGATATCGGCAACAATGGCAGGGGATTTTTAGATAATGCGATAAATGCTTTTTCTATAATAGATAACGGAATAGATAAAGATAAAATAAAAGACATGTTTGATGAGGCATTAAGTGAAGATAATTATAAGAATAACTATTATAAAAACGGGATTAATTATGTCGTAGATAAGATAGGAATGTCGATAGACATTTCAATGCTGGCAGAAACAGAAGATATGGCGATAGATGATACAATAAGTGAGTCAGGAATAAATCAATCATCAAAGAGTAAGTCTTCAAATACAAGTAAATCTACATCAAGTAGCAATGTGGCAACAGATTTTGAAATTATAGGCGGATCATCAAGCGTTGATGTTTCCTCATCTGGAAAAAGTTATTCGATTACTTGTCCTTATTGCGGATATAGTAGCAATTCGTTGAGTACACAAGATATTCAGTCAGAAATAAGCAAACATAAACCCGGAGATGAAAAGAATATTGGGGGTTCTTTTATGTGTGCAAGTCAATTTCAAGGTGGTTGCAGAGAAGTATCTGATTACTATGTGACTGTGAAGTTTAAATAAAATCATCAGAAATTATAGAATAGGTTATTAAATTCATATTGTTTGTTTATAAAGGGAAAGAACAATGGCTAAATTTTGCGGTAGGTGCGGTGCAGTGGTGAAAAACGGTATATGTACAAAATGCGGAGCGTTATATCATGAGTCAGCACCGTTTGTATTATATGAATGCAGAGAAAAAGCAATAAAGAAAATTAAAACCCATATTATTGTCAACTGTGTTTTATGGATATGCTTAGGAACATTACAGTTGTTTGACATTAGATGTGTGCATGGAATGTTTTATGTTAATACTTTTGGGGACGTTTTGTATCGGCACATATTAGGTGTATGGAATATAGCGGTAAGTATATGCGAAATATATGCTTCTTACAATATAAGATCAAAAGCAAGTATGTTCGTTTCAAAATGGAAAAAAAGTCTTGTTGCGATATTGGTTGTATGTATTATAAATTTACTGATAGGCAGTTTTATAGGATTTGTATTGAATCTACATATGTTGTATATAAGATATGTTATTGATAAAAATAAAATGTTGTTAATTTCAATTTAAGGAGGTTTTTAAAATGGCAGAATCAAGAGTATTCAAATTAATGAATGGAGTAACACTTGAAATGCTCGGAGAGGCGGTTGAAAGCTTTTTGAGAGATTCAAAAGGTATGCAGACTCAGGCAGGTCAAACAACGG
>ERZ857955.2987-NODE-2987-length-10188-cov-2.405112_pt1 | contig 10188 bp, 10 predicted proteins | sample MGYA00519956_ERZ857955 | MGnify/ENA primary metagenome ERZ857955 (study PRJEB31778, sample SAMEA3449378) | human gut metagenome | biome: human gut; feature: human-associated habitat; material: faeces | place: United Kingdom | collected 2010/2012 ...
ATCCTTTTGGCTGTTACCATACATATGTGAATAAGTGTCAAGAGTAGTAGAAATATTTTCATGTCCGAGTCGGTAAGATAGTGTTGCGATATCTACCTTCATATGGATCAACATTGATGCATGGGAATGTCGGAGATCATGGACTTTGATCTGTCTGATTTCTGGGTGCTTTTTGTACATTGAAAGCATTGCATCATTTAAATATGTTGAATTAACTGGAAAGATTCTATCTGTTGATTTCATTCCAGGAACTCTTTTGATATAAGCCATGAAATCAAAATATAAAAAGTCCGGAATCGAGATATCTCTGACCGCTTTCTTTGTCTTAGGTGTAGTGATCATCTTTTTATTACCGACGGTTGAATATGTTTTTGTAATGCTAATCATATAGCAGGTATTTTGTTGATCATAGTATAGATCCTCTTGAGTCAATGCCATAAGCTCGCCTTTTCTCATTCCGGTATAAAATAATGTTTCGAACATTATTTTTTGACGAGGATTTGACAATAAATTATAAAATTCATTAAATTCCTGTTCTGTCCAGATCTGAAATTTTTTGTTGCCTTTATCTTTTAATTGATCGAGATTCCTGCAAGGATTTTCTTTTAGTCCGCAATGGCGCACAGCATATTCAAATATCGAAGATAACTGACTAGTCAATGTCTTTATATATGACCTCTTATAATTGCTTAAAATGAGGTTATTTTGCCATTTGGTAATATGTGCGCTTGTTATTTCAACAATCTTTAAATTCTCAAAAAATGGTAGATAATGTTTGTCTATATGTCCTCTTAAATTATACAATGTAGACTCTTTCTGACGATGCTTGGCATAATTATAATATTTATCAGCTAATGCTTTGAAAGTAACGTCTGGAGAAGTACTGAAGTGTTCCAGAAACATTCTTTCAAATTCCTGGGCTTCTCGCTTCTTTAGAAAGCCCCGTTTACGTTTTTGCTTTCGATTGCCTTTCCAATCGGTGTAATAAAATTGACAGTACCAGGTATTGCGTTTTGTGTCTTTGTATACAGACATAATATCACTCCTTAAAAATTTGTATTTTTAGGAGCTAAATTTTGTGATTAGAGTATATAAAATTAAAACAGATGAATAATATTATCTGGTATGCTTGAAGGAGTAAGTCGTCCTTTTTCCAAAAACGAATATTCCTCAATTTCAGATGCCTCATTCTATTCTCCCCCACTGAAGGCCCTGTTGCGCTTGATATGCTTCGGCCGGGTCTTCCGACATCAATTCCTCCAGAGCCATTACTCCGAAATAGGACACATAACCATAGGCGCTGAAACGGCCATTTTCCTGTTGGATGCGGTGCTGCCCATAGCCCTCATAATCGTAGAAGGCATCCAGATGGTCATCATATCCAAACCGGCCGGACTCTTGGATCATGTATTTCCCATATTCTTTTGGAGTGTGGACGCCGGGAATAAAGTCGAACTGATCCAGATTTTCAGCCAAACGACAGATCTCACCGGCATTCTCAGGTTCTGCGAATATGATTACAGCTTCCAGCTTGGCCCTGTCTTTTTGATCCAGTTTTGCAATGGCTCCGCACATGGCATTGAGTGAATCCAGGCTGTCCCGCTTTTCATCCAGTATCTCGCCGACCTCTTTCTGAAGCAGGAATACATCTATCGTGTAGTCCGCATGGTCAGGATCCTGCCAGCCTGTCCGCAGCAGGGTGCGGCGAATCTGCTGCTCTGACGCGGGGAGCCAAAGCAGCTCCGGGGCTTGGTTTTCTGCCGGTACAATTTTCAATCCCATGCCGCTGTTGTCATAAAGATATTCCGGAAACTGCCGCCCATTGTAGAGCGGCTCCAATTTCATGCCGTTGTCGTAGACCACGCCGTAGGGGGTGATCGTGCCGCCGCCGTTTTCGATGAGCTGCCGTGCCGTTCCCTTGCCATCCAGTTTGTTCAGCTCATCCACACTTGCGCTGCCGCCGTGCAGGTTCATGTAGTGGTCACGGCCAACAGCGTCGAGGTCGGAAAAGTCGGTAATGACCGTGGCCTGCTGGCAGCAGAAGGTCAGGTTGATGAGATCCTTCAGCTCGAATAGCTCCAGCTTGTGGGCCATCGCCTGAAACTGCGCGGCCTCGCCGGTGTCGAAGCTGTCCAGCCGCTTGGCGAGGTAGTTCAGCTCCTCCACGTTGACCGTAAGCATTTCCGCGCGCTTGAGGACGGTGTAGAAGCTGTCGATCTCCTCCACCTTGCAGTCCGCCTTGACCGCGTCGCCGATCTCCAACGCCTCCAGCAGCTCCACGCAGTGCGCGTACTGGTCGCGGGGGATGGGGAACGGGATGGTCGCCACGCCGTATTCCGGGTGATGCGGATTGCCAAGCACCGCTTGTATCATCATGTTTCGTCAACTCCTTTTTCCAAATTCAAAACCGCATCTCCGTACTTGGCCATCAGCAGTGCGCCGGTGATCAGGTGGAACGCCTCATCTGTGACCAATTCCGGAGACGCAAGGTCTGCAAGAGTAATATTGCAGCAGCCGACCGCAATGGCCTTCGCCGCCTGGTAGACGCTGTATAGCTCCGGCTCGATTCCTCCGAGCCGGACGCTTTGGAAGTCAAAGCCGTCATTCCCGCACTTCCAGACCATCCTGCGCCAAAGGCTCTCATATGCCGTGAGCAGGTAGAGGGCGGCTTTGTTCCGGTCGGACAAGCGCCAGCAGCGCTCTCGCCAGTGCGTCCATCTTCGCCGGTGGGCATCGGACAGGAAGAATTGGAAGAATTGAGGTTTCCTCTCTCTAAATTGCTGATGCATCCTTTTTCGGGACTGCGGCCCCATAGAGGGGGTGAAGCAGTCCCGCATGAACGCATTCAGCTCCAGCACACCTGCCTCGATCCGCTCCTCCAGGCAGGTACATTCACATAGGCGGCACGGATGCTTGCGGACATAGTTCTGGCAGTATTCGCACGCCACATCTTCGGGCGTGTAACGAAATGGGCTGCGGTATATTCCACCACCTCTGGGCTTTTGACCGGGCTGAGACATCATCAACTGCTCCAACGCCTGCAGCGGCGTGTCTCGCATGAAATAGTACGGCATAAGCGAACTCCTCTCTGAAATGAAAAAAGGGCCGGAATCTTATTGCTAAGACTCCGGCCCGTTCCGTTTGATATTACATTGTCTGTTGCTGCGCGACTTGTTCCAAGGCTTCTTCCTGCTGCCGGATTCGCTCGTCCAAATCCGGCACACACTCCTCAATCTGCTGCTGAACACTGCGGATCATTTTTTCCTGCTCTCCCGTGAGTTCAAAGAAATCTCCGTCTACAGAGTCCGCACAGCAGCGATAAATCTCGGTCATCTGCTCTGGGGTGAAAAGCCGTTCCTTTTGAATCAGCCCGGAGCGGATAGCAAAGTCCTGTTTGGCTCCTGCATAGTTCTCCATGAAATAGTGCCCATGACATACGCCTGTGTGCCCATAGGCCCAATCCCATGTGACAAAGTGGACTCCGTGTTTGCTCTGAACTCCAGCCAGCACAGTGCCGTTGAAATCCGCCAGCACCTTGTCTTTGGCATTGATCCGTTCCGGCTCGTTGATATCCTCATTTCGGTAGGTGATGCCGCCGTTATCGGTCACCTCACAAAGCGGCACCCCGTCAAGCTGGACACGTAGCCCATCAGTGTGAGTCCTGTCCGTCTGAAATCCTTCTCGGGCAAGGGCGATTGCCGTTTCTTTGAGGTAACGAGTTTGCGAATCCTTACTGTGGTCGTTCATATCTGTTTTCCTCCTTCGTTGATAAAATAAAAAAGCGCCCATCTTCGTATTGAAAATGGGCGCCAATTGTGTACTTGATTTAATTGTTGTGGGGAGCGGGGAGGTGTATCTGAACCGTAGATAGAACAAGACCGTAAGGCGTTGGCCTTACGGTCTGTTGTTGGTGGAGATAAGCGGGATCGAACCGCTGACCTCTTGAATGCCATTCAAGCGCTCTCGCAGGTTAACTATACCTCCCAATCAACGGGCAACAGATAATCTACATTTCCATTGAAACTTCAGTTAATTTGTGGGCCTCTTTGGTGTTTTCAATTGGATAGAACATAGATGTCAAAGTCCCCGGCAAATTCGCCCCCACTGTTGCTATATACACGTCTTCAACCAAGTTTGATATGAAGTATCCAAATGACAAATCATTTATTTCATAAAAGCTATAATGTGGTCTTACATTCTCTTGTTTAGGAGTATACTCGGGCCAGTATTTTATAAAGCAATTCTCACCTATACATAGATGGTTTACTTTTCCATTACTTCTAATTAGCGTAGAGCGCACCTGTTGATTTACATTTCGGTTTAATGTCCCATCATACCCCTCGAACGAAAAGATGCCCGAAAAAATAGGTTTACAAACGATTTCTGAGGCAACCGAAAGTTTATCTATAACTTGAGTCAACTGTGTTGCCTCTGTAATGCGAGATTTTACCTCTATTATTCCGAGGACTGCTTCTGGAACAACAATGACAAAATCAGATTGTCGAAACATTACGGGGAAATCATTCCGATATATAATAATATCGACCTGAGTTGAAAGCCCTTGTTCTCCCATTACGAATCCCGTACCTACAGATACGCTCTTAGGCAGGTGCTTTCGAAGTATATCAGTCAAAATTATTTCTTTATATCTTCCGTCTTCTGGCCAATGGTGGTCATCAATAAAGTTCCGTAGTCAGCCTTTGATGGATAGTAATTCTTTTGAAATAGACTTTTGATATTCTAAATAGTTTGGCATATAACTTCCCCTTCAACATCTTCAATTAGCCGTAGGACTACAAATACTTCTCCTTTAGCAATTTTGCCGCCCTTACATGTGCAATATTGGAACTTTTATAAAGTTCGTCTACTAACCGTTCTTTTCCTCAACCCTACAATCCAGCGCCGTACAGATCTTCAGAAGTATCTCCGTTGTGACATGGCCATTCCGCCCCATTTTAGTCACAGACGCCGGGCTAATGCCCGCCTTTTCACACAGGTCCTTTTTCTTCATATTCTTATCGATGAGCAGCTTCCGGAGTTTTTTATAACTGACAGCCATAAAATATCTCCTCCATACCGATATATGAAAAATGCTCCGCCGCTTGGCAGAGCATTCGGTCTATTGCAGCCATACTGCCAAGGCCTATTCCAACACATGACAGCGTTATTTATAATGATAGCATATTTGGTCAGAGAAAGCAAGAAAATGATAGATCCGCACGAATTCCTCCAGGTTTTCCGGAAAAATAGATGTTTTTTGCATCCTTTTGCATCCGGACGAAAGCATCACCACTTGGCAACCTATCGTTCGGTAGGCATAATGTAATGGACGTTATGCATTACTTCACCGGACTTGTGCGTTTCCATATTCGTCCGGAGCGGGAGGCAGACGCAAGGCACCCGTCTGGAGTCCTATCGAAAGCTGAAAACTGAGAACGCCTATGCCGCTGACAGCAGCCGGTATTCGGAAGCAAAACGGGCAAAATTCAAGGAGATATCCAAAATCAATAAATCAGACAGGAAAAGATAGCTGAAAATTGCAGGGCCGATCATCCGCAAGCCAACAGGCAGCGCGGATGACCGGCTCTTTTGTTTTTCTCTATCACGTCAGTCTGGCTCAGCCGGAGGGGTTTCATTTTTCCTGTTCTTTCAGCAGGGAATTGGGCGATATCTCAAGTGTTACGCCGCCCATACCAAGGGTGGTTTTGATCCCGATGCCGCAGAGAGTGGAAAAGACCAGCAGCAGATTCCACACCTCCTGCATAGGCGCGCTGAGGGAGGAGGAGAGTGTCAGGTGTCCCGAAAATCCGGGGATCTTTGCGGATTTCAGCGTATAGCGCCCCGAGCGAAGCTGATAGTCTGTGATGCGGACGCCGCGCTCCAATGCGGCTGCCGCATCCTCGTCATCCAACGAATACTCCGGAAACCATGCGTTCCATTTGGCCAGCAGACTCCTCAGCAGCAGCCGCTCCTGGGGAAAGATCACATAGCTGCCGTCCTGCTTGAAGGAGCTGGTGGTGTGAAAGCGTATGGTGACCCGCGAGGGCAGCCGCAGCTCCCTGGCGTACAGAACAAGCTCCTGCGCTGATGCAAAGCACTGCTTGTCCAGCAGAGCGGCCTGCAGCGTTGTTTGGCGCAGCGCAATGCAGGAAATGCTCTCCAGCACGGGCTCCAGCAGCTCATACAGCTCCCCTTGAAATACACTGACGACCCATAGGGTCCGGTTTTCCGCCTTATCATAGCGGATATACTGCGAGAGGGGTTTTTCTCCCTGCTCATGCAGCTGCCGGCCGATATCCTCCGGAAGCTGCTCCAGAAGCCAGCCATATAAGCGGTAAGCCATCATAGACGGAATGGGGGCCCCATCGGCAGAGCGCAGAGCGAAGCAATATTGTCCGATCACCGCACAGACACCTCGCAGATTCCGTAGGGATACATTTTCCCGTTCCACTGGGTGTATTTCATCATATGGGGCGACATCCCCCACCCCTCGTCATATTGATGGTAATGTCCCCGGAAGGTGCGGTGCATATATGCAGAGACCTCATGCAGCGCCTGCTCCTCTCCATAGTAGGGATAGGCCAGCGATTTGGAAAAGAAGCCTGCGCCGCCGCCGAGGATCAGGCAGTGATTCATTCTGCCCGGAGCCGCCCCTTCCGGCAGTGCAAAGCCGCAGGCGTAGGTTTCCTCATAGTATCGGTCAAACGCCTCGATGGCGCCCACAATGGACTCGGCCGTCAGCTGTCCATGCAGGACGGATTGATCCAGCGTCAGAGAAAAGCGGATCCTTGTTCCCGGAGCCACTGCCTCGCGGCACAGATTGATGGCATTGACCTCGCCGCCGAATGCCGCGTCTCGCTTTCCGGTCAGCGTCATGGCGTTGTTGGGGATGGGTTCGCTGTCGGAAACAAGCACACCCCGCAGAAGGCTGCTCACGGCGTCCAGGCGCGTTTTTCCTTTGCTGTCGCGGACAAAACGCAGGGTGTTCAGATATTCCCGCTCCGGAATACCGTCCTCCTTGCTGTAGTCCCGCCAATTCCGGGTGCCCAGTATCCCCTGCTCCTGCATGGCCTGATACAGCAGGACCGTGCGCATAGCGCCCTTGACACTGCTGCCGGGAACATAGGGGCGGAAGGCATTGTCGCGCATAAATGCCTGAATATTCTTCAGGCTGTGTTCCGCGTCCAGCGCATCGCCTGCCGGCAGGTCATAAACGCAAAGCGCCCGGATCCCAGCCTCGTCCAGTCCGCACTCCTGCCGGAGGAAGCTGTGGAGGTTGGTGCTCCCGCCCAGAATAAACCGCTCATAGCTGTCGGCCAGATCATTTTCCGCCAGAAAGCGGATAAACCGATTGCGGTACAGCACAGAGACCCGATTGCTCCTGCGGTTATAGATATACTCCGTGCGCTGATAGCTCTGACCGCTGCCGACAAACAGCGGAGACCGCACGGTCAGGATCAGCTCATACTGCTGAAGCTGTTCCAGCTCTCTCATACGGACACCCCCAAAAGAAGCGGCTTGCTGAAGCGATACACCGGATGGTCCTGCCTGGCCGCCAGATAGAGAGCTCCGCCGAAGCGCCGCCGCACCACAGAGCCTGCCGTCAGGAAGAATTGCTCTCTCTTTTTCTGCCCCGATGGCGCAAAGGAGTCGGAGCTGACAAATCCGCCCCGTCTGGTCAGCGTGTAGGACGCATCTTCCATGGTGCGCTCCAGCTCCTCCTCATCAGGAAGCGCCGTGGTAAGCAGCAGATAGGCGGGGGCATCCCGGCAAAGCGCCCGGAACAGCCACGCTGTCTGCTCATCGAAGGGGTCATTCAGATCAATCTCATCATCTACCGTAAACTTTCCATAGCCGGAGCTGACCTTTCCGCCGATGCCGCTCAATCCCAGCGCACGCATCAGCGTGCGCAGCCATGCGGCATCATCGCCTTCAAGCCCTGCCAGCACATACAGGCCGCAGTCCTCCGCAAAGCGAAAGGCGCCCACATGATAGGGGAGCGTGTCCTGCCCCTCAAAAACGGCGGCGCGGGTGCTGTCCATGGGAACACCGAAGCACTGCTTTTTCCGGCTGGCATCGAACAGTCCCTGGCCGCGCATACAGGCGAGATAGTCCGCCATGTCCTCCACGGCAATATACGCCAGATTTTTCATAGCCTTGCGTTCTGCCCCCGCAGTATAACCGTCCGTCCGGGCAGTCAGAAACGGGCGGGGCAGATAGTGCCGCTCGCCGCACCAGGGCATGGCGTCGGAGAGAAACAGCTGATCCTTTTGGGCTTTTTCAATCAGCGCTTCCACGCCGCTGTTGCCATACAGCGTCCGCGCCGTATGGCAGAGGGCTGAAAACAGCGTATCCGCGCAGAAGTGATCCTCCGAGGTGTAGAGCGAAAGCGCACTGTCCGAAGATCCGAAATGGCAGGGCGTGTGAAAGCTCAGCTTATACAGGAAGTAATTCATACGCCTCTACCTCCTTGAAAAGGGCGCACAGAGGTTCAAGCTCCACAGAGGTTTCAAAAGGCTCCAGCCGGAAATCACACAGGCTCACCCGGCCGCTTCCGCCGTGGCCGCCCAGATAGTCCATCTGCAGCAGCTTCATCCCCTTGGCCAACAGGGCAAAATCCTCGGCGGTCTGCCCTGCATCCTCCACATCGTACACAATGCTGACGGCAAAACGGGTGCCTGCCACCACGCGCTCGATAAAGCGGGGGTTTGCAACGGAGGTGGCCCGATTGATGGCGTTTTCCGCCTTGACCTCGGTGATATGAACACGCTCCATCTCCTCTGCATTGGCCACAAAGCAGTCGGCGAACTGCAGGCGGGCGCGGTGCACCGGATTGGCGCTGCCGAAAAGGCGCTTGATGCGTCCGTCATCCTGATCAAAGTCGGGCATACGCTGGATATCCTTGCTGAGACTTCTGGCCAGAAGGGAACGCAGCTTGCCCTTCAGGCTGCTGCCGGGGATCATAGGCAGTCCGGTCAGCGGATCGCGCACCACCTGGCTGTCTACTGCGCCGATGGCGCTGAAGGCATTGCCTGCGCCGATATGCAGACCGGTGCGCACCACCAGGCAGCAGCGAATGATCATTTTTCCGTACATAAGCCTTAACCCTCCTTCATGTGCAGAATGAAGCGATGGTATGCCACCAAGGCTTCCATATAATGGGCGAAGTCCATCAGCTTAGCCCGGGAATCACCCAATCCCTTTATATTCTCCAGAAGCTGCGCGCGCTCCAAAAACAGCTTTACCGCATCGTCGCGCCCCGCCTCATAGACCATGCGGATCCGCAGTGCGATCAGCCCCGAGGCGCTTTCCTCGGAAATGGTGTCCGCCGTGCGCAGGTTTTCCCGATTATAGATCTCCGACACCAGGCTCAGCAGATTGCGGATCTTGTTGGTGCTGATCTTGTTCCGTTCATCATACAGCGAGCGGATGATCCGCTCCGCCTCGTCCACATAATTTGCAGGCAGCGGCTTGGCAGCGATCTCGCGGGGCGGGCGCGCTGCATTGCGGTTTGGCTGCCTGCCCTGGCTGTTTCCGTTATAGAAGCCCATCCTTCTACCCCCTCTTTCTGTTTCGATACACATAGATGCAGATGGCCGTGAGAAGCTCTCCCCGGTCGGCGCTGTTCAATGCCCAACGGTACATATCCTCCGAAAAGCGCTTATAGCCGGGGTAATTGGGCGCGTTTCTTTTCGGCTCCAGTCTTGCAAGCAAGTAGGCATAGCGCGCCAGAGCGATCCCGCCCCCAGCCTGCGCCTGACGCAGAAGCTCCATCAGGCGATAAAGAAAGGCCGTGCCGTGTTCGCTGTCGCCGGAGGAAAAATATCGCTCCAGAGTGACCAGCTTTTCGCCGCAGATCCGTTTCAGATAGGTATCCCATGGGTAGCAGTGTCCGTCTCCTGCGGCAAAGAGGGCGATGCCGTCCTTATGCGGCAGGCTCTTTGCCTCATCCTCCAGCCCGGCGGTGAGAGAAGCGGCCTGACGGATGGGGAAATGATCCCCATAGATGCCGATCCCGGCGCTGATGGTCAGCGCGCCGCAGGTATAGCGGCGCAGAGCCTCCCGGATCCGCCGCGCCCCCTCCAGCACATCCGTCCATGCGCCCACCAGGAACACATCGTCGCCGCCGGAATAGACCACAGCCACCTGCAAGGCCCGGCAGTGCTCAAATTCCCCGCTGAGGATGGG
>ERZ857955.3005-NODE-3005-length-10114-cov-2.877224_pt1 | contig 10114 bp, 9 predicted proteins | sample MGYA00519956_ERZ857955 | MGnify/ENA primary metagenome ERZ857955 (study PRJEB31778, sample SAMEA3449378) | human gut metagenome | biome: human gut; feature: human-associated habitat; material: faeces | place: United Kingdom | collected 2010/2012 ...
TATGCCCCTTTTTTATTATTATACATCAATTATGGAAATATGTCAACTGTTTATCTTAAAATTTCAGTTTTTATATCCCATTAGCAACTTTGAACCTACAATTAATGTGGTAGGATCACCTTTTTTTGAAAAGCATTTAGGGTTGTTGTCAATCACCCATTGGACAGATTTCCCTAATGACTTATAATTATTGTTAACAAGTCCCCATACTGTATTTCCTTTTTTTACAGTATGATATACGGCTTTATTATCTCCGCTCGTTACTTGTTTTGTGCTTTTTGAAGTAGTAGCTTTTGTTGTAGTACTGCTTTTGGTCTGCACATTTGCTTTATCAACCCAACCATAAACTTTTCCCCCATCATTTGAAATTAAATGATAGGGGTGCTTATTAGTATTGATAATCGTTACTTTACATGTACTTTTTCCCCTGTTTGCCGCAGGCTGAGAAGCAGTTGATGATACATACACGTTTCCGCCTGTAAAAATGACAACATCACCTGTTTTTATAGATGTCGATTTAGGCGTTGTCGATGTCTTATTAGTATTGTTGTTTGATTTTGTTGAGGTTGATTTATATGACGGTTGGGCAATCCTTACAACTCTAAGAGTCATATCAAAATCGCAGCCACCTGCTATAGTGTTCGGGTGGCTGTGGTTAAATGATTGAATTTGCATATTTACAACACTATTTCGTCCAATGTATTTGACTAACGAGCCGTTTTGCATAAGATTTTCAAGACCTACTACTATTGCATTGGCAGGCATGCTCCCTACTTTTACTATTTTGCCCGTCAGGGAAATTTCCTTTGGCGTTTTTCGTATGGTATCCGCAATGTCCAGTCCCTTTTCTACAGGATGTGTTGTGCTTTCAATACCGGACGTAACATTCTCCTCAGTTACATGGACATAATAATTATTTATTAATGCCATTATTATACCTCCCTTACTGTAGCGTTTTTACTTTCATAGCTTGAAAAAGTTTCCTCCAACGCTTCTGAAATCCATTTTTTCACCTTTCTTGCCATTGTTCTATCATCATTTGTTCCGGATATAGTCAAATTAAATGTCGGAGAATATGTGTGATTTTCAGATGTCGTGCTTCGGCTGTAGTTTGCAGGACTTGCAGAAGGAGCGTATCTGTTATTATCATCGGGAATTGCAGTCTGCCCCATTTTATCGGCTGTCTGTTGAATCTCAGGCAATGTACTCTTCATACCGTTAATCTGCCCCAGTCCGGTATATACACCTGTCTTATACAGCTCTCTGGACGGCGAATGTATATCAAGTGCATTATTCATGGTATTCTTTACAGTCTGGGCGATGGACTGTGCTGTGGATATAAGTCCACCACGTCTGCTTTCCATACCGTTAATCAGACCATTCATTACATTTACACCTGTAGAATACAAATCTAACCCGTCAATGCTTGACTTCATTTGAGACATTGTTGAAACAATGCTGACTGACATAGACTATACTATTATAACAGCCTGTACGCTCATGGTTTTCAAATTAATAATTACAGTAGTTGACATTAACTTTGATATCAAAACAACTGATTTTTGCATTCCCGACATGTGCTGACAAGAAACTTTATTCATATTTGAGAAAGCCAAGATAACTGTTTCAGATATATTTTCCGCACTTTCGCCCATGCTGTCCAAGTTAAAACCGCTTGCAGACGTAACCAGTCCCATCATATTGGTTGTTACAGCCGCTGTTACTACAGGCATAATCAATGAAATGCCCTGCAATAATCCTAAGCCGATATTTGTACCGATTTCTGCAAATACCCTTGAAGGAGAATGAACGTCAAATGCCTCTCTAGCTGCTTCTACCAGCTCTTGGCAGGTCATATTAGTTGTATCAATGACATTGCCGTTTTCGTCTGTCATGCCTTGCAAAAGACCTGCTAATATCTGTTTACCTGTTTCCTGAAGTTCTGGCGGTAAATTCTCAAATGGCGTAAGTATAGTATCCGCCTGCTGTTTCAAGTCATCGGAAACAGTTACCCCCTTATTTTTAGCTTCGTTAAGAGTCATAAAATAATTATTCAATGATTGTGCTGATTGATTGTCAAGGTTTAAAAACATATTAGTAATATCTTTAACCATAAGATCGGCATTAGCAGATGCCTCGTTATATTTTTGAATTCCGCTAGCAGAAGTATCTGCTATTGTTTTATCCATTATATCCAAATCTTTTTTATAACTGTCAGACTTTTGTTTCAATATGTCAAAGTTAAAATCTGCTTTTTCTACAAGCTTATTAGATTGCTCCAAGGCTTGGTTATAAGTATAATCACGTGATTTGGCTGATTCTGCTAAAAGTTCATTTTCCTGCCGCATTGATTCCAAAAGCTCATTATCTTTTCTGGCTTGCCACTGTTTTAATGCTTCACTTTTAGCTTGACCTGTAAGATTTTCATTTTCTACGATTGACTTTCGTTCTACAGCATAAAGACTATTAATAGTGGCTTGTCTTCCTTCAAATTCTTCTTTAATCGCACTAATGCTTTGATCATATGCTTCGTCCGTACTTATTAATAAATCTGCAATTCCTTGCTGATCTAAATTGCCGCTTTTAAGCTTTAAGTCTAATGTAGTAAATTGGCTCATCTGCTGCTCTCTGTATATAGAAAGTTTATCATCTTCCAACATTTGCAGCTCTTGCATATATCCTCGAATATTTTCTAAGTCTTCATCACGCACACCCTTTTGGTCTCGCATAGCAGTTGTTAACGCATCGGTAATTTGTTTTTCTTTGTCTGCTATTTGAGTATCAATATCACTCATAAAATAACCATTCGCCGATATTGTTTTATTTATGTCAGGCAATGTTACCTTTGCATTGTCAAATGCATAACGCATACTATGAATACTTCCGGTAACTTCATCAATATGCTGTTTCAGCATATCGGTATCATCTTTACCTTTAGAAAACTTTTTGGATAATAGTGTAAGTCCTCCAACCAATAACCCAATAGCCGAAACTACTTTTATTATTGGATTAGAATTCATGGCAAGGTTAAACAATTTTGTTGCAGCCGCTGCAATTTTTGTTTTTGCCGCTTGAAGTACAAGTAGTGTATTATGTACTTTAGTCACAGTATTTACCGCCGCAACAGCGACCTTGTATGCAATAAATCCTTTTGCAAGTGCTTCTATTACATCAGCCTTTGCACATGCTTTTATAATTTTAGCTATAAATTTAATCAAATCGGGAAGTTGCTTTAATAATGGTTTTACCGCTTCAAATAGTTCCCTGAATACGTCCAGTAAAACAGGCAATGCTACTGCTGCTAATTCCAACCCTGCCGTTAATACCTCTCCAAACGCTTCGGCTAATGACGGTAACAAATCAACTATTGTATTTATGATATCCGAAAACAGTCCCCTATTATTGGATATGATTTCGGAAAACGTTGAAATCGCATTCTTTATGGAATCAAATACCGTTACTGCAATATTTTTTAAATCTGTCAATGCAGTACCGCCGTTTACACTGTCATTTTTTAAGGCATTAAACAAAATACCAAACGCCGCAGTAACCAATGTCAATGGATTCAAAAGTCCGCTTAACGCTGAAATTATTTTTGTAAATTTACCAGCTGCTACAATTCCTCCCATGGCTGCTGCAATTCCTTTTGCCGCACCTATAAAAGTTTCTTTGTGAGAAACAACAAAGTTAATGGCTTCAATGAGTTTATCTAATAACGGTGATGTGCCCTTAAGCTTATTTAATCCGCTCATACCGTCCTTTAATGAAGCTATAGCTTTAATAGCAAATTCAGCACCCTGTTCTATTTTATTGAAAAGCGGTACGCAAATCTTTTCGGCAAAGTTATTAATAACTTCACCCATGGCGGTAACATCTTCTTTGTTAGACTTTCTGAAATCTCTGAATTTCTGTATTGCAGGCTGCAAACCACTGGCAATACCCTCACCAAGCGGTAAAAATATACTGTTTGTAGCAAATGATTTTAAGCTTGTCAGCATATTACCGAGATTGTTTGACAGTTTCTCCATCGTACCGTCATAACGGCTGAATATTTTTTCAACCTCAGTCCAAGTTTGAGTTATGTCCTCTCCAGATTCTGCAAGTTTTTCAATCTTTGTTCTATCCTCACCGGAAATAGCACCCATTTCCTGTAGTCTTGAAGTCATTTCGCCTACTGTACGACCTGATTTCATAGCATCATACAATCGCCCAGTCCACAAAGCCACATCTTCAAATTGCTGTCCTGTTCCTGCCGCAACATCACCGATTATTCGTAAGCTGTCTCCTGTGGAAAGCGCATCACCTGTAAACACTTGCAATTGCTTACTAGCCGCAAAGATTTCATCACGGGTAAACGGTGTCATGCCTGCAAAATCAGTTAATTCACTTACACGTTCATTCGCCTTTTCTGCACTGCCAAGAAGAACCTCAAATTGTGAAGTAATATTTTGACGGTCAACTACAATGCCCACTGACTGCTGTACGACAGCGCCCGTTGCAACACCTGCAACAAGACTTTTTATGTTGAACAGCTTTGAAGTTATAGAATCTGCGGCACTGCTTATATTACTAGCCACAGATTTAATTTTACTTCCAACATTACTAAACGCAGTTTTAATATTTGAAGCTACTTTTTGCGCACCTGAACCCAAGCTTTTAAATCCCGATAAAACAGAACTTGCACCGGATTTTATACTTGACAAGCCGGATTTTATTTTGTCAAAGGTTATGCTTTTTATAGATTTTTTTATGCTCTGAAACCCGCTTATAGTTTTTTCAAACCCGACTTTTCCGATACTCTTCAAGGCAGTGACAAAGCCTTTTGCGCCTGTTTGACCTCTTGATAATGTCGAGTACATCTCTTTGATATTGCTCGTCAAATTTGACATCTTGGTTTGCGCTAAATTTTTAATTTTGCTTGCTGTTTCAGAAATCTCATTTTTAATACTTGAAAATCCGTTTTTTACAGTACTCAGCGGATGAGCAATTGTACTGCCAAAAGATTTGATATTATCTTTAAGAGCTGTGATTCTTTCGTCAAATCTTTCGATAGATTCAGTAATACCGGAAAACTTCTTGACCGATTCTGTTGCCTGTTCTGAACTACTTTTCAATTCACTGTCGATTTTATACATTCTGTCTAAATGTATCACCTCTGCACCGTGTAATGCCCTGTCAATAGGTTCTTGCATAATAAGAACTCTGTCCTGATTTGTAAGCTTACCTTCTGACCACTTTTTAGCAGTTCCGCTTTCGTTTTTAAACTGCTTATTGTAAATAATAATAGTAACGCTTAATTCTTCCTCTACATACTGCTTAACTTTTGCAGATGTGTAATTGACATTTGCAGTAGTATTCTGGGCAAGAATGCCGGAACGTACTTTTGCACTGTTCTTGATCATGTTGAATGTAGCTTTTGACATAAGCAGAATTTCCGGACGGTTTCCGCTTGCGGCTTCCTGTGCATCAAGTGCGGTTTCAATATCGAAAAGAGGATCGCATGTAGCTGATGTGCTCCACTTGTCTGCATCTGTAGTAATTTTAGCATAATGCTCCGCCTTCCAGCTACCGTCTGGGTCGTAATTGTATGTATAATCAACGTTGTTCGCCTTGATTTCAATACCCACGCTCCCGTTTAGCGGTGCAAGCAGCTGCATTATCATTCTTTCGGGTACTACATTCGCACCATCGACCAATGTTTTAGTGTCATTAAAAATGTTATCAAGTACTTGTGCAGCATAAGGGTCTTTAGAATCCTGTACACGCATAATTTCCTGTTCATCTTTTTCCTTAACAAGCATAGACTCACGGAAAAACGGCATTTCTGTTTCACTCATTGAAATACCTACACGATCGCGAAATGTAGATTTTGCATCAAATGTTGATGGCATCAAAGATACGGCAAGTCCGTTATGACCTTTAATCCATTTCAAGTCTAAGCCTGCTTTTTTCTGTGAAGGGAAAAAGCCGGTACCCAAATACGGAATAGCATTGCTTGCCGCATTTGTATAATTAAGCGCAATAGCTTCAGCTGTAAATACGTCTGATAATTTCATGTTTGTTACCTCCTGTTACATAAAAGTAATCTGCTTTAGTACTGATTTTGCACCGATGGTCGGCGTGTTACCAGTTGTATCTTCGGACGGCTTTTCAGGTAATTTATCAGTCCTGATAAAACCGTGAATCACAACCGTCCCATTAGGATCGTCTGTCTTTTTAACATCGTGCAGTAACACCCCGATTGCCGTATCATCATTGGCTGGTATGATAGTACCGGCTTTAATGATTCCATCACTTCCTGCTGTTAATTTTGAACAATCATAAGGTACAGCCACATAATGATCGTTATAAAGAATTTCTTTTGTGTTTGTAATATTGGTATTTGTAAATTTCATTATTACTTACCTCCTCCGTAATATTTCAAAATTTCATTTGACTGCTTTTGCTTTTCTGCCCTTGCTTTACCCAGACTTTCAGCAACGGAATTACTTTTATTTCCGTTTTCTGCGTTACCGTTCAAATTACCGCCGTTAGGATTTCTGCCGTTGTCTTTAAACGTCTTATTAACTTTGTCCTCAACAAATCTTTTTACCAGATCGCCAAATGCTTTTACCCTGTTATTAATTGATTCTTCATCATCGGCAATAATAAAATCGACAAGCTCAAGTGCCTTGTCGCTACCGTCATCAAGTCCTGCCGCTTTAATTGATTTAATAGCCAACAGACGGTTTTCTTTGTCCTTAAGCGCTTTTTCACGTTCCGCAAGAGTCTTTTCCTTTTCGGACATTTCAAGCTGTTTAAGTTCCTCAGCTGTCATTTTTTCCTTTTTGAGATTGTCAAGCTCTTTTTGTAATGCGGCATTTTTCTTGCTAATTTCAGCAGTAAGTTTATCTGCTCTGGCTTGCACAAGCTTGTCAAGGTCTGGCGTATTATTGCTTTGGCTGTCGGCATTATTGTCAGAACCATTATTGTCCTGATTACCGTTTATATTACCATTAGCAGTTCCAGAATCCGCACCGGATTCTCCTCCCTCTGCAAAAAATTGCATTGGAATTTTAAAAATTTCTCCCATTTTGCACCTCCATTTAAATTTCTAAGCAGTTTTACGCCTTGCTCAGGGCAGTGCGTGACCGCACGGGACTTGTCGGGCGTTAATTGCCCGATGGGTTACTTTTGATTTTGGGTATAAAAATAGCACCTCTTTAAGAGATGCTAATAAACTTATTGAATTTTGGATATAAGAAAACCGCCTCATGGGCGGTTAAGTTTTTAATACCAAATTGCTGTAGCTTCACTTGGAATTCTGTTTCCTGAATTAACAAGCTGTAATAATTTCGAACGCACACGAGCAATGTACATTTTCTTGCCGTATTCATAGTTCGAAAAAGTTACGCTGCTTACTTCCTCCGTGTTTAAATCTACAACAATATGTCCTGATTCTCCACTTTGCTCTGGTATATAATCGCAGGAAATGTATTTTCCATCGGACATAATATTAAAAAGCTGTACCATTTGCTTAGTGTACCTCCTTTACTCGCAATACTTTGCAAAATTATATTTCTTCGAAGCTTTTAGATGAGCTTCATACTGGGAGAAGCCCTTTTCCATATAGCGTAATTCAGCATATTCATGTTTGAGCAAAACAATGTCTTGTTCCCTAAAGTTTCCATTTATTAACCTTTGCCATGATTGAGCCATTTCATAATCAGGATCAAAGCGCCGCTTACCATCAATTAAGTCGTGCTCAGATATAAACACATGATTTTTTATCTTGTCAATCTTATTCTGTGAAATCCCTGTTGATCTTGAAATATGAAGGGTATCAGTTTTCATGTGTCTTACTGATTCATAATATTGTGTAGCATGCTTCTCAGCAGCTTTGCTATACGGGTTTAGCGCACCACTTATTGCTCCTGTATTCATTATACCACTTCCACCTGATTTGTCAACAGATTTACCAGTTAATTCTTCAAATTTTTCAACACTCATCAAAGTATATTCAAGGAAGCATCTGCAACGGCAGTCATTTCGTGCCGTACCGCTAGTAGATGGACATTCTGCATATACATTTGGCTCAAGCTGGAATTTATCACCAACCTGTATTATAACACCCTCCATTTTTTGATGATTAGCACCATTACGGCTAATTGAAGTTTTCCAGCCTGATTTAGTACGATACCTGTGCTGAGGACGTACACGCTCATCTTTCATTGTACGCCACGCAGCAGTATAAACAAGTCCTGAACCGTCAAGGGAATCTGATATGTCTTTTGCACAGTCCATAAAGCCGCTTTCGGTTACTCTGTGCGTTTCAGTACGTACAATATTAGTCGCTTTACCATAGCTTATATCAAGTCTCTCAGCTACTTTTTTGGCAGTTGTCTCATATCTGTCACCGTTCATCAATCCTATATTGACCTGCTGCTTGATATCGTAAATTACCTCTTTACGATTTTTCTCAAGAATATCAGGCAATGTCAAACCGCTTACCGGATTCTCTATTGCCCTTTTCATAACCTCAGGACGTATGTTCAAATCTTTCAGATAATTCAACGCTGATTTTGTATCTTTTGCTTTCAATACTGACTCTGACATTCCCTTATAACAAGCTGTATATGTATCTTCAACCGTGTTTTTTATAAGTGCTACTATCTCTGGAGTTAAATTGTTAACATGTGATTCAATTTCCTCTAAGAATTTTGCATATCGACTTTTTTCCTGAAGCATTGCAACTGTTAAAATGCCGTCCTTTGAATACTTCAAATATTCGTCTGCAAGAAAATGATTAAGTTCTTTTAATAACTGCTTATAAATCTTTCGTATTTTCTTTTCGGTAAGCACTTCACGGCTTTGCTCTATTCGCCGTATCTCATGAAGCAAATCATTTAGACTTTGTTCCGCCTTCGGCATATCTGCCCCCCTCCTTATTATGTACTTATATTATCGGCATCATCTTCAGGTGTAACCTCCGTTAATGGCAGTATACCATCCTTTTCTTTTTCAATCATCTGCATAACATAATCAACATCATCAACAAATGACAACTGACTGTAGGCAACTTCCTTCGGAAGTCCTGCTGCAATAAGAGCTTGTACTGTCTGCGCTTCATTAGCAAGGTCAAGCGGAAAGTTCCTGTTGAAATCCATAGTCACTTGAAGCGGGTCAATTTGCTTTCCTTTTTTCGTCCATGCAGATGCAAGCAGTTTCCACATAAATTGTGCTGCATTCATCATCTGCGCCTGAAACATACCGCACTTTATTTCCAAACCGTGTAACTTGAATTTAAGACTTACACCGCTGTAAATATGATCAAACTGCGGTATTAAATTACTTAAATCCTCAACATGCCAATTCTTAAAAATAACATGCCCTAATACTCCCCAATTGCCATAAGTATAAACATTTCTGAAATATTCATCGCTTTCATTTTCCAGGCTGTAAATATCATCAGGAGTAAGAAACTTATTATCTTTATAGGTTGTCTTTAAAATCGACAGTTCATTGTCTTTATAAACGGTTTTATTGTCCTGCCAATTTTTAAAAAAATCCTGATATATCCAATGCGTCTTTAAAATCGGATTAAAGGACAATGTTATTGATTTTTTAAAGGGAGAATATCCTCTTAGACGTTTCTTAAGCTGTAAATACGCTTCTCTCTTTACCTCTGTTGCCTCCTCTATCCAGCGCCATTGGCTGGAGTAATTGATTTAAGCTTTTCAACGTCGTCAAGTCCTGCAAATAATATTTGTTTGCCGTTGTCTTTGCAGGTAATCACCATATCTGACTTATTGATTGAATAAAGATGACTAACACCGTATGCTGAAATAGCCTTTTTTATTTCATTGAAAAGTGAATTACGTATCGTTTTACCGATATTTCTTGTAAGCAGCCAATTAACACCGTTTAAATTATCCATTACCACACGCTGTGCCAAAAAGAAGCTTTTACCGCTCGATGAACCTCCGTAATATATCTGCGTCATTCTTTCCTCTTTTAAGAATGGGATATACACATCATTTACATAAATCATTTTATCCATAATTAATCCTCTTCCTGCGACTCTTCTCTTTGTGATGCCGGAATAATATTGAATATGATTTCACTGTTCTCATTC
>ERZ857955.3009-NODE-3009-length-10101-cov-2.898865_pt1 | contig 10101 bp, 11 predicted proteins | sample MGYA00519956_ERZ857955 | MGnify/ENA primary metagenome ERZ857955 (study PRJEB31778, sample SAMEA3449378) | human gut metagenome | biome: human gut; feature: human-associated habitat; material: faeces | place: United Kingdom | collected 2010/2012 ...
TGATTCATTCCGTTTTTTTAACCTTTTTCCTGTCTATTTTGGCGGGAAGGGGACAGTGTCGCCCTGGCGGATGTTCTCAGCAACAAAACGGGCCATATCCTCCCTGGGACCAGCAGAGACACTCTCCGTGTCATACTCCAGCGCCAAGTCGTGAATGGCCCCTCCCAGGTCAATCAGCTCTTCTTCTTTGACTTCTTCCCGCACAGCTTCTAGCTGCCCATTCTCTACTACAAAATCGCATATCTGATTGGCTTCTTTTATGACCTGGAAAAGAATTGTGGGGTTATCCTTGATTTCCTCTGCCCAGCTCTGAATATAGGCTTTGTTGTTTTCGGAGATTACCTCTGGCACTTTTGCCCCTGCTTCTGACAGCAAAAAAGCTCCGGCCATTTCTGCCCGAAGCTCTTCTACAGCATACTCTTCTTTTGTCGATTCATTCTCCAACCCCCGGCCTAGTCTCTTTTCCACCCCAGTGGAGTGGGCGCACTCGTGATACAGGGTGTCGTAATACGCCAGCTCACTGGTAAAATTCTCTTTAGGCGGCATGGTGATGCTGTCCGTATTAGGGGAGTAGTAAGCGCTGGAACCTTCATGGAACGTGATACTTTCCTGCTCCATGTACCTCTGCGCAAACCGGTGAAGCAACTCATTTTGATAAATAGGGGGAGCGTGGTGCGCCTGAGGTAGCTCTGGAATCCCTTCAATCTGAGTCCCATTAAAAACGGTGTACACTTGGCTGCACGGCTTCAGGAACTTCTCTATTTCCGGGTTTTTCTCCAAAAGGCGAGATGCTTCAGCCCAGGAAAGTTTTTTCTTGGTTTCCACATCATATACACACCAAAATTCAATGTGGCACCCTTTGGAGCCTTTCTTGACCTGCCAGCCTTTCTCCTGGGCCTGCTTATAGGTACACCAGCGAGGGTCGGGATAGTTTTTCTCCATGGCAACCGCCCAAAGAATCACAGCGTTCAACCCACGATACCTGGTCCCGGTGATAGGGTTCTGGTGCGAACCGAACACTGGGACTTTATCTACCCATGGCTGATTCCAGGGCAGCTTTTTCTCATTCAGGGACTTCACAAACAGTTCCGCCAGCGCTTCTCTAGCCTTGTTGGTCTTCTTGGTCATACACAATCACCTCTCCAGGGGATTCATCGAACACTGGCTCACCCTCTTCCGGAATCACAATACCGTTCTTTTCCAGAAAATCACGAAAAAGGTCGATTTCTCGCTTTGCTGGGTTCATCTGCTTCCTCCTTTCAAAAAACCATATCATTGTCATCCAGCTCTTGCCAATAATCATCCTCGTTCTCCAACTCTGACACTGTATCAAACAAAGGCAGCGAGTAGTCTGTAAAGGGCAACGAATGCTCTGTAAAAGGCAAAATCTGTTCCGTGCCCGCCTCAACATTTTGCTCCGACTCGTAAAGGCCCATATCGGCAAACTCGTTGTCAGAAACGAGAGTGCCGTCATCCGTGCGAAACATCATCGGCATATCGTTGCTATCCGCATAGTACAAGAACTCATTCGTTGCATAGGCTAGTCTGGCTATTTCGCCGTGGAAGTAAATGAAATACGGCACAGAGCGCTCACTGTTGATTGCTGGATACTTTTTGAGTTCATCAAAGAAATTTTGGAGTTCGGGGCAAATATAGTGTACGGTCAGCGTCCCCCTTTCATTGCGGGAAATCTTCTCCACCATGTCTTTCAGCGCATCATCAGGTGTAGGTTGATAGCCGGACCAGCTAACAGCAGTAATTTTGAACGGTGAAACCGCTCCATCTTCCTCTTTGAAAACATGTGTATTGTGGAAAACCGGGCATAGGCATATCAGGTCATCGCCCGAATTGAACCGCTCCGTTATATCTGCATTGATGATAAAATGGTTGCCTTCCAGATTGAAATCGAGAATCTTCATTGTAACCCCCCTCTTTCCAAATCCAGGCTCTCCCGCATTGTGTCATTGCCGGGCGGTTCAACGTCGGTGTCTTATCCTACATCATCAAGGCACCAGAGTTCCCGGTAATGGCAACACCGGCATAGAAATCGGATTAGAACAGCCCTGGATTTCCAGGCCAGTTCTTCACATTCCGACCTCTCTCATAACTCACTCAGCTCCTCTTCTTGTTCTGGGCTGTCCACCTCTGGGCCAAAAAACTCAGGAACCTCCCTAAAGCCAATCATGTCACAGTAATAGGCTGAGTCCTCCCCGGCCTGATGCAAAACCACCACGTCAGAAACCGACATGGAGTGTCCCCGGAAGTCTTCAGGGATAGCCAGATTGAACTCTGCATAGAGGTCTTCCAAAAGTTCTTCCAATGTTTCTCCTTCGTGTAATGGCCCTGTGTACACTCTCTCATAATGGGAAGGCTCCACCTTTAGCCCTTCTTTCTGGAGCTTCTCATAGGGCTGGAACCGATACATGAGCATATCCGGGTCCGACTTCATTTGGTAGATGGAAAACGAATCTGCCTCGAGAGGGATGTCATATCCCCTACCATCTGCGGCAACCTTCTCCCGTTCCTTGATAACCCGATAGGGAGCGTCTCGCCCCTGCTCAGGCTCCTGCTTGGCTAAAACAACGGGAATGTTGTGTTCCACCAGCCGTTGAAAAACACTTTGCCAGGCTAGGCTGCTGCCGGTTACTTTCATTCGGCCCATGCCAGGAATGTCAGCCGTCAGAATCTTAGACCGCAGCGCTGGCGCAACGGTACGGGCATCTTCTCCATAGAACGTCATGTATTCTCCTACTTGCACACCGGCTACTTTTCCCGGATGGTGAACCTTTAGCTCTTGATATGCCACCACATTTGGGGCTACAAGGTCAGCATCGACATATTCCTGTGGATTCTCGCCGGTTACGCTGTGTTGCCCTTCTTGCAGCACACCGCCGGAAACAAGCTCGGCTTCAGGAATGTCAACCAGTTCTTCCACAGTAAGGTCTTGTAATCCGTCAAAGCACATTCCCTCAAGGCTGGTATATTGCCGCCCATCAAATGGTTTTCCCTCTACATAGCGCTCTATGCGGAAGTTCACAAGGTCTGCAATCACCTGCAAATGTACTTTGTTGGAGGAGATGGTCGTGTCTACGAGAGGCACTTTTTCCAGGCTGGAAATGTCCGCCCCACGGTGATAGTTCTTCTTGCAGAAATCATCAATGGCCCCTACCACATCTCCCAAATATCCATCTGTTTGCATGGCCGTTGCTTCCACGATTTCCCAGGTACGACCCAGGGTATTAGAGTCGGACCGCTCGTATTCGTTCTGCAAGTATGACAGCGTATCAGGAAAAGAGAGTAATGCCTTGGCCTGAGAATTACCTAATACAAAGTCTCCATCTCCAAGCACTGCCACAATATCTTCCCGGACTACGTAGTCGTAGCTGTGGTCCAATATTGCAGACGGCTTCTGGTCGAGAAGCCAGGACTCATATTGTTCTTGCTCTTTGCTTACTTTTTCGTAGAGGTCGCTCATAAGATTTTTGTGCTCGAACAGAAAGTCCACGAGTGAATTGGTCCCCTGCTCATAGTGGTGACGAACTCCAGCAGCCAACTCATTCACTGTCATGTCCTCCGCTAGCTGGCCGCAGTAATAGGAGTTGAGCACCACCGCATGGGGGTCTTTTTGGATTGCCTCTTCCAGGGCGGACGTATCTTCGGCAACCAGGAGGTCGTTATCATCTAAATACACGCACCGCGCATCCCAAGAAGGCCCTTCTTTCCAAAACGCCACCCATGCAACTCCATTTCGCAATTCTTGCTGCCATTCCCGTACAATTTTTTCAAGAACCGCCATCCCTTATCCTCCCTGTTTTATTATTCAAGGTCTTCTGCCATTTCCTCCCGCACAAGTTCATCCAAGGAAACGCAATGTGCTTTCTGGCTTGTTTCTTCCATGATAAAGCCAGGTGGTGTTTTACAGTGTTGTCTGCCAGTACGCTTTGCTGATAGCCTCCTCAATTTCCTTTCGTGCTGCCGTAGAGAGGGGAGCAAACGCAAATGTCCTGTGCCCTTCCTTTCGTTCCTTTTGAGCAACAAATGGAAATCTTATTTTTATCTTTCCATCTTGTTCTGAAATTAAAATGCCGTTCACTGCGTAGGCCCCAAGATATATGGTCGCTACAGCATTGTAGTACCCATTTCCTTTGTTGAGAGGGTTAATCTCTACACCGGTTACTTCCACTATTTTGCCTCCATATTACAAAAAACGGGAAAACCCGTGTTGCATAGTGTCCGTCTACTGCCACGGGTTATCCCTGTTCTAAATTCCTTTGTCACACTAATGTATTTATTGTTACTTTCTAGTTACTTTCGTTTCACAAACAAGCCGATGGGACAAATATCTCGATATTCGGGAGTGGATATATACCAACACCCTGGGCCTTCCATATCCCAGGCGATTTCCAGCGTAATTTCATGCCAGCGTCCATCAGGCAACAAAGCACAAAATATTTGCCCGCTATGAATACCAATCCCACCGCATAACAGGCGCGGATGAGGGTCCTTGTCATGCACATCAGGGAGCATAATTTGAACGATTTTATCTTGATTCCAACCTTGACCCTTCTTTTTGGCAGATGCTTTTTTCGCATCTGTAAAGCCGGAACTGGTTCCGGTTTCATCTTGTTCCTTAGTTTCAGCAACACGTTCCACAGCCATCTGCTTGGCATCTCCAAAAGACAGGCTGCCAGACGAAACCGCCTCTTTCTCTTCCTTCGTGAGTTGTTCAGCCATTGTGCGGTAGGTTCGCACCTGCCTGTCAGAGACATGCAGCAGTTCGGCTACCCCCTTCTGGATTGGACCGGAAAATTCACCCTTTTTCTTCATTTCCTTCAAAAGGGCATTATATTCTTCGTAAAGCTCCAGCTTCCTTGCAGGGGTATAGTCTCTGGCACCATTCGCCATGTGCAGCATCAACTGGGCTTTGTTCGGGGTGACTCCCTCAAACACTTGGCAAGGGATTTTCTCCCAGTGGAGATAGGTAGTGATAGCCTTGTAACGTCTCTCTCCAGAAAAGAGTCTATACCGGGGGCCTTCCTTGATGACACCTAGAGGGGTAAGGAGCCCGGCAACCTCAATCTGGTCGGCCAAGTCCCGGATTGTTTCATCCGTATCATCCGCAGCATAGGAGTTCTTTTCGGCAAAGTCGATGGCATCTGCATCCACCAGTTCACTCCAGCCTATCCCAGAGTTCTGCTCCAATGTGCTTTGCAACGTGTTCAAGCCATCGGTGATAGTTCCAAAGTTTAGCTTTTTCATTTCGCAATCCTCCCCATGATTTCTTCCACCAATGCCTGATAGTCCTGATTTCCATTGCTGCTTTTCGCATACACGTTGATGGGCTGATGGGCGTTGATAGCACGACTCAGGGTGATATTTTTCCGAATGGCTGTGTGGAAAAATGGAACCACGCTCTGGCTTAAGAGAGCCTCCGTGTACACCCGTTTGGTAGCATTGTTTTCCTGCATAACAATAAGCCCACCCATAATTTGGAGCCGGGGATTTAGAGTCCGGCGCGCTTGCAGCAAATTCTCTGCTTTAATCCGCAGGCTGTGCAGGGCAAATTCATCAGGAATCATGGGAACAATCAGGTAATCCGCATAGCTCTGGATTACCTCTAGCAGCCGATAGCTCTGGGGAGGGCAGTCAATAACGATGACATCATACTGGCTTTCCGTAGGTGAAAGATTACTCTGCATCAGCTCTGCGTACCGCTCATGGGCCATGTACATGGCCCCCAGACGGTCCTCTGCTTGCTTGAGCATCGCTGAAGAACGGAGTATATCAACTCCAAAGGAAGTCTGGCTAGTACCCTCCGCAACCTGCGCAGATTCAAAGAGTACATGATAGAGAGACTTTTTCTCTGGCTGATACAGCCCATAGTAAGCGGTAGCGTAGCTTTGGTAGTCAGCGTCCACCAACAGCACTCTTTGGCCTTGTTCGGCCAGAATTGCCGCCACGTTAACAGCGGTAGTGGTCTTGCCACAACCGCCCTTCTCATTTGTGATTGCGATTTTCGTTGCCATGTTTTTTCCTCCTGGTTCAACATTCCTGGTTTTTGATATTAAAAAAACCGGAACTGGTTCCGGTTTTCATAACGTGATTTATTTAATTCCTCTTGAGAAAATAATGAGGCCGCCTCCAGTTCAGCTCCACCTTGTCCATTGAACAACAACGTGGTTAAATAGGCTGTTTGATTCCTCACGCCCGGCGTTTGAAAGAGTTTTTCCAGTGCAAAATCAACTTCTTCAAAAGTTAAACTCTTAAACCTTTGTTTAACAAGCTGTTCTGGATACTGATTTTTACCCATACTTACAGGGCCTGCTCTTGCCAATACACCAACAATCAGAGAGAGTACGGCTTTAGCGACTTCTGGGCCCCTTCGTTCAACGAGTATATCAAATTCAATTTGCTCCTTTACGCCTTCTATCATTCCTTCCACCCCATCGACTTGGACATCTAATGGGCAGCTGCTATTTACATCGTTCCTGTCATTCCCACCATCACTGTTGTTTTGATATAACCGAACGGAAGGAAGGTAACTACAGTCAATATAACTACTATCTATATTACTAGAGTCAAATTTTCTAACTTCTTGAGTTTCAGCTTTTTTACCTCTTGAAGTTAATTTTTTTGACTTCTCAGTTTCAGACACCATGTGATTACCCTGCGACGGTGACGGCAAAAATGACTTTTCCACTACTGCTGTAAAATCCATGACATAGATTAAGGTAGGTTTACCTTGTCCCTGCCGCTTTTTTACGATGAGCCCCATTTTTGCAAGTTGGTTAACCATCTTGATTACGGTGGGCCTAGAAATTTGTAGGGTAGAGGCTATTTCATCCACAGGATAAATTATATACAACCTTCCTTCGCGGTCCGTAAAGTCCTTTGGATTTTCAGCAGAAAGCGATAAACGATTCAACATGATGCTGTATATCAATTTTGCTGTGCAATCTAATTCGGAAAAAGCAGGGTCACATATGAGCATCCTTGGAATTACAAAGTAACTATACTGTCTTGCCTTTGAAGGAACTATATACGGCAGTATGGGGTCACCTGTAGTATGGTTGTCTCTCATGGTAATTCACCCCTGGTTTCTATGGTGTTTTTGCGCCTGCTTCACACGTAGGAGGTCACAGGTTCGAGTCCTGTTGTCCCCACCAAAAAAGCCTAAACGCTGCTGCGCTTAGGCTTTTTTCTTTTTCTCCGGCATAAGCTTTTTTGAAACCACGCGCCTAGCAAGTGGTTTTCGGGAGACAAAAAGAGCCCTGGCAATCGCCAGAGCTCTCTTTTTTCATTGACATCCGCCACTTCTTTTTCAGGGGGAATCTCCATAGTGATGGAAAAAGTTGGTTTGTGAAGATGAAAGAACCGTGCCAGCAAGGCGAATCAACCTTTTTCTTCTGCAAATGTTACGGACTCTCCATTGACCAGCAAAGCATAGTCCTGGTCCAACCCGTTCAAATAGGCGCTGCAATAATAAAAGGTGCCAACGGAGGCTTTCTGTTCCCAAGAGACAAAAGAAGTGTTTTCGCTGTCTGTTATCTCAATTTCTTGTCCCTCCAAGTCAATGGTGTTCGCAACTAAATAATAGTCTGAGGAATCGGCATAACGGTACAGGGAAACAAGAACCTTGGGGCTGCCTGCCACGATACTGCTAACTATTTTTGTTTCCAATCCGGTGCCTATTTTCCATGTATCCCCATCCTTTGGTAAAATGGTTACAGCACTGTTGGCACCACCATCCTGCGACACAACCAGGGTGGAGTAGGCACCTTCCGTTACAGCATCAATTTCTCCAAAATGGTTTGCCTGATAGGCAGCCTGCGGGTTGGGATATGACAGCACCCTACCCTCCAAAAAAGACAGGAACAAGAAAGAAAACACAGCTGTGCACAGCCCTACCACCGCGGGTAAAATCGCCCCTCGCTTCATTTTTGAAGCGCTCTCTTTACTAAGCTTCACTCCAAAGGCAAAAAGCAGCACAAACAGCACAACCGCTATACTGCCGTTTAACACATAGAGCATTTCTACAGTTCACCTTCTTATATATTTAATACTTTAATACGATGGATTAGGAGAAGTAGAAGATTGGGAAGCCCCCATAATTAAAAGGAGTATCGTAAGGAAAGGGCCGCCAATACTAAGATTCGTATATTGGCTCCACTCTCCAGTATCCAAATAGTTAATAGAAGAAGACTCAATTCCGGCTAGCAAGTGTGGTAAATCAATTTTAACCCCAAATTCACTGGCTGTATCGCTACTATTATTCACTAGACCATATATTCCTGTATCTCCAAGCCCTAATCTCAAGTCAATAGTCAAAATATTGGTATTAAATTTAAGTCCTACTGTAGAATCAAGTACGTTACCAAGGTCATGCTCAAGGTAAACAGAAATGGGCCGCGATGAATCCCCGGTTTCATTTACAACCGTCTTGGTTCTTGTACCAGTGGTATATGTTCCTATGAGAAAGTTAAACGGAACACTTTGCTCAGTAGATATAACTGCCGAGTAGGACGCACCGAAAATCCCCGAAGTTTTTCCCGCCGGTCTTACAGAGGCAGAACTACTCCCCCTATCGTTGATAAACATGGGACGGTTGTTTACAGCTTCGCCGGAGGGGTCGCATATTTCAATACCCATTATAGCAAAATGAGAGCGACACCATTCTGCGATTCAGCCAACCAATTACCAGAATAGCTGGGTGAAAACTGTTCATTACGGTATGTAAGAATCAGACTCCGCGAACTATGCTTTTGGGCTGCTCTTGCCGGTTGACATTCCTGATTTATTCACCACTATAGCCAGCAGGAGGCTCTCCATAATACGTAGCATACCTTTGCGCTTCCGATAAGAATCTATCATACTCCTCTTGTGATATAAATCCAGTTTCAAGATTGTATTGCTGATTCTCCAAAAATTCCTGATACCTCATATCAATATCCGCAGGAATTTCTTCATTCACCTGATCTATCAGTTGGATCAGTTCATTATGGGAAATCCTTTTTGTCCCATCTGAACTTGTATATACATCATCGGTTGTTTTAGAAAAGGCTGTTGCACTATCCACTTGATAGATACCGCGAGTATCACCAGATAAATAGTAGTAATCCCCTTCTGTGTTAAAGCTTCCGCCCATCTGAGGCTTATAAAGAAATAGTAAGTAGGTTTCATCTACCTCTAAAGTAGGAGCATCCTCCCATATCATATTCACACCATTGGCTTCGCCCCCGGGGATTCTAACAGCAGCTATTTGATCTTCATTATCTGGAGCAACGCCGCGACAGGTATCCGAAATTTGAAAATAATATTCTGTATAATTCATCGTCCCCCCTTCCACGGATTGAATACAAAATCCGGGAGAAATTTCTTTCAGAGTACCTATTGCTACTAAATTGGACTCTTCTGCAATTTCTTCTACTGTCATTTCCGGTAAACTCGCGTTCATATGTATTTCCATTGCTTCACTATCCGATTCACTATCTGCTTCACTATTTGCTTCATTCCCTTCTTCACTCAGAGAAAGCGATTCGTTTTTTGAGATTTCATTTGAATTCTCATCCGCTAGATCAAGTTTTCCAAAAACTGCAATGAGCAATACAGACACGAAAACAACTGCAAAACAAGTTATGAAAATCCAAATGTGTCCCGGCCGTTTTAACATATGCTTTTTCATACTATTTCTCTCCCTTTCATATGCTTTTTTATACAAGAAAGGGTTCCTCCCAAAGAGGAACCCTTCTTTCTTTCCCTTCTCAACCGAAGAAGGAGAACATGACGAACACGGAGGAGAGCAGGGAGGAAACCAGGCTCACCACGGTAATCTGGGTGTTGATGGAGGGGCCGGCGGTGTCCTTGAAGGGGTCGCCCACGGTGTCGCCAATGACGGCCGCCTTGTGGGAGTCGCTGCCCTTGCCGCCCTCGGCGCCGGCCTCGATGTACTTCTTGGTGTTGTCCCACAGGCCGCCCGCGTTGGACATGAACAAAGCCAGCAGCAGGCCGCTGACGATGTTGCCCAGCAGGAAGCCGCCAATGGCGCTGGGGCCGCCGATGAAGCCTACGATGATGGTGGCGATAATGGTCATCAAACCGGCG
>ERZ857955.3010-NODE-3010-length-10098-cov-2.711242_pt1 | contig 10098 bp, 7 predicted proteins | sample MGYA00519956_ERZ857955 | MGnify/ENA primary metagenome ERZ857955 (study PRJEB31778, sample SAMEA3449378) | human gut metagenome | biome: human gut; feature: human-associated habitat; material: faeces | place: United Kingdom | collected 2010/2012 ...
CAGCAAGCTCCAGGGAACGGAGCGGACGGACTTCTTTGATTGGCTGTTTGACTATGAATATCGGCTTTTGGGTCTGCCGAAGCCGGATATGGTGATTTATTTGGATGTGCCGGTGGATCAGACCGAGCAAAATATGCACCGGAGAGAAGCGCAAACCGGCACCACCGCAGACATTCATGAGCGGGATGACGGCTATCTGCGGGCTTGCCGGGAGGCTGCAAAAGAGGCTGCCAAGCGATTTGGCTGGAAGAATATTGCCTGCACAAAGGACGGAGCAATGCGCTCCATTGAGGAAATTCATGAGGATGTTTACCGTGCCGTAAAGGAGGTACTGTGATGATTTATTTGCTGTTGGGCAAGGGCTTTGAAGAAGTGGAAGCCGTGGCAACCTGCGATGTGCTCCGTCGGGCAAGACTGCCGGTGGAGCTGGTGGGCATTGGCGGAAAGCTGATCCCCGGTGCCCATGGAATCTCCGTGGCAGCGGACATTACCGTGGAGGAAATGAAGCTCGATGAGATGGATATGATTGTGTTACCCGGCGGATTGGACGGCGTTGCATCCATCGAAGGCAGCGCTGCTGCCATGGCGGCAGTGGAATATGCCCTGAGCAATGACTGTTATGTAGCTGCCATTTGTGCTGCACCAACGATTCTCGGAAAGCGGGGCTGGCTGGATGGACGGCATGCGGTTTGCTATCCCGGCTGCGAGGCGGGTATGGGCAAGGCAATTGTGCATCCTGACAAGGAAGCCGTGGTGGATGGCAAGCTCATCACCGGCAGAGCCCCCGGTGCAGCCATTGAGTTTGGACTGACCCTGGCTGGCATGCTGCCCGGCGGTGAATTTGATCCGGATACCGTGGCGCAGTATATGGTTTATGACAGAAAGTAAAAAGGAATTTCGCCGTCGGGTCCGGTCTATGCCCAAACAGGCAGACGATGGGGCACTGTGCCGGTATGTGCTGGAATCGGAATGGTTCCGGCAGGCAAATAACGTTATGGCATATGCGGCAATTCCGCCGGAGACGGATCTTTCATCGGTGCTGGAGGAAATCCTGACGGCGGGAAAAACACTGGTGCTGCCGCGCTGTGAGCAGGACGGCATCATGACCGCACGGCGGATTGATGATTTACGGCAGCTGATATCCGGAGCCTATGGAATCCCGGAGCCAAAGCCGGATGCCCCTGTGGTATCGGCATCAGAGATTGACCTGATTTTGGTGCCGGGACTGGCATTTGATCGGACCGGCAGAAGGCTGGGCAGAGGAAAGGGCTATTATGACCGCTTCCTTGCGGATTTTCACGGGAAAACCATGGGAATCTGCGGACAGCTGATGCCGGTGGTTCCGGTGGAGCAGCACGATATTACCATGGACGCCGTTGCGACGGATCATGGAATCATTATTTGTAGAATGGAGGGCGAGGCATGAAGAAAAAAGACAAGGCGCCGCAGCAGGAGCCGGAAAAAAAGGACAGCCTCGACTATGCGGAGGAATCGCTTCCCTATGAGGATGCTGAGCCCCAGGAGGACGGAACGGAATACGACGGCGCAGAATATGGCGACGAGTATTACGATGACGAATACTATGATGACGAGTATTACGACGACGAATACTATGAGGATGAATACGGGGATGGTGCTACGGCAGAAAAGAAGCCCAGAAGCCTCAAGCATACGATCGTCTATATGCTGGTGGTGCTGGGGCTGTCTCTGGCGTTGGCTGTGGCAATGTGGTTTGCGGCAGACGATGTGCTGGCACTGACCAAGGCGGATAATGTAATTACCGTTACCATCCAGGACGGCGATACCCTGGAGGATGTGGCGCAGAACTTGAAGGACCATGGACTGGTGCGCTATAAGTTCCTGTTTATCCTTTACGGCAAGTTCAGTCATGCGGAGGAAAAGTTCAGCGCCGGTACCTTTGAGCTGAACCAGCTCTTTGATTACCATGCGCTGGTGAACGGTCTGGCATCCTCCAGCGAAGCCAGAAAGACCGTTACCCTGACCTTCCCCGAGGGCTATTCCTGCGATCAGATATTCTCCATGCTGGCGGATAACGACGTCTGCTCTCTGGAGGACCTGGAGGATACTGCGGCAAATTATGAGTTTGACTTTGATTTCCTCCAGAATCTTTCCTATGGGGATTCCAACCGCCTGGAGGGCTATCTGTTCCCGGATACCTATGATTTCTATGTGGATGATAATCCGGTACGGGTCATCAACAAGATACTGGCAAACTTCGACAGCAAGTTTACCGAATCCATGCAGGCGGATATTGATACGCTCAATGAGTCCATCCGCGCCCGGATGGAGACAGAGGGCAGCTTCTCGGACGAAGAGATCGACAATGCCATGATGGACGTTCGGAAGATCCTTACCGTGGCGTCGCTGATCGAGAAAGAAGCCGGCAGCGACCAGGAGCGGAGCCTGATTTCCTCGGTTATCTATAACCGCCTGAATACCCGGGTCCATGAGCTATTACAGATTGACGCAACGGTGGAATATGCCCTGGGTGAGCATAAGACAGAGCTGACTGCCAACGATCTGGCGGTGGACAACCCCTATAACACCTATAAGAATAAGGGACTGCCCCCCGGACCCATTGCCAACCCCGGTCTTGCCAGTATCATGGCGGCAATTCATCCGGATAACACCGATTATTATTTCTACGCCCTCAACGACTCCGGCACCCATAATTTCTTCGAGACGTATATGGACCAGCAGGACTTCCTGAACGGCGTTACCAGTGATACCACGGATGACGAAACAGCCGATGACCAGAACCAGACGGACGGCGAGACTGCGAACAATGACGACAACACAGATGATGAGGAGCCCTATTATCAGGAGACAATTGTAAACGAAGACGGCGAGGAGGAGACGGTCAATGCCCAATAAACCGGAGCTGCTTTCCCCTGCGGGTGATCCCGAGCGGCTGCAAATGGCAGTGCGCTATGGGGCAGATGCGGTGTATCTGGCGGGCAAAGCCTATGGGATGCGCGCCAAATGCGGCAATTTCAGCGATCAGGAGCTGACGGAAGCGGTAAAGTTCTGCCACGAAAACGGCGTTAAGGTTTATGTGACTGCCAATGTGCTGGCGCGAACCGGAGAGATTCGGCAGATGCCCCCGTTTCTTGAGCTGTGCCAGAACATCGGCGTGGATGCGTTTATTCTGGGAGATTTGGGTGTATTCAAAGCAGCGGAGCGTTATGCCCCCAAGGTGGAGCGGCACATTAGCACCCAGATGGGCGTGGTGTCGGCGGATACCGCACGGGCATGGTATGACCTGGGGGCAACCCGGGTGGTGCTGGCGCGGGAACTGACGTTCCCGGAAATTCGTGAAATTCGGGACAATATTCCCAAGGAGCTGGAGATAGAAGCGTTTGTCCACGGGGCAATGTGCGTGAGCTTTTCCGGCAGATGCCTGCTGAGCAACTATCTGGCGGGCAGAGATGCCAACCACGGCGCCTGTGCCCAGCCATGCCGCTGGAAATATGCGCTGATGGTGGAACGCCGTCCCGGAGAGTATTTCCCCATTGAGGAGGACGACGATGGCACCTATATCATGAATTCCCGGGATCTGAACATGATCGACCATATTCCTGAGCTGATAGAAGCGGGAATCGACTCCTTCAAGATTGAGGGACGCGCCAAATCCGCCTACTATGCCGCCTGCGTCACCAATGCCTATCGGCATGGAATTGATGCGGCTGTGGCAGGACAGCCGCTGGACCCCATCTGGCGGGCAGAGGGGGATAAAATTTTCCACCGGCACTATTATCAGGGCTTTTACTACGGTCAGCCAGAAAAGGGGCAGTTCTATGAGGATGCCCGATATATCCGGGATTGGGATGTGGCAGCCTATGTTGTCTCCTGTGACTGCGAAGGAAATGCCGTGCTGACCCAGCGGGGCAGAATCTGGACCGGCGATACGCTGGAGCTGCTGGTGCCTGGCGAAAAGCCCATAGAGTTCCAGGTGGGGGAGATGCGCAATGCGGAGGACGAGGTGGTAACCTACTGCCCACATCCCGAGATGGAAATCCGTATGAAGCTGCCCAAGCAGGTGCCGCCCTATTCCATTCTGCGCCGGCAGGTGGATGAGAAGACGGCAAAGTGAATATTTATACGGCGAGGAGCCTGGCTGTTCAGGCTTGGCTCCTCGTTTTATACAGAAAATGAATATGTACAACAAAAATATGCGGGACTTATGCCGATTCGTGCAAAATGCACCCTTGCCTTTTCGGGGCGAATCAGGTATGATACAAAGAAGAATTCGTAAGATCAGCAGCAAAATGTAAGAGAAAGGCAGCGTGTCCAAATGAAAGCAACTTTGATTTTGGAAAACGGAATGGTCTTCCATGGTACCAGCATGGGCGCCACCGCAGAATGTATCTGTGAGATGGTATTCAACACGTCTATGGTTGGCTATCAGGAAATCCTGACCGACCCTTCCTATGCAGGACAGGGCGTAGTGATGACTTATCCCCTGATTGGCAACTATGGTGTCAATAAAGAAGATGAGGAGTCCAGAAATCCCTGGGCTGCAGCAATGATCGTCCGGCGTCTTAGCCCCCGTGGAAGCAATTTCCGTAATGAGGGTACGCTGGACGATTATTTAAAACGCAACCGGATCACCGGCATCTGCGGCGTAGATACCCGCGCCATCACCCGGCTTCTGCGGGATCAGGGCACCATGAACGGCATGATTACCGTGGAGGAGAATCCGGATGTGGAGGCAAAGCTGAAGCTGATTCGGGCATATCGGGTCCAGGGCACGGTGGAAAAAACCTCCCGTTCTCAGATGCAGGTTTATCCCGGCAGCGGTCCCAGAGTTGCGCTTCTGGATTTAGGCGTCAAGGAGAATATGATCCGCAGCCTGCAAAAGCGCGGCTGTGAGGTCACGGTATTCCCGGCGCATACGCCGGCAGAGGTGATTCTTGAGGGCGGATTTGACGGCGTGATGCTGTCCAACGGTCCCGGCGATCCGGCGGATAATGTGCAGATCATTGCGGAGCTGAAAAAGATTTATGATTCCGATATGGTGGTGTTTGCGGTGTGTCTTGGGCATCAGCTCATGGCACTTGCCACCGGCGCCACCACCGAGAAGCTGAAATACGGCCATCGCGGCGCCAACCATCCGGTACGGGATATCGATGAGGGCAGAGTTTACATCACCTCTCAGAACCACGGCTATGTGGTCAAGGCGGAGAGCGTCGATCCTGAGATTGCCACGGTCAGCCATATCAATGTTAACGACGGCACCGTTGAGGGGCTGAAGTATAAAAACGGCAGAATCTTTACGGTGCAGTTCCACCCGGAGGCATCCCCCGGACCCAGAGATACCGGATATCTGTTCGATCGTTTTATTGAGAAAATGGAGGCGAAGAAACATGCCGAAGAATGAAAGCATTAAGAAGGTAATGGTCCTTGGCTCCGGTCCCATTATCATCGGTCAGGCAGCGGAATTTGACTATGCAGGCACTCAGGCGTGCCGCAGCCTGCGGGAAGAGGGCATTGAGGTCGTTCTGGTGAACTCCAATCCCGCCACCATTATGACCGACAAGGACATTGCCGATCACGTTTATATTGAGCCCCTGAACACGGCTTCTGTCACCCAGATTATTGAGATGGAGCGCCCGGACTCCATTCTGCCCACTCTGGGCGGTCAGACCGGTCTGAACCTTGCCATGGCATTGGCGGAGGACGGCACTCTGGAGAAGTACGGCGTTCGCCTGCTGGGCACCAGCGCCGAGTCCATCCGCAAGGCAGAGGACCGTCAGGGCTTTAAGGACACCATGGAAGCCATTGGTCAGCCCTGCGTTACCTCTAAGGTCGTAGAAAGCGTTGAGGACGCTATGGCATTTGCCAAGGAGATCGGGCTGCCTGTGATTGTCCGTCCTGCCTATACCCTGGGCGGCACCGGCGGCGGTATTGCCTACACCATGAAGGACCTTCATGAGATCGCATCCAATGGCATTCGTCTCAGCCGCGTGGGGCAGGTGCTCATTGAGCGCTGCATTTCCGGCTGGAAGGAAATCGAGTATGAGGTCATCCGCGATGGCGCCGGCAACGTGATTACCGTTTGTAACATGGAGAACATTGACCCCGTTGGCGTCCATACCGGCGACTCTGTTGTGGTTGCGCCCTCTCAGACCTTGGCGGATAAGGAGTATCAGATGCTCCGTACTGCGGCGCTGGATATCATCTCTGCGCTGAAAATTGAGGGCGGCTGCAACGTCCAGTTTGCGTTGAAGCCCGACAGCTTTGAATATGCGGTGATTGAGGTCAACCCCCGTGTGTCCCGTTCCTCTGCGCTGGCATCCAAGGCAACCGGCTATCCCATTGCCAAGGTGGCGGCAAAAATCGCCCTGGGCTATACCCTGGACGAGATTAAGAACAGCGTGACCGGCAAGACTTGCGCCTGCTTTGAGCCTGCGCTGGATTACTGTGTTGTAAAAATCCCCAAGTGGCCCTTTGATAAGTTCGTCACCGCCAGCCGGAAGCTGGGTACCCAGATGAAGGCAACCGGCGAGGTTATGGCAATCGACAACAGCTTTGAGGGCGCACTGATGAAGGCAGTTCGTTCTTTGGAGCAGCATGTGAATTCCCTCCAGCTGGAGAGTCTGAAGGGGCTTTCCGATGAGGAGATTCGCAGCCGCCTGGAGCTGGTGGACGATCAGCGGCTGTTTGTGATGGTGGAAGCCCTGCGCCGCGGCGTAACCCCTGAGGAGATCAACGCCATTACCAAGGTGGACATCTGGTTCCTGGATCGGTTCCAGGATATTGTAAACATGGAGCGCCGGATTGCTTCCGAGCCCCTGGACTATGCCCTGCTGCGGAGTGCCAAGGAATTTGGCTTTACCGATGCCTATATCGGTGAGCTGTGCGGCAAGACCCATTTTGAAATCAAGGCGCTGCGGGATGAGCTGAACATCCATGCGTCCTTTAAAATGGTGGATACCTGCGCGGCGGAGTTTGATGCGGCAACACCTTATTACTATTCCACCTACGACGATGAAAACGAAGCGGAGGGCACCGATGTTCCCAAAAAGGTGCTGGTGCTCGGCTCCGGTCCCATTCGGATTGGTCAGGGCATTGAGTTTGACTTCTGCTCCGTCCACTCGGTTTGGAGCCTGAAGAAGCTGGGCTGCTATACCATCATCGTCAACAATAACCCAGAAACCGTTTCCACGGACTTCGACGTGGCGGATAAGCTGTATTTTGAGCCCCTGACTCCCGAGGACGTGCAGAATATCGTTGAGCTGGAGAAGCCCTGGGGTGCCGTGGTGCAGTTTGGCGGACAGACTGCCATTAAGCTGACTCAGGATCTTACCAATATGGGCGTTCGCATTCTGGGCACCGATGCCGAGGGCGTAGATGCCGCGGAGGATCGGGAGAAGTTTGACGAAATCCTGAAAATTACTCACATCGAGAAGGCGGAGGCGGGCACTTGCTTCACTGCCGAGGAGGGCAAGGAGATTGCCAACCGCATCGGTTATCCGGTTCTGGTGCGTCCTTCCTATGTGCTGGGCGGACAGGGTATGCAGATTGCCTATAACGATAAGGACATCGAGGACTTCATGGCGATCATCAACATGTACTCCCAGGAGCATCCCATTCTGGTGGACAAGTACCTGATGGGTCGGGAACTGGAGGTGGACGCGGTTTGCGACGGCGAGGACATCCTGATTCCCGGTATCATGGAGCATATCGAGCGCGCCGGCATTCACTCCGGCGACTCCATCTCCGTCTATCCGCCCATTAAGATCGAAAAGCGCCATCAGGAGATCATTGCGGACTATTCCCGGCGGCTGGCAACGGCACTGCATGTGGTCGGTCTGGTCAATATTCAGTTTGTTATCTATGACGATAAGGTCTATGTAATCGAGGTGAATCCCCGTTCCTCGCGGACGGTTCCCTATATCAGCAAGGTTACCGGCATCCCCATCGTGCCGCTGGCAACCCGGATTATCTGCGGCCAGACCATCCGGGAGCTGGGCGTGGTGGCCGTACCCCAGCTGTTCGCCTATACCCCCAAGTTCCAGATGGGCACCATCCTGTCCTTCTGCCTGGTGTTCATCGTCTCCGCCGTGGAAACCATCGGCGACACCACCGCCACCTGCACCGGCGGCCTGGGCCGGGATATCACGGATAAGGAGATATCCGGCTCCCTGTGCGTGGACGGCTTCGCCTCCGCCCTTTCCGGCGGCGTGTTCGGCTGCTCCCCCATCACCTCCTTCAGCCAGAACGTGGGCCTGATCTCCATGACCCACGTGGTGAACCGCTTTACCATCATGTTCGGCGCCCTGGCCATGATCCTGGGCGGTCTGTTCCCGCCCATCGGCGCTTTCTTCACCACCCTGCCGGACTGCGTGCTGGGCGGCTGCACCGTGATCATGTTCGGCTCCATCATGATGTCCGGCATCCGGATGATGCAGGACACGGGCCTGGACCAGCGCAACGTGCTGATCGCGGCCACGTCCCTGTGCCTGGGCGTGGGCGTGACCCAGGTGGAGGGCTTCTTCGACAACCTGCCCCCGGTGTTCGGCGAAATTTTCGCCGGGAACATGGTGGCCGGTGTGTTCGTGGTGGGCCTGATCCTGGAGCTGTGCCTGCCCAAGGACCCCAAGCGCTACGAGACCCGGTAAAAATTGGAAATTTCTTCCGCCTTTGCGCCGCAGACAGCCGTCTGCGGCGCTTTTTTCGCGTCCGGCGGAAAAGCATCCTTTATTTAGCGGACATGAAACGACGTCCGGCGGCGCAAAGTAACTCTGTCGCCGGCGACAAAATTCAAAAACAGGGGTGATCGCATGTATGAAACGCAAAAAACGCGACGCATACGCAGACCGGCCGCATGGCTGCTGGCCGTGCTGCTCACCGGGGTCCTGTGCTGCCAGGCGGTATGGGCCGATCAGCGCACCTTGATCCCCGTGGGGAAGGCGGTGGGCATCAAGCTCTTTGCCGACGGCGTGCTGGTGGTGTCCACCTCGGAAACGGACCCCTGCCCGGCCCGGGACTGCGGCATCCGGGAGGGGGACCTGATCGTCAGCTGCAACGGCGAAAAGGTCACCTCCACGGAGGACCTGCAGGCCCTGCTGCAGGCCACCGGGGGACAGCCCGCCGCCATCGGCCTGCGGCGTGAGGGCAAGACTCTGGACGTCACCGCCGTGCCGGTGCAGGGGGAGGACGGCTCCTGGCGGCTGGGCGCCTGGACCCGGGACAGCATGGCCGGCGTGGGGACCCTGACCTTCTATGACCCGGACACCGGGGCCTACGGCGCTCTGGGCCACGGCATCACCGACACGGACACGGCCCAGCTGATGCCGCTGTCCAGCGGCTCCATTATGGAGACCTCCGTGAAGGCCGTGAAAAAGGGCGAAAAGGGTGAGCCGGGCCAGCTGAAGGGGGACTTCACGGCCCAGCACGACGTGGGCACCGTGTCCGCCAACACCACCGGCGGCATTTTCGGCACCGTGGCGGAGGGGGATTTCGTCTCCGGCACGGCCCTGCCGGTGGCCCAGCGCAGCCAGGTGACCACCGGTCCCGCCACCATCCTCTCCACCGTCTCCGGGGATGATACCCGGGCCTATCAGGTGGAGATCGTGCGGCTGTGCCCCATGAACCGGGACGGCCGGGACCTGCTGCTGAGGGTCACGGACCCCCAGCTGCTGGAGACCACCGGCGGCATCGTCCAGGGGATGAGCGGCAGCCCCATCATCCAGAACGGGCGCTTTGTGGGGGCTGTGACCCATGTGCTGGTGAACGACCCCTCCCAGGGCTACGGCATCCTGCTGGAGCATATGCTGGAGGCGGTGGGATAACAGAACCGGCCAATTTGATGGCGGTAAAACGCGTATTGCGATTATAGAAAAGAACATGCGTGCCGGGATATCCGAAGAAATGCCTGCATTTCCTCCGGGTATCCCGGTTTTTCGGGGAAAAAACCATATTTTTTTATACAAATTCTGAGTGATGTCCAAATAGCTGCGGCGGCCTGTGGAACGCATGGTCGACTGTCTGAAAGTTCACAATATGAATAACGGAATGCATGAGAGGAAAACATAACAGCACATTGCACAAAACATACAAATATTTTTCTAC
>ERZ857955.3012-NODE-3012-length-10082-cov-3.010173_pt1 | contig 10082 bp, 13 predicted proteins | sample MGYA00519956_ERZ857955 | MGnify/ENA primary metagenome ERZ857955 (study PRJEB31778, sample SAMEA3449378) | human gut metagenome | biome: human gut; feature: human-associated habitat; material: faeces | place: United Kingdom | collected 2010/2012 ...
CACCATGATTCTCCTGCTTGCCTATGGCTATGATATGGGGCACCTGCTCAATTCCGACTATCTTGCCATGGAGCTGGCGCAGGGAATTGCTGCAACGAGCGGCGTGGTGCTGACGGTGCCTGTGGCGTCGGTCATTTCGGCATTGGTGTATGCCAGGGAAAAGAAGAAAGCATAGAAAACGCCGCTGCTCCAATTTCCGGAGCAGCGGCGTTAAAATGCCTTGTGTCAGTTATTCGCTTTCTTTGCCTTTCTGGCAGCCTTCTTCTCCTCCAGACGGGAGACGATGACGGCGCAGGCAGCGTCGCCGGTGATGTTAATGGTGGTACGACCCATGTCAAAGATGCGGTCAATACCGGCAACCAGCGCAATGCCCTCCACGGGAATGTTGACACTCTGGAGTACCATTGCCAGCATGACCATGCCGGCGCCGGGAACACCTGCGGTGCCGATGGATGCCAGCGTTGCGGTGAAGACGATGGTAATCATATTGCCCAAATCCAGATGGATGCCATAGCAGGCGGCAATGAATACGGCGCAGACGCCCTGATAAATCGCGGTGCCATCCATGTTAATTGTGGCGCCCAGAGGCAGCACAAAGGAGGAAATCTCCCGCTTTGCGCCCAGCTTTTCGGAGCACTCCATGGTAAAGGGCAGGGTGCCAACGGAGGAAGCGGAGGAGAATGCCATCATTATGGCAGGCAGCATGCCCTTGAAGAACTGCAAGGGAGAAACCTTGCCCAGAGTAGCAACGGTGGTGGAGTAAACCAGTGCGGCGTGCACAATATAGCCTACATAAGCCACCAGCAGCACCATTGCCAGCTTACCCAGAACAGCAGGACCGTTGGCGGCAACCACAGGGCAGATCAGGCAGGCAACGCCGATGGGGGACAGCTTAATAATCAGGTCCATAATCCGCTGGAAGACCTCGTTGAAGCTCTCAACAACATTGGCAGCGGTAATGCCCTTTTCGCCTGCCAGCAGAATGCCGAAGCCAATGAACAGTGCAATCACGATTACCTGAAGCATAGTTGCGTTTGCCAGAGGAGAAATGGCATTGGAGGGGAAAATCGCCACAATGGTGTCCATGATTCCCTGACTCTCCGGAGGCGTATACTCCAGATCGGTGGTAGCCAGAGGGGTGAACAGATGGAGTCCCTGGGCAATGCTGGAAAGCACCAGCGCCAGGGCAATGGCAAATGCAGTGGTGCACAAATAGTACACAATGGTCTTGCTGCCTACGGAGCCGACCTTTTTAATATCGCCCATGGAAATCACACCGGCAGCGATGGAGAACAGCACAATGGGAACGACGACAAATTTCAGCAGGTTCAGGAAAATGGTACCAAAGGGTTTAATGTAGGTTTCGCCAAACTCCACACCGTTTGGTACAGCCATCAGGATCAGACCGGCAATAATGCCAACGCACAGACCGACAAAGATCCACAGCGCCAGGGGGAATTGCTTCTTTTTCTTCAATGTGATCTCTCCTTCTTTTTTGCGGAGGCATGAATAAACCGCCGCTTCCTTAAGTCACGCTGTGCTATTATAGCATTAAAATGAAGGAATTACAAGAAAATTTGCATCATTGTGAAGATTTTTTTGCAAAATACGGCGGGAAAATTGCAAAAATGATGGAAAGATGAATAAGGATGAAGGAGGAGATGCAAAATAAGGCGTATATTGCGCGTATGAACGAAATAGCGATATTGGTCTAACGCCAAGTGGACTCTTATGTGTTTCAATTTCCAACGAATAAAAGGAGGAAGCACCATTCCGATGCTTCCTCCTATTTTATCTTATCGGATTACTTCCCGAAATATCTCTTGAGCAGGCCAGCCAGTGCCTTGCCATGCCGGGCTTCGTCTCTTGCCATCTCATGAACGGTATCATGGATTGCGTCCAGACCGTTCTTCTTTGCCACGGTAGCCAGCTCTACCTTGCCCTCGGTAGCGCCATACTCGCAGTCCACACGCCATGCCAGGTTCTTCTCGGTGGAAGCGGTCATGTTGGGCTCCAGCTCGGTGCCCAGGAGCTCTGCGAACTTTGCGGCATGCTCAGCCTCTTCATAAGCCGCCTTCTCCCAGTACAGACCGATCTCGGGATAGCCCTCGCGATGGGCAATGCGTGCCATGCACAGATACATGCCAACCTCAGAGCACTCGCCGGTGAAGTTTGCCTTCAGCTGCTCCAGGATATAAGCCTTGTCTTCGTCGGAAACGGCGGCGTTGTTCTTTACGGTGCTGTCGTATACGCCATACTCGTGCTCGGCAGCCAGGGTCATCTCGCCCTCGATCTTCTTGAACTTGTCAGCGCCAACGCCGCAAAGGGGACATTTGAAATCGGCGGGCAGGGTCTCGCCTTCGTAAACATAACCGCAAACAGTGCAAACATACTTAGCCATAATTAGTACCTCCATAAAATTGTTGTTTAATTTGTGGGAATGATTCCCGTGAACTACGAAATAGATTTCTTTTTGCAGCTGGGACAGAGCCCCATAAGCCGCAGGCTGACGCCGGTGATTTGATAGCCGCTGACGTCAGCAGCCTTTTGGGCAACCTCGCCGGGAACATTGACCTCAAACAGGTCCCGAACGATGCCGCAGCCACGGCAGATCAGATGGGTGTGGGGGGAGACATTGGCGTCGAAATGCTCCTGCCCATTGATGACACCCACGGATTGGATCCGGCGTCCTTGAGCTGGGTGAGATTCCGATAGACGGTGCCCAGACTCAGGTCGGGGTAATCGGCATGGAGCTGATGGTAGATCCAATCAGCAGTGGGGTGAGAAGTGGTGCCGGCGAGACAATCATAAATTGCCTGACGCTTTTTACTGAATCGTTGAATCACTGCAGCTCCTTTCGATAACGATAATTGTTATTGTTTATGGTTGCATTATAGCATGGGAAAAGCCCTTTGTAAAGGGGTTTTTGAAAAATTTTTCGATTTTCGCGAAAATTTTTTTGAAACATAGAAAACCGCCGAATCCGGGGTGGACTCGGCGGTTTGATACATATGTTGAATGCGTTAAGAGATAATGCCGTAACGGAGCTTTGCCTGGAGAATCCGGCTGACGCTCTCGTCAATGCGCTCCTCGGAAATGGTGCCATCGGAGACGGCATCGGTGAGGGCGTTCACCACGGAGGAGATGTTAGAGACACACAGCAGCATGTCGCAGCCTGCGGAAACGGCTTTTACCGCAGCATCGGCATTGGTATAGTTGTTGGCGATGGCGCCCATGTTCAGTGCGTCGGTGATGATGATTCCGTCATAGCCCAGTTCCTCGCGCAGAAGACCCGTTACAATGGTTTCGGACAGCGACGCCGGATTGTCAGGGTCAATGGCGGTCATGGTCATGTGACCCACCATAATCATGGGAGCGCCGGCTTCAATGGCTGCCTGGAAGGGCTTAAAATCGCAGGATTCCAGCTCTTCCAGCGTACGGTCAGAGGAGGCAAAGCCGTCGTGGGTGTCGCCGCCGGTGCTGCCGTGACCGGGGAAATGCTTGGGTGCGCACAGCATGCCGCCGTCGGTCAGCCCCTTGACCACCTGAGAGACCATACTGGCCACCAGATCGGGGTCCGAGCCAAAGCTCCGCTGCTTGACCACGGTGTTATCCTCGTTGGTCAGCACATCCGCCACCGGAGAGAAGTTTACGTTAAAGCCCAGGGCGGTCAGATCCTTGGCTTGGGTTGCGCCAATATTATAAGCTTCCTGGGTGTCGCCGGTTTCACCGTAGACAGACATGTCGTCAAACTGCGTGGTGCCCAGAGAATCGGCAGCCCGGGCAACGGTGCCGCCTTCCTCGTCCACACCGATGAACAGTCTGCGACCGGTGGCACTTTCGGAAAAGCTCTGGATGTTTTCGATCATCTCGGTGGTCTGATCGGTGGAAACCAGATTGGTGCTGAAATAGATGATGCCGCCCACCGGCCACTTTTCAATGGCAGCCTTGGTGGTATCGCCGCTTTGGGTTACCCGGGTGTAGCCGGTAAGCGCCTCCGGGGTAACAAACAGCATCTGGCAGATCTTTTCCTCCAGCGTCATATCCCGCAGCATTACCCGGGCACGGGCAGCATTGGCATCGGCTTGGGCTGCATCGTCGCTGGGCGCAACAGAGGTGGAGAAGCTTTCGCTTGAGGAATCGGCGGCATCTTCTGAATTGCTTCCGGTGATGGGCTGCTGCTCCAGTGCGGCACCGGCAGCAGCGGCAAGGTCCTGAATATTCTGGGTAGCGGCAACGGACTGCTCAGCATGTGCCTCTGCCAGGTTATGATAGCGGTTTTGGAAGAACAACGCAGAGCCTGCGGCGATGGATCCGATGATTGCCACCACCAGCAGCATGGAAATGATAAAGCGTTTGCCCATGGGTACCTCCGTAAATTTAAAATGTCATGCTCAATGTCATTCCTACAGTATAGCGCATTCAAACGTGTTTTTCTACATACAATCGGAATTTTCGTGCTTTTTTTGCGGAAATTTTGGCGCAGATGAAAATTGACACAAAAAATCATGTAAGTTTTGACAAAATTCACGGTTCTATCACACAAAGGCAGAAAACTATGATATAATGAAGCATCAGGAACGGTCTGCCCGCTTAATTCGGGCAGAACCAGAGAAAGGAATGAACTGTATGTCTGAGGAATCCTCTGTTTATAAGATATGTCCCCAGTGCGGACAATCTGTGTCTGTTGCGGCAAAGTTTTGTCCCACCTGCGGAACGCCCTTTGGAACGGAAGGCGCGGATTTTGTAGCCTATGAGCGCTATCAGACTCCGGAGCAGCCCAATGTACCCGCGGGCGGAAGTGTGGATGATACCATGCTGTATTCGCCCTATGGCAATGACCAGGGAAATATGGGCGGCATGGACGCGACAATGTATCCGGGACCGGATCAGGGCGGCAGCAGCGATGCCCGCCGTCAGCCGCGCACCGTGTCCGGCGGTCAGGTGCCCGGTGCCAATGATGAGAGCGGCAATTCCGGCGATTTTCGGGGCGATGACGGCTGGGAGCAGCCCGAGGATGCGGAATACGGTGAAGCACCCCATGGCGGCAGAACCCAGGCTGAGGCGGCTTCTGCGCCGGATCCCGATGATGACGGCGGAAAGAAAAAGGGACTGGTGGTCACTGCGGTAGCAGCGGCACTGCTGGTGGTGGTCATTGCGTTTGGCGTGGTCATGGCGTTCCGGCTGGGCATTGTGGGCTCCAAGGACAAGGATGATCCCACCGTATTGGCGCAGCAGGAGCTGGACCAGCAGAACTATGCCGAGGCAATTTCCCAGCTGGAGAAAATTGTGGCAGACGGAAATGCCACCAAGGAAACCTATGAGCTGCTGGGCGAAGCCTATACCGGCAATGAAGATCCTGAGGGCGCGGCAGACGCTTATCTGCGGGGCTATCAGGCGCTCAATGAAAGTACGTTGAAAAAGTCTGCCATGGACGCCTATCTGAAGCTGGGCGACGAAGCAAAGGCAGAAGAAGACTACGTAAAGGCAAAGGAATATTACGACACGGTGCTGGAAAAGCTGGACCCCAGCAACTCCACTGCCATTGCCGGACTGGCAAGCCTGAAGCAGGGCGCGGTGACCAATCCCAGTCCTTCGCCAACGACTTCTACAAAGCCCGAAACCTCTCCGGAGATTGCGCCGCCTTCTCCCTCTGCTGCCGGGACTGTAATTGAGACGGAGGAAGCGGTTGCAACGCCAACGCCGACGCCCACGCCGACTCCAAAGCCCTCTCCGACTCCAAAGCCCTCTCCGACTCCCACGCCCACGGCAACGCCGACTGCCAAGCCGTCTCCGTCCCCCTCGCCCTCTCCCAAGCCGTCTCCCTCTCCTTCGCCTTCGCCCTCGCCCACGCCCGAACCGGTAACGACCTCGGATGTCATTACCTTCAATGGACATAAGTATCAGCTGATTATGGGCAACTTTAGCTGGTGGGATGCGCAAGCCGATGCGAAAGAGCGCGGCGGACAGGTTGCAATGCCCAACACCCAGGAGGAATTTGACACCATTGCAAAGCTGGGCAGCGACAACGGAATGGTATTCCTGTGGCTCAACGCTTCGGTTGGTGATGTTTCCGATTGGGGCAGCGCTTACTGGGAAAACGGCGATTCTGTTGGCTATCTCAACTGGTATCCCGGCGAACCCAGCGGCGGCGAGGAATACTACCTTAGCATGTTCAGCGTTGACGGTACCTGGTACAACAACGATGCTGCAAACACAGTGAAGGAGTATTCCGGCAAGAAGGGCTATGTGCTCCAGATCGACGAATAAGGAAACAAACCTCCGCGGCGCCTTAGAATGCCGCGGAGGTTTTTGCGTGCTGAAATTAAGAGTGCAACTGCCGGTATTCTTCCACCAGCTGGAGCTTTTTGATTCGGGGCAGCTGTTTGATGGCATATTCCCTGCGAAGGGCGCTGGACTTATCCGGCAGACACTCCTGATAAACCAGGGTAACCGGCAGATGGCTGCGAGTGTATTTGGCTCCTGCGCCGGACTGATGCTGCTGAAGCCGCTTTTCCACATCTGCGGCAATGCCGGTATACAGGGAGCCGTCGCCGCAGGAGAGCATATAGACGTAATACATGAAATACCTCAAAAGAAACGCGCCGGAAACCGCTCCGGCGCGTTTCTGTGCTGTTAAAACTCGTAAAGGGGGGCAGACTTTCCGTTGCCCTCGCGCCAGTCAAGATCGCCCCGCGCCAGTCCCAGTGTCAGCATTTCGGCTGTGGCAAGGTTGGTGGCAAAGGGAACGTTGTGCATGTCGCATAGCCGCTCAATCTGGAGCAGGTTCTGCTCCTGGACGGGATCGTTGCAGCCGGGATCGGTGAAGAACAGCACCAGATCAATCTCGTTGTAGGCAATGCGCGCGCCTACCTGCTGCTGACCGCCCTGAGCACGGGACAGATAAAGGGTAATGGGAAGACCCGTTGCCTCAGACACCAGCCGTCCTGTGGTGTTGGTGGCGGAGAGTGAATGCTTTGCCAGAATGCCCTTGTAGGCAATACAGAACTGTACCATCAGTTCCTTCTTTTTGTCGTGTGCCATGATTGCAATGTTCATATCTATCGCCTCCAGCTCAGATTGAATCCGTTAAAAGTGCATATGCATCAGGGGCGCCTCCATGCCCATCAGCCGACGGCTGATATGAAGGCAGGCGACTGCTGCGCCCTTTCGACTGCGGAGTACCAATGCGCTGCCCTGGGATGCGGCAACAGGAACAGCCTGATCCTCGGGGATCAGCCCTAGCAGCGGCAGACCAATGGAATCCATAATATCGTCTACATTGGAACGCAGGGACCCAAGCAGATGCCGAGATACCCGATTGACCACCAGCTCAATGGGGGAGATGCCTTTTTCCACCAGCAGGGATGCCGTGTGCTGCCCATCTCGCAGCGCGGCGGCGTCGGGGGTGGAAACAATGATTGCCCGGGTGGCATAGGCGGCAGCCAAATCAAAGCCAAAGCCGATGCCGGCGGGCGCGTCCAGCAGCACCCAATCGTAGGTTTCGGCAGCCTCTTCAATGAGCCTGCCAAAAATGATGTCGTCCACCAGCCCCGCGCGGGTTTTACTGGGCGCGGTGAGCAGCTGAAGCCCGGGAATGACCGGATGCTCCGGCGCGTCGGAGAGGTATTGGTTCTCCATCATCACGTCCAGGAAACTGACGGTGGCGCAGTCGGTCATGCCAAGGGCAATGTCCAGATTGCTCAGCCCAATGTCGCAGTCAATGGCAAGCACCCGCTGCCCCATGGCGGCAAGACAGGAGGAAAGTCCGGCACAAAGGGTGGTTTTGCCGGTGCCGCCTTTGCCGGAGGTTACCACTAATACTTCGCCCATGGACAAATCTCCTTTCGCAGTCACATGATAACATTATAACCAGTCCCTCGGCAAATTTCAACAGAATTATTTGAAGCCGGGGCAAATTTTGCAGCAAAATGTGCGGAACGGAATCCGAGGTATCCCTACTATATGCAGGAGCCGCGGTTTTTATCGCAAAAAGCCGCAGACGGGAAACCGTCTGCGGCAAAATACACAGCTTAGAGCGGCTGCTGCTTGATCTTTGCAAAGCGGCGGGGGTAGGGCTTGGGGGTTGCCTTGACCTTGGTAATCACCACGGCGCGATGGACGGCGTCGGTACCGGGAACGGTATAGTCCCAGATCCGGGTAACCTTTCCGCCCAGCGTGGAGATGGCACGGGCTGCCTGAGACAGCTCCTCGTCGCTGTCTGCGGACTTCATGGCGACAAAATGACCGCCAACTCGCACCAGGGGAAGACACAGCTCCGACAGCATGGTCAGTCGCGCCACAGCACGAGATACGGCGATGTCATACTGTTCCCGATGCTCCAGCGCATATTCCTCTGCCCGGGCAGCAGCGCACTGGGCATCAACGCCCAGCTCCGGCAGGGTGGCTTCCAGCCAGTCCATGCGCTTTTTTAAGCTGTCCAGCAGGGTCAGCTCAATGGAGGGCTCTGCGATTTTCAGGGGCACGCCGGGAAAACCGGCGCCGCAGCCCACGTCGATGACGCTTTTTCCATAGAAATTCGCAGCGCCCAGCAGCGCGATGCAGTCGAGAAAGTGGAGCCGCGCCACCTGCTCCGGCTCGGTAATGGCAGTCAGATTCATCACCTGATTCTTTTCCACCAATGCCGCGCCAAAGGTACAGAGGGTGTCCAGCTGAGCCTCCGTAAGCTTCCGTTCCAGCTGAGGAAGCCCGGAGACCAGCGCCTGCTTCATGGATGTGGTATCCATTTACTTTTTCAGGGTCAGAGCATAGCGAACCTTCTCGGCAATGCCCTGGGCGTTGAGCTTGTAAGCGTCCAGCACAGCCTGCGCCTTGCCGGAACGGCCAAACTCATCATTGACGCCATGACGGACCACGGGAACCGGGCAGCCCTCAGACACAACCTCGGTAACGGCAGAGCCAAGACCGCCGATGACGTTTGCTTCTTCGGAGGTGATGATGCAGCCGGTTTCTTTGGCTGCTTTCAGCACAATGTCCTTGTCGATGGGCTTAATGGTGTGCATGTCGATCACACGCAGGGAGATGTCCTCAGCAGCCAAGGCTTCGGCGGCTTCGTAAGCGCACTGCACCATCATGCCGGTGGCAATCACAGTGGCGTCGGTGCCGTCACGGAGCATGCTGCCCTTGCCCAGCTCAAAGGTGTAGCCGGGGATGGTATCGGTGACGGATTCTACCGCCAGACGACCCAGACGCATGTAGGCAGGGCCCTGATAATCCACCAGTGCTTTCACTGCCAGCTTCATTTCGGGACCGTCGCAGGGGGACAGCACCAGCATGCCGGGAATGGCGCGCATAATGGCGTAGTCCTCAATGCACTGATGGGTGGCGCCATCCTCGCCGACGCTGAGACCGCCGTGAGAGCCGATGACCTTCACGTTCAGACCGGGATAAGCGATGGAGTTGCGCACCTGCTCCCAGGCACGACCTGCGGAGAACATGGCAAAGGAGTTGATAAAGGGAATCTTACCGCAGGTGGCAAGACCGGCAGCAACGCCAGCCATGTTGCCCTCGGCAATGCCCATATCGAAGAAGCGCTCAGGATACTTGGCTGCAAAGGTTTTTGTCATGGTAGAGCCGGACAGATCGGCGTCCAGCACCACCAGCTGAGGATAAGCCTCGGCAAGCTCGGCAAGAGCCTCGCCATAAGCGGCACGAGTTGCAATTTTCATGGTTACGCCTCCTCCAGTTCATTCAGGATCGCGGTGAGCTCGGCAACGCCCTGGGCATACTGCTCATCATTGGGGGCTTTGCCATGCCAGCCTGCATTGTTTTCCATGTAGGAGATGCCCTTGCCCTTTACGGTTTTGGCAAGGATCACGGTGGGCTGACCCTTGGTTTCCAGGGCTTCCTTAAAGGCGGCGTTGATCTGTTCGAAGTCATGACCGTCGATTTTGATGACATGCCAGCCAAATGCCTCATACTTCTTGTCCAGGGGCTCGGAGGGCATCACGTCGGCGGTAGCTCCGTCGATTTGAAGGCCGTTGACATCCACAATGGCGCACAGGTTGTCCGGATGGAATTTGGCCGCAGACATGGCTGCCTCCCACACTTGGCCCTCTTCG
>ERZ857955.3019-NODE-3019-length-10060-cov-2.885957_pt1 | contig 10060 bp, 9 predicted proteins | sample MGYA00519956_ERZ857955 | MGnify/ENA primary metagenome ERZ857955 (study PRJEB31778, sample SAMEA3449378) | human gut metagenome | biome: human gut; feature: human-associated habitat; material: faeces | place: United Kingdom | collected 2010/2012 ...
CAGTCTTGGGGGCCAGCCGCATCAGGCTCTTCAGGGCGTCGGTGGTCTTGCCCTTTGCGCGCGCCTCGAAGTACTTGCCCAGCGTGATGAGCGTGAGGATCATGGCGGCGGATTCAAAATAGAATTCGTCCATCCAGCCCATCACCGCTTCCATATCCCCGGCGACCTGAGCGGCAGTCATGGCGTAGAGGGAATAGGTGCTGTAGACAAAGGCGGCGGTTGCGCCCAGCGCCACCAGTGTGTCCATATTGGGGGCACGGTGGGCAAGACTGGTAAAGCCGCTGACGAAGAACTTCTGGTTAATGACCATGACCATAGCGGTGAGCAGCAGCTCGGTCAGACCCATGGCAACATGATTACCTGCTAAGAATCCCGGTAGCGGCCAGTTCCACATCATATGTCCCATGGTGATATACATTAGGGGCAGCAGCAGGCACAGGGATGCGATTAGCCGCTTTTGGAGCTTTGGCGTTTCGTGGTCCGTTAGATCCGCTGCGGTAGTGGCTTCCTCCTCTCTGGCGCCTGCCAGGGAGGCTCCATAGCCTGCCTTTTCCACGGCTGCAATCACAGCCTGGGGGGAGGCAGTGCCCTCAACGCTCATGGCGTTGGTGAGCAGGCTGACCGTGACAGAGGAAACGCCGTCCACTGCCTTTACCGCTTTTTCCACATGAGAAGAGCAGGCGGCACAGGTCATGCCCGTTACATGATATTGCTCCATTTTAAGCTCCTTTTACTTGTCCATGATTTTGGACAGAATGCCAATGACTTCATCGATTTTTTCACTGCCGTGACCGTGTTCCGCGGCTTCCAGTACGCAATGGTTCATGTGCTGCTTGAGAATCAGCAGATTTGCGCGCTTGAGCATGGCGGAGGCGGCAAGAATCTGGTTGGAGATGTCGATGCAGTAGCGCCCGTCCTCGATCATTTTGATAATACCGTCGATTTGCCCCCGGGCAGTTTTCAGCGCCTGAAGTGCCTGCTGCTTTTCCTGATTCATAGATGGCGGCTCCTTTCGATTGTGATGAATTCCGCCGGGAGAAGCATGGACTAACACCCCTCCCCCGGGGGGTGCCTTCATCCTATCACGAATCAACCCCCTTGTCAAGTAGGCTGATTCGATGTTCTTGCACTTTTGATCGGGATATGCTATGCTCATACCATCGAAACAGAAATGAGGCATACGGATGAGACTGCTGATTATTCGCCACGGCGATCCGGATTATGAAAAGGATTCCCTGACCCCAACCGGCTGGCGGGAGGCGGAGATGCTGGCAAACCGCCTGAGGACCATGGACATTGCGGCGTTTTATGTATCACCCCTTGGACGGGCAAAGGATACTGCGGCGCCGACGCTAAGTAGGATGTGCCGAAGCGCGGAGACTCTGGATTGGCTCCGGGAATTTCCGCCCCATCGAATGGATGCGGACATCGGCAGGCAGACGCCGCTGTGGGACTGGCTGCCGGGCACCTGGACCAAAGAACCGCGATTTTATGACAAAGACGCCTGGTATCAGGTGCCGGTGATGGAGCAGGCGGGAGCCGAGGAGGAATACCGCCGGGTAACGGCGGGACTGGACGCGCTGCTGGAACGGCACGGCTATCGGCGAAACGGCATGATTTATGATGCGATACAGCCAAATCGGGATACCATTGCGCTGTTTTGCCATTTTGGACTGGAATGCGTACTGCTGAGCCATTTAATCGGAGCAAGTCCCATGGTGCTGTGGCATGGAGCCTGTGCGGCGCCTACCTCTGTTACCACGGTGATGACGGAGGAACGGCGGCAGGGAATCGCGTCCTTCCGAATCAGCAGCTTTGGGGATGTGAGCCATTTGTTGGAGGCTGGAGAGAAACCGTCCTTTTCCGCACGATTCTGCGAAACCTGGGACTGCCAGGCGGAGCGCCACGACTAGAGAAGGGAGGTCATTACCATGCCGGGAATCAATACGACCCTTGGCTATATCGAGCAAAACGGCTGTTATCTGATGCTCCATCGGGTGAAAAAGGTAAACGATCTGAATCACGACAAGTGGATCGGCATCGGCGGAAAGTTTGAGGACAAGGAAAGTCCGGAGGAATGTATGCTTCGGGAGACGTTGGAGGAAACCGGGCTGACGCTGACCCATATGGAATACCGGGGCATTGTGACCTTTGTTTCCGACCAATATGAAACGGAATACATGCATTTGTTTTGGGCGGATCAGTTTACCGGCGAGCTCCGGGAATGTGATGAGGGCGTTCTGGAGTGGATTCCCAAGGAAAAGCTCCGGGAAATTCCCAAATGGGAGGGCGACGATATTTTCCTTGACCTGCTGGAACGGAGGATTCCGTTTTTCTCCCTGAAGCTCCGTTATCAGGGAGACGTGCTGGCGGAGGCGGTGCTCAACGGAACGCCGCTGCCTACGCGGGGCAGCAAGGAGTAGTGTGTCCAACGGGAAGGATGCCCGAAAAATGGGCGACTATTCACAGAAATTTCACGCTTCCCGGGAAATTTGCATTATAATGTAGAAGAAATCAAACTGAACATTCATTTGGCAGAAAAAATAGAACGAGGAACGGAGGAACTTGTATGGCACATACGGTTTTGATTGTAGAGGACGACCCTAATATTGCCGATCTTCTGCATCTCTATTTGGAAAAGGACGGCTACACCACCGAGATTGCGCCGGACGGCGGCAAAGCGGTGGAAAAGTTTCGGCAGCTTCAGCCGGATCTGGTGCTGCTGGACGTGATGCTTCCGGTGATGGACGGCTGGGAAGTGCTTCGGACCATTCGTCAGGAGTCCAAGACCCCGGTGATTATGCTCACTGCAAAGGGGGAAACCACCGACAAGGTCAACGGTCTGAAAATGGGCGCTGACGACTACATCACAAAGCCCTTTGAGGCAAAAGAGGTGCTGGCGCGGGTAGAGGCAGTGCTGCGCCGTACCACCGGAGCAGCGCCTACCTCCCGGCGGCTGGTGTTTGATAAGCTGGTCATCGACATGGATGCCTTTGAACTGATTGTAGACGGCAAAAAGGTGGACACGCCTCCCAAGGAGATGGAGCTTTTATATCATCTGGCTTCCAGTCCCAATCGGGTGTACACCCGGAATCAGCTGCTGGACGAGGTCTGGGGCTTTGACTATTTCGGCGACAGCCGTACCGTTGATGTCCATATCAAGCGCCTGCGGGAAAAGCTGGAGGGCGTCAGCAGCCAGTGGGAGCTGAAAACCGTCTGGGGTGTAGGCTATAAGTTCGAGGTGTCCGGCGCATGAAAACTGCCTTTTCCCGGCAGCTGGCATTGACGGCAGGCATGATTCTTCTGAGCTTCGTCCTGCTGGGGTGCAGCTTTACCAGCCTGTTTTACAGCTATATGCTTCGGAATGAAAAGACGTCTCTTTCCACCAATGCCGAAGCGGTGAGCAGCTATATGAGCACCCAGAATACCCTGGCGCAAATTGACGATTGGGAGCTGCGGCTGTCGGTGAGCTATGGCGCGGATGTATCCGATACGGACGTGCTGATTACCGATCCCAACGGCACAGTGACCCTGTGCTCCTGCAACCAGTTTGTCTGCGACCATGTGGGCAAAACGGTGCCCTCGGATATGCTCCAGAATATGAGCGCCGACGGCTATGCCTATGCCACTGGAATCCTCAGCGGGGTTTATACCGACGAGCGGTATCTCTATGGAGTCCCCGTGATGTCGGCATCCACGGGAGAACTGCTGGGCTATGTGGTGGTATCCACTGCCACCAAGGACATGAGCGATATGATGAGCCGGATCATCGGACTGTTCCTGCTGACTGCCATTGTGGTGCTGGTGATTGCAACGGTGGCTACGGCGCTGATTACCCGGCGGCAGACAGAAATCCTGCGGGATCTATCCAAGGCTGCCCGGCAGTTTGCCCATGGGGATTTTTCCGCACGGATTTACCCGGACGGCAATGATGAAGAGGTGGCGGAGCTTGCCACAGCCTTTAACAACATGGCAACGTCGCTGGAGCGCAGCGAAAAGCTGCGGCAGGAGTTTGTGTCCAATGTCAGCCATGAGCTGAAAACGCCGATGACCACCATTGCGGGCTTTATGGACGGCATGCTGGACGGCACCATTCCCAAGGAAAAGCATGCCTACTATATGCAGACGGTTTCCGATGAGGTGAAGCGGCTGAGCCGTATGGTACGGAGCATGCTGGACATTTCCCGGCTCCAGTCCACCGGCGAGGAGATAAAAAAGGCACGGTTTGACGTGACCGAAGCGCTGGGGCGGACGCTGTTGACCTTTGAGCAAAAGATCGAGGCAAAGCATCTGGACGTTCAGGTGGATATGCCGGAGCGAGCAGTTTATGTTATGGCAAATGAGGACGCCATTACCCAGGTGATTTACAACCTCATTGACAACGGCGTCAAGTTTGCCAAGGAGAATACGCCCTTTCTGCTGACGGTGGCAACCTCAGGCGGCAAGGCGCTGGTGAGCGTTGCCAACTATGGTCCCACCATTCCGCCGGAGGAGCTGCCGCTGGTATTTGACCGGTTCCATAAATCGGACAAGAGCCGCTCCATGGACAAAACCGGCGTGGGGCTTGGACTGTATATTGTCAAGACCATTTTGGGCAGCCACGGAGAGGATATTTCCGTCACAAGCCGGGATGGACTGACCACGTTTACCTTTACCCTGGAGCTGACTAAATAACATGAGCGGAACGGACCCGATTTGGTTCGTTCCGCTTCATTTTTTGCCGTGGATTTTCCCATTGCCGTCACAAAAATGCTACCAATTTGTAACGGAATGTGATATACTGTCTCTGTATGTGTACTAAGCGACAGCAAAAGGAGGCTGCGGTATGAAGCGGGTCAAATGCGCGGCTTTATTTTTGATCGTTTGCCTGCTGGGCGGATGCTCCGGAATGAGCATTGATGAGCTGTATTGCCTGCCGCAGGCAAGTGAAGACTATTATGATTTACAGGAGGCGCTGTCTGGGGTGCTGGAGGATGGGCTGAGCTATGCAGCCCCTGCGTCCGGCGCCAAACGGGAACCGGTGCAGCTGGTGGATTTGGACCACGACGGCACCGATGAGGCAGTGGCGTTTTTCCGCAGCAGTCAGGACGGCACCGTTGCGGCGTATATCTTTGCACGGAACGGCTCCGCCTATGAGCTTGCCGATACCATTCCCTGCTCCGGCAGCGCGGTTGGCTCGGTGGAATATGCGGATTTGGACGGCAGCGGCAGTCTGGAATTGCTGATTACCTGCCAGGTCAGCGAGGCGGTCACCCAGGCGCTGCAGGTCAGCCGGTATCAGAAAAACGTGGCAGAGTCGCTGCTTACGGCGCCCTGCGGCAGATATATTCTGACGGATTTGAACGGCGACGGCGCGAAGGAAATCCTATGTATCACCGACAGCGGCGCTGAGGCAACGGCGTCGGTGACGTACTACACCTATTCCTCCGGACAGATGAAGGAAGGGCAGGAGCTTCGGCTCAGTGAAAACTACGGCGACATTCTGGATATTACCCAGGGCACGCTGGAGGACGGCACGGCTGCCGTGGTGGTGACCGGAACCAACGATGACCGGCTGCGCACCGATGTGCTGATTCAAACGGAGCAGACGGATTTGACCGCAGTGGACTGCGGAAGCCTGAACGCTTCGGTGCAGCTGCAAGGCGGCACGCTGTATCCCACGGATATGGATGGCGACGGTAATCTGGAAATTCCCAAGGGGAAAGAGCTGCCGGAATATGAAGCCGGAAGCGGCGTCCAATGGATTGTGGAGTGGTACGGGCTTACGGCAAAGGGAAAGACCAATCTCAAATGCGCCACCTATCACTGCTTTGACGAGGGCTGGTATCTGGAACTGCCCGAGAGCTGGGACGATGCCATTGCGGTCCGGGAAAAAAGCGAAACAAACGGAGCCTGCACCGTTCACAGCATTGGCTTTTATCGTAAGAGCACCGGCAGAAAGTCGGGGGAGGAGATTATGACGGTCTATGCCCTCTATGGCGCTGCAAGACAGGAGCAGGTAGAGACGCGGGGACTGACCAGCCTCTACAGCGACACGGACCGGATCCTGGCAGTGGAGATCAACGAGAATGCCGCACCCTGGGAGGGAACGGTTTCCGTGGCACAGCTGTCTGAACGCTTCCACGTAGAAGCCGCTGAAAATCATCAATAACGCCGATGGAATAAACCAGGCATGGAAGGAACTATATCATGAAAAAAGTACTCATTTTGGAAGATGAAACTAGCATTCGCAGCTTTGTGGTCATCAACCTGCGCCGGGCGGGCTACGAAGCCATTGAAGCAAGCACCGGAGAAGAGGCACTGGAGCAGCTCCGGCGGAATCCCGACACCGGTGTGGCAATTTTTGATATCAATCTCCCGGGCATGGACGGCTTTGAGGTGTGCCGGACGGTACGCGCTACCAATAAGACCATTGGTATTATTATGCTCACGGCACGGACTCAGGAGATGGACAAGGTAACGGGTCTGATGACCGGCGCCGACGACTATGTAACAAAGCCCTTCTCTCCCGCAGAGCTCACCGCGCGGATTGACGCCCTGTATCGGAGAATCGGCGGCGAGCCCAATGCATCTCCGGACGAGCTGAGCCAGGGACCCTTTGTTCTCAACACCCGGAACCGCACCCTGGAAAAGGCGGGGCAGAAAATCCGTCTGACCCAGGTGGAATATGCCATTGTGAAGCTGTTTATGCAGAATCCTGGGCGCGCCATGTCCAGAGAGGATATTCTGGCGGCGGTTTGGGGCAGGGATTACGACGGCGAGCTGAAAATCGTTGACGTAAACATCCGCCGGCTTCGGATTAAGATTGAGGACGATACCTCCAACCCGGTTTATATCACCACGGTTTGGGGCTATGGCTATAAGTGGGGCGCTTAATTCATGAAAAAAATGTCCGGAATCCGGTCCAGATGGCTCACCCATAATGTCAGCCTGATGGTTCTGCTGGTGTTGGCTTGCGCAGTCTGCGGCATTGTGGCGCTGTCCAGCTATTACTATAGCTGCATGCGCAATGGGCTGGAGGCACAGCTGAAAACCACGGCGGATTTTTTTGAAACCTATGTCAGCACCTCGCAGGAGGAGTTTTACGGCAGCGTCTATAGCTTTACCCAGAACTTTGAGGGGAAAAATGACCTGGAGCTGGAGTTTTTAAACAACAGCGGCGAGATTATCACCTCTTCCTTTGGTTTGGCGTCCGGCAGTCAGACGGAGACGGAGGATGTAAAGGGCGCACTGGAGCAGCAGAAGCTGACCTCCTTCCAGGGGAAAAATCCTCAGACCGGAGAACGGATTCTGGCGGTTTCCATTCCGGTGATGGAGGACGGTCAGGTGGCAGGCGCGCTGCGGCTGGTGACCTCTCTGCGGCTGGCGAACCGGCAGATTCTCCTGTGGGCTGCAATCATTGGGCTCATCGCTCTGTTTGTGATGGTTCTGGTCTGGGGAACCGGCATGTATTTTATCCACTCCATTGCCACGCCGGTGATGGAGATCACGGAAACTGCCAAGCGGATTGCCTCCGGCGGCTACGGCACCCAGATTCAGGCGAAGTTTGCGGAGAACAATGACGAAATCGGCGAATTGGCGCGGACCATCAATAATCTGTCGCTGCAAATTAGCCAGACGGAGAAAATGCAGTCGGAGTTCCTCTCCTCAGTCTCCCATGAGCTGAGAACACCTCTGACCGCAATTTCCGGCTGGGGGGAAACGCTGATGACCAGCAATGAAATGGACCCGGTGGAAACGCGCCGGGGCATTGTGACCATGCTCAAGGAGACAAAGCGGCTGACTTCTCTGGTGGAGGAGCTGCTGGAATTCTCCCGCATTCAGGATGGCAGGTTTAAGCTCAATGTGGAGACCAGCGATCTTCGGGGCGTATTTGAGGACACCATCTTTATGTACGGCAGCCGGCTGCGGCAGGAGGGCATTGACCTCCAGTATGAGGCCAGCGACGAGGACATTCCGGAAATCAGCTGTGATCCCGAGCGGATGAAGCAGGTGTTCCTGAATATTCTCGACAATGCGGCAAAATACGGCGGCGACGGCGGGAAGATTCGCTGTGATATCCATGTGGAAGGGCAGCAGCTGGCGGTGAGAATCCGGGATTACGGTCCCGGTATCCCCGAGGAAGAGCTGCCGCTGGTTAAGAAGAAGTTTTACAAGGGCTCTTCGAAGGCAAGAGGCAGCGGCATCGGACTGGCAGTGTGCGAGGAGATCGTCTCCATGCACGGCGGCAAGCTGGTCATTGCCAATGCAAATGACGGAGAGGGCGGCTGTGAGGTCACCATTTATCTCCCAATGAAATAGTAAAGTACCACTTTAGGGACATCTCCTGTGCTATCCTAAACGGGAAAGCGGGAGGTGATTGGAAAGGACTAGACTGTGGCAAATCAGGAAAAGAAAACATCCATCGGCGGTCAGGCACTCATTGAGGGCATTATGATGCGGGGACCCTACCGGCAAGCCATTGCCGTAAGGGATCAGGACGGTCAGATCGTCATGAAGGAAGAAGAGCTGAAGTTCATCAAGGACAAGTACCCGATTTTGGGGCTGCCGCTGATTCGCGGCGTGGTGAATTTTGGCGGAAGCATGGTGGCTGGCGTCAAAGCACTGATGTATTCTGCGTCCTTCTATCCGGAGGAAGAGGATATCGGAGAGCCCAGCCGGTTTGAAGCGTGGCTGGAAAAGCACATTGGCTCGGAGAAAATGGAGTCTCTGGTGATTTATCTGGCAGTGCTGCTGGGCGCGGCATGCTCGGTGGGGCTGTTCCTGCTGCTGCCCACCTTTCTGGTGGGACTGGTGAAGCCCGTTCATGACCACTATTTGCTGCGAAATCTCTGCGAGGGCATCGTGAAGCTGGCAATTCTGCTGGTCTATATGATCGGCATTTCCAAGCTCAAGGATATGCGCCGGGTATTTTCCTACCATGGCGCGGAGCATAAAACCATCAAGTGCTATGAGCTGGGAAAGGAGCTGACAGTGGAAAATGTCCGTCCCTGCACCCGGTTCCATCCCCGCTGCGGCACCAGCTTCTTGTTTGTGGTGATTTTTATCAGCATTCTGGTGGGCAGTGTGGTCCAGGTGGGCAATACGCTGCTGAGAATGCTGTGCCATCTGCTGCTGCTGTTCCCGGTGGTTGCCATCAGCTATGAGATCAACCGGCTGGTTGGACGCTACGACAACCGATTGACGAAAATCCTTACGGCGCCGGGACTCTGGCTCCAGAACTTTACCACCAATGAGCCGGACGATTCCATGATCGAGTGCGCCATTGCAGCGCTGAAAGCGGTGATTCCACAGCAGGAAGGAGCGGACAACTGGTAACCCATGGAGAGCTACAGTTATCATGATCTGTATATTGCTGCAAGACAGGCACTGCGGAAGGTGGACGGAGAAAACGCCGAATTTACCGCACGTCAGCTGGTTTCGGCGGCAACGGACCGAACGGTAAGCCAGCTGGTGGCGGATTTTAACCTGAGCGTGTTTCAGCGGGATATCATTCGTGTGAATCAAATGGTGGAGCGCCATCTGAAGGGGGAGCCAATTGCCTATATTCTCGGACAGTGGGAGTTTTTTGGGCTGAGCCTTACGGTAACGCCGGATGTGCTGATTCCCAGAGACGATACGGAGGCAGTGTGCGATCTGGCGATTCACCAGACCATGCTGTCCGGGCAAAATCCCCGGGTGCTGGATCTGTGTGCCGGCTCCGGCTGCATTGGGCTTGCGGTGGCTGCCCGGGTAAAGGATGCACGGGTGACACTGGGCGAGATTTCTCCTGATGCGATTCGGATTGCAAAGAAAAATGTGCAGGACAATCATCTCAGTGGACGGGTCAGCTGTATTCAGCTGGACGTCCGGCAGCCTGCACCGAAGTTTTTGGGGAAGTACGACTTGATCGTCTCCAATCCCCCCTACTCCATCAAGTGGGCTGGGGACGACAACCCCCTGCTGATCAACGATCCCCGCTTTGCCCCCGCCGGGGTGCTGGCCCCCAAGAGCAAGGCAGATCTGGCCTTTATCATGCACAGCCTCAGCTGGCTGGCGTCCAACGGCACCGCCGCCATCG
>ERZ857955.3022-NODE-3022-length-10046-cov-2.561305_pt1 | contig 10046 bp, 5 predicted proteins | sample MGYA00519956_ERZ857955 | MGnify/ENA primary metagenome ERZ857955 (study PRJEB31778, sample SAMEA3449378) | human gut metagenome | biome: human gut; feature: human-associated habitat; material: faeces | place: United Kingdom | collected 2010/2012 ...
AGCATGTCCATCGCGATCTTGACCATGGCGGCGCCGGTGCGCTTGCCGTTGCGGCTCATGGTGAGGGACGCCAGAATATTGGGGGTAACGGAGCCAATGGCAGCGCCAATGACCAGGTAAACCGAGGTTTCATAGCTGATAATCCCCTGCACCGCAAACGCCTGGAAAATAACCGTAGCAGAGGAGGAGCTTTGCAGCAGCGCCGTAAACAGAATGCCGAACAGCACCGTCAGGAAGGGATTTTCCAGAGCGGAAATCATGCGGATAAAGGCTTCGGTTTCTGCCAGAGGGGCAATAGCGGTTTTCATCAGGGCAATGCCCTCAAAGAGCATGCCAAAGCCCATGATGATGGAGCCGATATACTTTACCATGTCCTTTTTCATGAACAGGTAGAGCACCGCGCCCACAAACAGGATCATCGGCGCATAGGCGCTGAGATTGAATGCGGTAATCTGCGCGGTGATGGTGGTGCCGATGTTGGCACCCATAATGACGCCGATAGCCTGGGTCAGGGACATCAATCCCGAGTTGACAAAGCCGATGACCATGACGTCTGTTGCCGAGGAGCTTTGAATCAGCATGGTGATGGCAATGCCCACCACCACAGAGATCACCTTGTTTTTGGTGGCGTGCTCCAGAATGACACGAAGATTTTCACCGCAAGCGTTCTTTAGACCTGTGGACATGATGGTCATTCCGTAGAGGAACAGACCCACGCCGCCCAACAGGGAAAATAACTCAAACAGAGACATAATTCAGAATCCTTCCTTTTCTCCTGAGGCAATTCCGCACAATTGCGTCTGCCCTAAGGCTCTCCCAACCGGTAGCCCACGTTGCGAATGGTATGAATCCGGCTGCCGGACTCCCCCAGCTTCTGGCGGAGGGTTTTGATGTGCATGTCCAGGGTTCGGCTGGAGCCACCGTAGTCATAGCCCCAGATTCGGTCCATAATCTGTTCCCGGGTCAGCACGCGGCCTGCATTCTGGATCAGCAGGCTCAGCAGCTCATATTCCTTATAAGTAAGCTCGCAGGGATTTCCGCCTACGGTAACGCAGCGGCTGGCAGTATCCAGCACAATGTCGCCGTCAGTATAGCGGTTGGTATCCCGGGCGAGATTGCGGGTTCTGGCACGAACGCGGCTGACCAGCTCCATGACCCCAAATGGCTTGGCAATATAGTCGTCCGCGCCCAGATCCAGACCGCGCACGGTATCCAGCTCGGTGGAGCGTGCGGTGACCAGAATCACCGGCAGGCGCATGGTGTCGGACTGGCTGCGAAGCCGCCCTAGAATGGACAGACCATCCTCACCCGGCAGCATCACGTCCAATAAAACCAAATCGGGCTTTTCCCGATGCAGGGCATCAAAAAAAGACGATCCTTCAGCAAATTCCACGGTTTCATAGCCGGAGGACTTTAGGGCATAGCTCTCCAGCTCACGGATTTCGGGATCGTCCTCCACAATATAAATTTTCATTCGCATCCCCTCACGCTATATCATACCAGAAACCGCCGAAAACCGAAAGAGGAAAAGTAAACTTTGTGTAATGTTTCTAAACGACGTGTAAAATATCCGCCGAAACCGTAGAAATCACCAGATTCCTGCATTCTTGCAGGAAAAAGATGCAATATTTGCAGAAATCCGTCCCAGAGACAGGAACACTGGGACGGAAAAAGTTTATTTGGGGCGAAAACCCACAAAGGGAAAGCGGCGGGGCGGCATGGGAGTTGGCATATCCACCACGGAATGAGTACCGGGCGGGGTGTCCATGGGAACGCCGGGATCGTATTCTACGATTTTGTAGCCGCAGGCGTTGATCATCACCGATTCGTTGTAGGGATAAATGGCGCGGCGATCCATGGGGTTCTCTCCCAGGTGGCGGTGTCCATAAAAATGAATGGCGGGCTTATACACATCGTCTATGTAGCGAAAGGACTGGAAGCCCTCGTGGAACAGATCAGGACCGTCGCCCAGCCCCAATGCCGGCGCATGGGTGATAAACAGATCAATGCCCTTGCTGCGGCGAATCTGCGGCTCCAGACGCTTGACTCTGCGCCACATCTGCTCATCGGAATACTCATAAAGACAGGGATGGGGGCTTTTGCAGCCGCCAAGACCCATCATTCGGACGCCCTTATATTCAATGACTCTGCCGTCGATATTGACGCAGCCCTCCGGCGGCTCTCTTTCGTATTTCTTGTCATGATTCCCGGGTACATAAAACAGCGGACACGGAATCATGGTGACCAGAAACGACAGATACCGGGCGGACAAATCGCCGCAGGAAATAATCATTTTAACGTCACGAAACCGCTCCGGGTCAAAATGATCCCAGATAAACTTGCTTTCGATATCAGAGACAACCAGAATCTTCATGGGCTTCCTCCAGAGACTTAGCGGGTTACTGATTTAATATAACAGATTCCTCCACAAAATGCAAGAAATTCGCTGGAAAAACAGCCGGTTTGGAGCAAAACAGCACCAAATGTTTACAGGCTGGGGCAAATGTGATAGACTAAGGCAATACCGCATGAATTGGCTGTAGCCCGCAGACGCATTTGTGCGGTGCTGCCTTAAATGAAAAGCAAAATGGAGGGGTGGATATGGCGAAAACAGAAGGCTCCAAGCAGCGCATTCTGGCGCTGGGAGAAATGCTGCTCCGGGAGACAGATGAGGACCATCGGCTGACGGCATCGGAGCTGGAGCAGCGTCTGACCCAGCTGGGCATTCCCTCAGAGCGGAAGAGCATTTATCGGGATCTTTCGGCGCTGGCGGATCAGGGCATGGACATTATCTGCAGCCATCGGGGCTACTATCTGGGCAGCCGGACCTTTCAGCTGGCGGAGCTGAAGCTGCTGGCGGATGCGGTCCAGTGTTCCCGGTGCATTACGGAGAAGAAATCCTATGAGCTGATCGGGAAGCTTGGCACTCTTACCAGCCGCCACAATGCTGGTCAGCTGCGACGTCAGGTCCATCTGGTGGGCAGAAGCAAGGCGGAAAACGAGAGCATTTACTATAATGTGGACGCGCTCTATCAGGCGATCCGGCAGGACAGCGAGATCACGTTCCGCTATCTCGATTATCAGGTAGACGGCAGCCGGAAGGAACGGGAAAAGCTCTATCGCGCCTCGCCCTATGCTCTCTGCTGGGACAGTGAAAACTATTATCTGGTGGCGCACACGGAAGATCGGGGCAAAACCCACTATCGAGTGGACCGCATGGCAAAAATTCAGCTCACCGGTACCCAGCGGCTTCATCCGGAGCTGTATCAGGATTTGGATATGGCAGCTTATTCCCGACAGGTGTTCGGTATGTTCAGCGGAAAGGCACGGGCGGTTCGGCTGCTGTTTCCCATGGAGCTCATCAACAACGCTGTGGACAAGTTCGGCAGCAGCGCCATGATGGTGCCGCAGTCGGACGGCAGCTTTACCCTGACGGCAGAGGTGGCGGTGTCCCCCACGTTTTACGCCTGGGTGTTCAGCTTTTCCGGCAGAGTCAAGATTTTGGAGCCGGAGCCGGTGCGGCAGGAATATCTGGATATGTCCCGCAAGGTGCTGGAAGAAATATAAGGAAAGCCTGCATGGCGGAATCCGCTTGGTTCCATGCCATGCAGGCGTTTTGTTATTCTACTGCCTCCAGATTGGAGTAGCCCATCAGGAAGGTGTCCACCTCCCGCGCCACTTCCCTGCCCTCTCGGATGCCCCATACCACAAGGCTCTGACCACGGCGCATATCGCCGGCGGTAAATACCTTGGGCACAGAGGTCTTATGGGTGCCGTTTTCCGTGGCAACGCAGGTTCTGGGTGTCTGGGTGACGCCGAATGCGTCTGCCACATAGCTCTGACAGCCCAGGAAACCGGCGGCAATGAGCACCATGTCCACGTCCACGGGATAGGTGTCCAGCTTGGTCATCTTGCCGCCAGCCCAGCTGAGGTTTACGGCGGTGACGCCGGTGAGATTCCCCTGCTCGTCCTTGAGAAATTCCTCCACGGTGGTGTTGTAGATTCTGGGGTCCTCTCCCTGAAGATAGATGGCTTCCTCCTGACCGTAATCGGTTTTCAGGACGTTAGGCCACTGGGGCCAGGGATTGGAGGGCAGCCGTTCTATGGGCGGTTTGCCCATCATCTCAAACTGAATCACGTGCTTGCAGCCCTGACGAATGGCAGTACCCACGCAGTCGTTGCCGGTATCGCCGCCGCCCACCACCAGGACGTTTTTGCCCTTGGCGTTGATATAATTCCCGTCGCTGTGAGAGGAGTCCAGCAGACTCTTGGTGTTGGCACGGAGATAATCCACCGCAAAGTAGATCTCCTTGGCGTCCCGTCCGGGAGCAGTCAAATCTCTGGGATTGGAGGCGCCGCAGCAGAGAATCACAGCGTCGTACTGATTGAGAATCTCCTGGGCGTCGGTATTCTCTCCCACATTGGCATTGTAGACGAACTGTACGCCCTCCTGCTCCATGAGATGAATCCGGCGCAGGACGATGGACTTGTCCAGCTTCATATTGGGAATGCCGTACATGAGGAGTCCGCCAGCCCGGTCAAACCGCTCATAGACGGTGACGGAATGACCCCGGCGGTTGAGCTGATCCGCCGCCGCCAGTCCAGAAGGACCGGAGCCGATGACGGCGATTTTCTTGCCGGTACGGACCTTGGGAATCCGGGGCTTGACCAGTCCGCGGTTAAAGGCGTTTTCAATGATGGCAAGCTCGTTATTGTGGCAGGTCACAGGATCGCCGTTTAAGTTGCAGGAGCATGCCTTTTCGCAGGGTGAGGGGCAAACTCTGCCGGTGAACTCCGGAAAGTTATTGGTAATGCGCAGCCGGTAATACGCCTGCTCCCAATTTCCCTCATAAATAAGATCGTTCCACTCGGGAATCAGATTGTGCAGCGGGCAGCCGGACACTGCATTGCCAAACATCATGCCTGCCTGGCAGAAGGGTACGCCGCAGTCCATACACCGCGCCGCCTGCTTTTGCTGCTCCTCACGGGACAGCAGGGGCTTAAACTCGTTCCAGTTGCCAATGCGCTCCTCCGGGGGGATCACATGGCAATCCTGACGCTGATATTCCATAAATCCAGTGGGTTTTCCCATTTGTAATCCCTCCTTAGGCGTTCTTGGTGGCGGCATAGAAGGCTTCGATCTGGGCTTCCTCGCTGTTGAAGCCCTTTTCCTCCATGCGCACGATCATGTTCTGCATGAGCTTGTAGTCGTTGGGAATGACCTTCTTAAACTTGGGCAGGTATTCGGAGAAATGCGCCAGTACCTTCTTGCCCTTTTCGCTGCCGGTGGCTTCCACATGCTCGGTAATCATGGCTTTGAGCTCCATGACGTCTGCCTTGCTGGTGACGGACTCCAGCGCAACGATTTCTTTGTTGGCACGGAGATACAGGTCAGAGTTCTCGTCCAATACATAGGCGATGCCGCCGGACATACCTGCCGCAAAGTTCTTGCCGGTGCCGCCCAGCACCACCACTCTGCCGCCGGTCATATATTCGCAGCCATGGTCGCCGACGCCCTCCACCACGGCATAAACGCCGGAGTTTCGAACCGCAACCCGCTCGCCTGCCACGCCTGCAATGAATGCCTTGCCGGAGGTGGCACCGTACAGAGCCACGTTGCCCACGATAATGTTTTCGTCCGCCTGGAATACGCTGTCCTTTGGAGGATAGAGAATCAGCTTGCCGCCGGACAGTCCCTTGCCGAAGTAGTCGTTGCTGTCACCCTCCAGCGTCAGGGTCAGACCCTTTGGTACAAAGGCGCCAAAGCTCTGTCCGCCGCCGCCGGTGCAGTGGACGATGAACGTGTCCTCCGGCAGGGTTTCACCAAAGCTCTTGGTGATTTCGCTGCCCAGAATGGTGCCCAGAGAGCGGTCTGTGCTGGTGACCTTCAGGGAAACCTGCTTCTTTGCGCCGGTTTTCAGGTTCTTCTTGAATTCCTTCAGCAGCACCTGCATATCCAGCGTATTTTCCAGCTTGAAATCAAAGTGGTCGGCGGGATTATAGGTGTTCCCCTTCCGCTGGGCGACATAGGGGTTGTCGAGAATCTGATGGAGATCCAGCAGCCCTGCCCGGGTGCCCTTGAGGTCATCCCGAACCTTGAGAAAGTCGCTGCGTCCCACCAGCTCTGCTACCGTGCGGATGCCCAGCTTTGCCATGATCTCACGAAGCTCCTGGGCAACAAAATGCATAAAGTTTACGATATACTCGGGCTTGCCGATGAACCGCTTCCGCAGCTCGGGATTCTGGGTGGCGATGCCCATGGGACAGGTATCCTTGTTGCAGACCCGCATCATAATGCAGCCCATGCAGACAAGCGCCGTGGTGCCGAAGCCAAATTCATCCGCGCCCAGCATGCAGGCGATGGCAACGTCACGACCGGTCATGATCTTGCCGTCCGCCTCCACGATCACGCGGCTGCGGAGCCCGTTCATAATCAGCGTCTGGTGGGTTTCGGCAACGCCCAGCTCCCAGGGAAGTCCTGCGTTCTGCACGGAGGTCTTGGGGGCTGCGCCGGTGCCGCCATCAAAGCCGGAAATCAGAATCAGCTGTGCGCCTGCCTTGGCAACGCCTGCGGCTACGGTGCCGACACCTGCCTCGGATACCAGCTTCACGGAGATTCTGGCGTCACGGTTGGCGTTTTTGAGGTCATAGATCAGCTGCGCCAGATCCTCAATGGAATAGATATCGTGATGCGGCGGCGGGGAAATCAGAGAAACGCCGGGGGTGGAATACCGGGTTTTTGCCACCCAGGGATAGACCTTTTTGCCGGGCAGATTGCCGCCCTCGCCGGGCTTTGCGCCCTGTGCCATTTTAATCTGAATCTCCTGGGCGGAAACCAGATATTTGGAGTCCACTCCAAAGCGGGCGGATGCCACCTGCTTTACTGCGGAATTGCGATTGAGTCCGTCGGGACCGATGGTATAGCGGGACTCCAGCTCGCCGCCTTCACCGGTGTTGGACTTGGCGCCCATGGAGTTCATGGCAATTGCCATGCATTCGTGAGCTTCCTGAGACAGAGAGCCAAAGCTCATGGCGCCGGTCTGGAAGCGCTTTACGATGCTCTCAACGCTTTCTACCTCGTCGATGGGAATTTCGGCACCCTCGGGGAACCGGATTTCCATGGCGCCGCGAAGGTTTACAATATTGCCGGGATCGTTGACCAGCTTGGCGTATTCCTTATACTTTTCATAATCGCCGGTCATGGAGGAGCGCTGAAGCAGATGAATGACCATGGGGCTGTACAGGTGCCGCTCCTTCCCTGCCCGGTATTTATGGATACCCACGGACTCTACGGATTCGTCGGTGTAGAGCTCCAGGGGATCGAACGCCTTGTCGTGGAGGGCATGGACGTCCGCCTGAATCTCCTCCAGACCAACGCCGCCCACCCGGCTGACGGTGCCGGTAAAGTAGTGGTCAATGACCTCCTGATTGATGCCGATTGCCTCAAATATCTGGCTGCCCTGATAGGACTGAATGGTGGAAACGCCCATTTTCGAAGCTATTTTCACAATGCCGGAGAGAATTGCTTTGGTATAGTCCTTTTCGGCGGCGTAGTAATCCTTGTCCAGCAGTCCGTCCTGAATCATGCCCTGAATGCTCTCCAGCGCCAGATAGGGGTTGATGGCAGAGGCGCCATAGCCCAGAAGGGTTGCAAAATGATGGACCTCACGGGGCTCGGCAGTTTCGAGAATCAGACCCAATGCCGTGCGCTTTTTCGTCCGGACGCAGTGCTTTGCCACCGCGGAAACTGCCAGCAGCGACGGAATTGCCACATGGTTTTCATCCACACCGCGATCCGACAGAATAATGATGTTGTAGCCCTCCCGGTATGCCCGGTCCACGGAGTTGCAAATCTGATCCAGCGCCTTTTCGAAGCTGGTGTTCTTATAGCAAAGGATAGAGACGGTGTGGACTTTGAAGCCGGGCTTCTTCATATTGCGGATTTTCAGCATATCCAGGCTGGTGAGAATGGGATTGTTGATCCGAAGGACGTGGCAGTTGTCCTCCTTCTCCTCCAAAAGGTTGCCGTCGGTGCCCACATAGACGTTGGTGGCGGTGACGATTTCCTCCCGGATGGAGTCAATGGGCGGGTTGGTGACCTGGGCAAAATGCTGCTTGAAATAGTTGAACAGGGGCTGATGCTTATCGGAAAGACATGCCAGCGGTGCATCAATGCCCATGGCGGTGGGCTGCTCGGAGCCGGTGAGCGCCATAGGAGCGATAGACAGCTTCAGGTCCTCATAGGTATAGCCGAACGCTTTCATCATTCTGGCGCGTTCCAGCGGCGTATACTTGGGCACGGAGTGGTTGGGAATGGGAAGATCAGCGAGATACACCAGCTGATTGTCCAGCCACTGACCGTAGGTGGCAGCGCTGGCATAGCGATCCTTCAGCTCGTCATCCTCTACCACGCAGCCCTTTACGGTATCCACCAGCAGCATTTTGCCGGGGGTCAGCCGCGCTTTTTTGATGATTTTGTCGTTGGGAATATCCAATACGCCAACCTCAGAGGCGAGAATCAGCCGCCCGTCGTTGGTGATATAGTAGCGGGAGGGACGCAGACCGTTTCGATCCAATACCGCACCCATCTGATCGCCGTCAGAGAACAGAATGGAGGCAGGACCGTCCCAGGGCTCCATCATGGTGGCGTAATACTGATAAAAATCCTTCCGCTTCTGGCTCATGGCACGGTTGTTGACCCAGGGCTCTGGAATGGTAATCATCACGGCTTTGGGAAGGTCCATGCCGCTCATAACCAGAAACTCCAGTGTGTTGTCCAGCATGGCGGAGTCGGAACCTGAGGCGTTAATCACCGGGAACACCTTGCCCAGATCATCCTCGGAGAAGACCGAGGTTTCCATAGTTTCCTCCCGTGCCAGCATCCGGTCGGCGTTGCCCTGAATGGTGTTGATTTCGCCGTTGTGGACAATGAAGCGGTTGGGATGGGCGCGCTGCCAGGAGGGGTTGGTGTTGGTAGAGAACCGGGAGTGCACCATGGCGATGGCGGATTTCACCCGGGTATCCTGGAGGTCCAGATAGAACTGCCGCAGCTGCTTGACCAGGAACATGCCCTTATAGACAATGGTGCGGCTGGACATGGAACATACATAGGTGTCCTCGTGGCTCTGCTCAAACTCCCGGCGGATCACATAGAGCTTTCGGTCAAAGTCCAGCCCCTTCTCGCAGTCGGCGGGACGACCAAAGAACGCCTGCATAATGCAGGGCATGCAGTCCAGCGCCTTTTTGCCCAGCACATCGGGATTGGTGGGAACCTGACGCCAGGCAAGCAGGGTAACGCCCTTTTTGACGCAGATGGTCTCCAGCATTTTCTTTGCCTGATTTCTGGGCAGCTCGTCCTGGGGCAGAAAGAACATGCCAACGCCGTAGTCCCGTTCGCCGCCCAGCTCGATCCCCTGCTCTGCCATGATTTCATGGAAAAAGGCATGGGGCACCTGGAGCATAATGCCAACGCCGTCGCCTGTTTCACCGGCAGCGTCCTTGCCGGCACGGTGCTCCAGACGCTCTACAATGGCAAGGGCATTGTCTACCGTGGCATAATCCTTGGTGCCGTCGATGTTGACAATGGCGCCGATGCCGCAGTTATCATGCTCGAAGGAGGGGGCATAAAGGGGTGGAGTTGGTTTCCGTTGCTCTAACATAGATAACACCTCTTTGTGGTAAGTGAAAAAACGAAGTGAGCCGAACTGAAATTTGAACGGCGGACGACGTGTTCTCTTGCAATTTAATGTGTTGTATTGCACATTATATATTGCCTTCTTGCATCTGTCAACAGAAAAAAGTGATAAAATAGGGGTAAATACAGGATAAATGATGGTTCATAATTCATAAATTGCATTTTTCAAAAATGTGAATGAAAGAAAATGAATGTGAAGATTCAAAAAGCGTGCTTTTTTACGTGTGGCTTTCATAAATCATATCAAAAACATGCGAAAATGCATCGGCTTTTGCATTTTGGAGAAATTGCACGGCGAAATGCAAAAATCCATGGGAAAATCTCCAAAAAAATCCCGGACAGCTGAAAAAGC
>ERZ857955.3023-NODE-3023-length-10036-cov-2.988077_pt1 | contig 10036 bp, 8 predicted proteins | sample MGYA00519956_ERZ857955 | MGnify/ENA primary metagenome ERZ857955 (study PRJEB31778, sample SAMEA3449378) | human gut metagenome | biome: human gut; feature: human-associated habitat; material: faeces | place: United Kingdom | collected 2010/2012 ...
GGACACCGGCGCTCTCGCCGTCCGACCGCCCTTCGAGGTACCGGGGCGGGCGCATCTGCGCATCCGGCAGGAAGGCCTGCCGTACATCCTCTCGCTGAGTCAGCAGGAAAAGCAGGTGCTCACCATGTGTTCGCACGGATATAGCAACGCCGATATCGCGCAGGTGCTCGACGTTAGCCCGTCGACCATCAACACCTACATCACACGCGCGTCGCGCAAGATGGGCGTGGCCAGCAAACGGGAGGCAGTGGCGTTATGGACGAAAACCATCGGACTGTAGGCGGCTCGCCAATGGCGAACATCAAGACCATGATCGCGCCCCGGGCCACGCAGCGGCTGCATCACCATAAGATGCATATCGCCCTATGCCTGGTGGCCACGATACTCATGGCCGCAGTACTGACGTTCCTCCCCGCAACGACACCCACACAGTGGATCATCTGCATCATCGCCTGCTGCTGCCCGCTGGGCATCGCCTTCGCACCGGTACCGATGTCCGTCATCTCATTCGCCGTGGTACTGCTACTGATGTTCACCCCCGGGATATCGCTATCGGATGCCGGCTCCATCATTCACATGCTCACACCGCTGGCCATAGGCACGCTCGCGTATTCGACACCCACCCAATGGTCGATCTGGGGTCTTGTCACTTCGATCGTCACCTTGCTGCTGGCTTTCGACCCCCGCGAAGCGCTCTCGCAGGGGGACGCGCTCTCCTTCTTCGTGCTGCTCGCCTTGTACATCGTCACGTATGCGATGTGCGCGTCCATCCGCACCATCGCCATCGACGATCGGCAACGGCACCGCGACGCCGAGCTGGAGCTGTTGCAAACACAGCAGGCACATCAGCGGGAAGTCACCAGATTCGCGCAAATGACCCATGACGCGGTCACGGCAAGCCTGTCGAGTATATTCCTGCTCGCGCAACAGCATATTGACACGTTGGACACGGCCGGCAAGACGGCGGATGCGTCAGACGAGGATTGGCGGACCGTCCGGCAGCTCAGCGAGAGCGCCCTTGCCAGTATCCGCTCGGTCATCAGGACCATGAACGCCTCGGACGAACGCCCTGAGGATCATCTGGATGGCGCTTTACACAACCTTCCGCTACCGCAGCGCATCGGCATCGCGATCGAGCAGGGGCAGCATCTGCTGGTCCCGCACCATATGCATGTCGATGTGCATACGTCAGGGCAGATATCATCTCCCGCCTGCACACGGTCAGGCGACGAGGCGGTGACCCTCATCGGGGAGATCTTCACGAATCTGCTGCGGCACGCGTCCCCTGACAGCGCGCCCATGCTCACCATCAGCTACGATGACGACAACATGTCGCTCATGCAGACGAACGCGCTGACGCACAAGAACACGCGCAGACACGGCACAGGCCGGCAATCGCCTGAAGCCTCGCAAGGCCCGGCCGCGAGCGGTGACGCCCTGCCGCGATCACAGAGCGGACTGCTCCTCCACCGTGGCGTCATCGAGTCGCTGGGCGGCGAACTGCGCTTCAACAGCGAGGACGAGACGTGGACGCTCTACGCGCGTATCCCCCTGCACCCCAACGTCTAACCCCAAAGCCTAGGCACAGTAGGCTGCTCGGGCACAGCAAGGCCGCTGCGCCCGAGCGTCGTTCAAAATGCTCCTGTCAGGCGACGCACCATGGAAGCCACTTGGGGCATGTCCCCAACAAGACGCTGATACTTGCGGGAGCCGGCGTCGCAAGCGCATCATCATACCGGGCACCGGTGATTCCCGTGGACAGCCCGCAGACACCGACGGCGATGGCAAGGCACATCGCCAATGCCGCACGACTGTCATGGTTGCGGATTGCAACCCCACGAACGATTCGCATCATCAACACCACCTGTTCGTTCATCTTGACACGTGTCACAGCACGTGCTGCAGGAAGTCCTTGAAGCGCGGCTCGCTCGGATGGTCGATGATCTCCGGTCCGCCCTGTTCGACGACCACGCCACCGTCCATGAAGACGATCTGGTCGGCGACCTCGCGCGCGAAGCCGATCTCATGGGTGACGACCACCATGGTCATGCCTTCCTTGGCGAGGTCGAGCATGACGTTGAGCACTTCGCCGACGAGTTCCGGATCGAGCGCGGATGTCGGTTCGTCGAACAGCATGATCTCCGGCTTCATGGCAAGCGCGCGGGCGATGGCCACGCGCTGCTGCTGGCCGCCGGACAGCTGTGCCGGATAGTAGTCGAGACGCTCCCCCATGCCGACGCGGTTCAGCTCCTGAATGGCGAGTTCGCGGGCTTCCTTCTTGTCCATGTGCTTGACGTGGACCGGAGCCTCCATGACGTTTTCAAGAGCCGTCATGTGCGGGAACAGGTTGAAGCGCTGGAACACCATGCCGAGGCGAGAACGCTGTGCGGCGATCTCCTTATCGTCCAGGGTCTGCAGCATGTCCTGGCCGTTTTTGGTCACGTGCTTGTAGCCGATGAGTTCGCCGTCCACCTCGATGGAACCGCCGGTCAGGGTTTCCAGCTGGTTGATCAGACGCAGGAACGTGGACTTGCCGGAACCGGAGGGCCCCAGAATCACGGTCACAGTGCCGGGCATAACGGTTAGATCGATGCCCTTGAGCACATGCAGCGGCCCAAACGCCTTGTGCACCTGCACGGCCTTGACAGCAGGAATCACGGAACCGTCAGCCGCCTTGCGCACGACCGGAGCGGAGTTGGTGATGTCGTTCGTAGTCATAATTCTCGCTCCCGCCTTACGCATTCAGCCCAGCGAAGGTGGTCTGATTGATTTTGTTCACATCGTCCTTCGGCTCGCCGTCAGACTTGCCGGGGTACGGCGGATCGTATGGCGGCTGCTTGCCCTTGGTGCCCACCGGGCGGGCGTTGAAGCCCTTGCCGAAGTGCGCCTCAAGGCGGGACTGCACAACCATCAGAATGGAGGTGATCAGCAGGTACCAGAAGCAGGCCACGAGAAGCAGCGGAATCGGCTTGTAGATACGGTTGGCGATGGCGTTGGTGGCGAACTGCAACTCGAGGGTGAACGGCACGGCGGTGACCAGCGAAGTGGTCTTCAGCATGCCGATGGTCTCGTTGCCGGTGGGCGGGATGATGATGCGCATGGCCTGCGGCAGCACGATGCGGCGCATGATGAGCGTGCGGTTCATGCCCAATGCCTTGGCCGCCTCGGTCTGGCCGGGGTCCACGGCTTCAAGGCCGGCACGCACGATTTCGGACAGGTAGGCGGCCTCGTTCAGGGCCAGACCAATCCATGCGGCGTTGAATGCGGTGACCACCACGTTGGAGTCGATGCTCCAGAACTCCACCGAGGTGAACGGAATGCCGAGGCTGATCTTAGGAATCAGCACGGCGAACAGACCCCAGAAAATGAGCTGCGTGTACACAGGCGTGCCGCGGAAGAACCAGATGAAGAACCAGCTGACGCCGCGCAGCACCGGATTGATGGATTTGCGCATGATGGCGAGAATCACCGACAGGATGATCGCCACGACCATGGAGATCACGGTAAGCTCCAAGGTATAGCGAATGCCTTCAAGCACGTTCTCGTTGAACAGGTACTTCCAGACGGTGGGCCAATCCAGTCGCGGATTGGTAATCAAGCCTTGAATGAGCATCGCGGCGAGCAGCACCACGATCACTGCGGCCACAATCGGGCCGGGGCGCTTGACCGGCAGCGCCTTGATGCGGTTGGGGATGTTCACTCCCTCACCGTCGACTTCTTTCTTCGCCATAATTTGGTTCCTTGGACGTGTTGGGCAGCCTGAACTGCAAGTTGCAACTAGCGTTGAACCTTAGTGTACGAATGGGGCGACTGTGTTACAAACAGTGCGCCCCATTCGAATTTTCGCGACAGCTTGTCGGCTATTCGACGGCCGGGTTGATTTCGGCCTTGTCCAGTGCGCCGGATTCGACGCCCCAGTGCTGGAGGATCTTGGTGTAGGTGCCGTCGTCCATAAGCTTTTGCATGGCCTTCTGCACGGCTTCGGTGGTCTGGGAATCGCCCTTTTTGATGGCGATGGCGTTCGGCACTTCATCGAAGTCCTTGCCGAGCTGTTCCAGCTGACCATCGGTCTGGGCAATGGCGTAGCCGACAACCGGGGAATCGGCGAAGAAGACGTCGGCCTTGCCGGTCACCACAGCGGTGGTGGCGTCGGTCTGCTGCTTGGAGGACTGGATGGTGATGTCTTTCTTGCCGTCCGCCTTGCACTGCTTGGCGGTCTTGTTGATGGCCTCTTCCTCGACGGTGCCGGTCTCGACGGCAACGTTCAGACCGCACAGGTCGTTCTCATCGACGTTCTTGGGGTTGCCTGCGGCCACTGCATAGCCCATGCCTGCGGTGAAGTAGGAGACGAAGTCGACGGATTCCATGCGCTCCTTGGTGATGGTGAAGGCGGCGATGCCCAGATCGTACTTGGAGCCGATGGCCGGAATGATCGTATCGAAGTTGGAGGAGACGATTTCGGTATCGAGACCGAAGATGTTGCCCATGGCGCGGGCAAGATCCATGTCGTAGCCGATCTGGGTCTTGCCGTCGGCGTCGAGGAATTCGGCCGGGGCGTAGGAGGGGTTGGTGCCGATGGTGAGCTTGCCGTCCTTGGTCACGGATTCAGGCAGCAGTGCGGCGATTGCATCGTCCTTCTTCACGGAGCTCACGTCGTAGCTGGTGATGGTGACCGACTTGGAGGAACCGCCCTTATCGGAACCGGAGTCACCCGCCTTGTCGGAGGTGCCGCAAGCCGCGGCGGAGAACAGCATGGCCACGCTCAAGGCGGCGGCCGCAATGGTCTTCAGCTTGTTGAACTGCATGATCTCTCTTCTTCTCTGTGGAGCCGCCCTATAGCGACTATCAACAATCAGGTATAAATATACATTATAGCGTATACATATACAAATGCTCCCGCTGGGAGGCCGCCGCATAAGAATACAACTGCTGGTGGCTGTTATGCTACAGACCACCCTCAGTCGCCTTCGGCGACAGCTCCCGCCAGCGGGAACGAACAGGGACACCTGGCAATCAGGCGGCGTCGGCCGGGTTGATCTCAGCCTTGTCGATGGCACCGGAACCAACACCCCAAGTGTCGAGGATCTTCTTGTAGGTGCCGTCGTCCATCAGCTTCTGGATGGCCTTCTGCACGGCTTCGGCGGTCTTGGTATCGCCCTTCTTGATGGCCACGGCCTCGGGCACCCCGCCGGCGTCTTCACCGAGCGTCTCCAAGGTGTCGCCGGTCTGCTTGATGGCGTAGGCGGACACCGTGGAATCGGCGTAGAAGATGGAGGCCTTGCCGGAAGCCACGGCGGTGGTCACATCGGTCTGCAGCTTGGAGGACTGGATGTCGATGGCATCCTTGCCGTCCGCCTTGCACTGCTCGTTGGCCTTGTTGACTTCCTCTTCCTGCGTGGTGCCGGTCTGCACGGCCACCTTCACGCCGCACAGGTTCGAGGAGTCGACCTTGTTCGGGTTGCCCTTCTGCACCACGTAGGTGGAGCCGGCCTTGAAGTAGGTGACGAAGTCGACGGCCTGCATGCGCTCTTTGGTCACGGTGAAGGAGGAGATGCCAAGGTCGTACTTGGAGCCCACGGACGGAATGATGGAGTCGAAGGTAGAGGAGATGGTTTCTTCCTTCAGGCCGAATACGGCGGCGATGGCCTTGGACAGGTCGACGTCGAAGCCAACCGGGGTCTTGCCGTCTTCGGCCAGGAATTCGGCCGGAGCGTAAGAGGTATCGGCGCCGACGGTCAGCGTGCCGTCGCTGGTGACGGAATCAGGCAGCAGTGCGGCTATCTCGTCGTCCTTCTGGATGCTGCTGGTGTCGAAGCCTTGAATCGAAGTGCTGGACGAGTCCTTGGATGAATCGCCGCTCTTGGCTGCGGTGTCGGTGCTGTCAGTCGTGCCACAGGCCGCCACGGCGATCAGCATGGCCGCGCTCAGGGCGGCGGCCGCAGCGGATTGTATTCCCTTGCTTAGAGACATTGGATTTCCTCTCTCCGGATAGTCAGCTGGGCGGGTATGTTTCCCAGATGGTTCCAGAGCGTAGGAGTGCAATGCTACGGAAGCGTTAATCGTGGGCGAAATGACCCACAACGCGGACATCCTACCCTTGGCTCCCCTCCGGAGGGGAGCCAAGGGGCGGGACTAGTGGCGCATGTTGGCGTAGCGCATGGCGCGTAGGGCTTCGCGCTTGTCCTGCTCTTCGCGCAGGGCCTGGCGTTTGTCGAATTCCTTCTTGCCTCGGGCCAGCGCGATCTCCGCCTTGACGCGACCGTCCTTGAAGTACAGGCTCAGCGGCACAATCGTGTATCCCTTGGCCTCGATGCCGCGGGCGAGCTTGGTGATCTGCAGTCGGTGCAACAGCAGCTTGCGCTTGCGCTTGGGCGCATGGTTGTTCCATGTGCCGTTCAGGTATTCGGGGATGTTCGCGCCCTCCAGCCACATTTCGCCGCGGCGGTCGATGGAGATGAACGCCTCGGACAGCGATGCGCGGCCTTCGCGCAACGACTTGACCTCGGTGCCGGTCAGGGCCAGCCCTGCCTCGTACTTGTCTTCGATGGCATAGTCATGCCGGGCCTTCTTGTTCTGGACGATGAGTTTCTCACCGGTTTCCTTGGGCATGTCTCCTCCTTTCGTGGGTAGCAACGCAACATCCGACGATATCACGGACCGGCCTCGAATACGAAAAAGGGTTCCTCTTCAAGAGGAACCCTTCAACCGCATATATCGGCCGAACCAACCGGTCAGTGGACGAACCAGTACTGACCCAAATTGGTCAGCGTGCGGTAGTTCATCATCCACAGGCCGCCCACGTTCATCTCGGAGATCTGGAATGTGCCGTCGCCATACACGGCTTCAACCACGGCAACATGGCCCCAGGTACCGTCGGCACCGTCCTGACCAGGCAGGAAGGAGAGCGCGGCGCCGACCTGAGGGTTGTGGTCCACGCGCAAGCCGTACGAGGGGGCGTTGCGCCACCAGTCGCCGCCATTGCCGAGATAGGACGGCGTGCCAATGCCCATCTGCCTACGGCGTTCATACGCCCAGTACGTGCACTGGCCGGTGGCATAGGCGTTGCCGTAATCACCGTTCGACGTGCCTTGGCCGCCGACGCTGGGGGCGGGGGCCGGAGCCGGAGCCGGAGCCGGCGCCGGAGCGGGCGCCGGAGCGGGGGTCACCGGAGTAGACGGCGTACCGCCCTGGTTACCGGTATCCACCCTGTTGGCGGCGTCCTGCTGCTCCTTCTGGAACTGACGATTGTAGGAATCGACCTGGGAAGCGATCAGTACGGTCTGGGCCGCCTGCTTGGCGGATTGGGAATCCAGACTGTCGATCATGGAAGACAGTTCGTCACGCCTTGCTTCGCCTTCCTGGCGCAGCTTATCCAAAGCGTCACGTTCGCTTTGCGCGGTTTCGGCGGCGGTCTGTGCGGAAGCGGCCTTCTCATCGGCCTGGGTCTTGAGCACAGCGATCTGCTTTTCGATGGCCGCCAAGCGCTCGCCACGATTCTTCGACGTGCTCAGTGAGGTCGCGGCGGAGGAAGCCGCATTCGCCTCGTTGCGGGACAACGCGTCCCGGGACTGCATGGAATTGACGAAGTCCTGTGTGCTGGTGGCACCCGTCACCACGCTCATCACGTCGGAAGCATTCGAGCCGTGCATCTCGTCACGGGCCAGCTGGGCCACGGCGGCGTGCGCGTCATCGTAGTCCTTGCCGGTCTGCTTGATCTGCTCCTCAAGCGTCTCCTTGTCTTTCTGCGCGGCGGAAAGACGTCCGGATGCGGCATCGGCCTCGTCCTGAGCGGTGGCGGCATCCTCGTTGGCCTGTGTGACCTTGGCCTGCGCGGCGACAATCTTGTTGTTGGTCAGATCGTCCAGCTCAAGTACCTTATTCGCCAGGTCCTGGCTGGCACCGGCCAGCTGCTGCTTGAGTTCGGCCTCGCGCTGTACCGACGCGGCGTGCTGGTTCTGCGCATTGATCAGGTCGGAATAGGTGTCTGCCTGGGCAGGCTGTGCCGAGCTGAACGCCAGACCTCCCACACAGGCTGCGGCGGCCACCAGTGCCGCCAGTGCGGGCTTGATCACACGTACGTTCGTCATATGTGAATAGTCCTTTCGCTCACTTAAGCCAATACCATAACATGCGAACCTGAGAGGCTTGCACACGATGTCATCACATTTCTCGCGGGTAAGCCGGTCACGTTACGCCCTCAAATAACGCCGCAACGAGATGGTTGAAGCGATGATGGACAGCAGTATCGCGCCCACAACCAGGAACGGCGATATCACCAGTACCGTGAGCTGATTCACATAAGGAATCCATGTAACGGATTTCGCCAGCCAGCCGGTGACGAACACGTTGACGATAGCCGAAAGCATCAGGCACGAGAGCACCGAGCCGATCAGCGAGGCGATGGTGCCCTCCAGAATGAACGGCAGACGAATCGTCCAGTTCGAGGCACCCACGTATCTCATGATTTCGGTTTCGGTTCGTCTGGATGCGGCGGACATACGAATGGTGGTTCCGGTCAGCAGGATGGCGACCACCACCATCACGCCGGCGAGCACAGCCGTAACCGCCGTGGCTCGGTTGAGCACGGCGAACACCGGGTCGAAGATCTGGCGCTGATCGGTAACGTCTTCCACACCCTCCTTGCCAGAGAGCACTTCGGAGACCACCTGATATTTGGTGGGGTCCTTGAGCTTGAGCCAGAGGGAGTCCTGCATATCGTCCGCGGTCAGCGTACGGCCTTGGAATTCACCGTTCGGGTACTGCTTGGTGAAGGTGTTGTCGTAGAAATCCTGCTTGCTGACATAGTCGATGTTGGAGACCACGTCGTTGAGTTCGTCGCGAATGGTTTTCTGCAGTGCCGTGATCTCATTGGCTGAGGGCGATTTGCCGGAAGCGCAGTTCGCGGATTGGCTGGTGCCGTCGGGGCATAGCCACACCACGACCTCGACCTTGTCGTACCAGTCGCCCTTGGCTTTGGTGATCTGCGCCTGAGTAAGCACCGAAGCGCCGATGAACAGGAATGAGATGAAGGTGACCAGCGTCAGCGACAGCAGCATCGACAGGTTACGGGTGAGGTTGGCCCACGTTTCGGACAGAATGAATCGTGCTCGCATATGATCCCCCTTACTCCTTCGCGCCCTCAGCGGGTTGATCGTCGGATGTTTGGTCTGCGGCGGACTGCTCGCCGACAGGCGGTACGGGCGGTTCCGGCGGGGCCGGCGGCTCGGGCGGTTCCGGCGGGGCCGGCGGCTCGGCGGCGGATGACACGGACGTATCGGCAACCGCGGCGGTCTCGCCGGACTCGTCATTGAACGGGTCGAACGCCTGGGTGCTTTCCAGGGCGGCGGCCTGCTCGTCCAACGGGATGCCCTTGCCCCAAGTCAGCGTGTCTTCCAGCGGCGCGAACGTCTCGCCATAGCGGCCGGTGCGGCCGGAATGCACGGAGTTGGCCAGACGGGCGATGCCTTCGGACGGCTCGTCACTGCCCTCGATGGCCTTGGTCGCCGCCGCCAGCACATGATGGGCGGCGTCGGACTTGGCTTCGACTTCGGCATCCGGGAAGAACAGGGCGGAATCATAGGAGCCATGAGCCTCGTCACGCACGATCTTGCCGTTGTGCAGTTCGACCACGCGCTTGCGCATCGAGTTGACGATCTCTTCGTTATGCGTGGCCATGACGATGGTGGTGCCGGTGCGGTTGATGGCGTCCAGCACTTCCATGATGCCCAGCGAAGTGGTCGGGTCGAGGTTGCCGGTGGGCTCGTCGGCCAGCAGAATCTGCGGGTGGTTCACGTAGGCGCGGGCGATGGCCACACGCTGCTGCTCGCCACCGGAGAGCTCATGCGGGTAGTTCTTTTCCTTGCCGGTGAGCCCCACGGTATTCAGCACCTTGGGCACCAACGATTTGATGGTGGACCGCCGTGTGCCGATCACCTCAAGGGCGAACGCCACGTTCTCCCACACGGTTTTGTTATTGAGCAGCTTGTAATCCTGGAACACGAAGCCCAGCGAACGGCGGTACTGCGGCACTTGACGG